>Ga0164313_10001395_pt1 | contig 21366 bp, 21 predicted proteins | sample GuaBasSedimGuay4_FD_113735 | JGI IMG/M metagenome (GOLD analysis project Ga0164313, IMG submission 113735) | Subseafloor sediment microbial communities from Guaymas Basin, Gulf of California, Mexico - Guay4, Core 4569-4, 0-3 cm | ecosystem: Environmental > Aquatic > Marine > Hydrothermal vents... | reverse complement strand
ATCTCACCGAGTCCCGGCTTCTTGAAATTCTCAAGCAGGGGTTCGAACCTGGGAATCAACTTTGTTTCAAGCGCCTCCATCCGCGCTTCCAGGCCGCCAAACCCCTGTGCACCCAGACGGGTAATTTCGCGCAGTCTTTCATCCTGCTCATCTACCGCGGCAGGCTGGATGTACCAGACAATTGTCACTGGCGCCTTTTTGATTTGCCAGCCCGCGACTGCGGCATACAGGTTATCCAAAACCTCTTTAGGAGCGGAATCCCTGAATACTGCCACACCCCTGAGGCCCTGCACATTACCCCAGTGAGAAGCGATTCTGGCCGCCTCGAACATAGCCTGTATTTTTTCTTCCTCTACTGGCTGGTACGGCTTCACCATGCGGATGGATCTGCGCCGACCAATAACTTCCACTAATTCCATTTTATATCTCCTGATGTATTACTATTAATATATTTGAGGGCACTCTTGTTCAAACAAACCAGGCCTCGCATTTTCACTTTCTACTACAAAAAACACTACTATCAAGTATTAGTACGTCAACTCATTGTCGGCATTGAGAACTGTGACGTACTGGTACTTGCACGCCAGCGGGAGGTCACTGTTTTCAGTTTGGTAAAGAAACGAACTCCCTCCATACCATGCATATGATGATCACCAAACAGGGATCCCTTCCATCCCCCAAAGCTGTGGAACGCCATTGGAACAGGGATGGGAACGTTAATGCCGACCATTCCCGCTTCCACACCCGCCGCAAACTCCCTGGCTGCATGCCCCTCCTGAGTAAAAATAGCTGCGCCATTGCCGTACTCGTGAGAATTGATCAGCGCCAAAGCCTCGTCGTAGCTGTCTATTCGAACAACGGCCAGAACAGGACCAAAAATTTCTTTCTGGTAAATTTTCATGTCGGGGGTCACGTTGTCAAACAGGCACCCTCCCATGAAGAAACCATCACCGTGTTCGGGATTACTGGTCCAGCGGCCGTCAACTACAAGGGTCGCACCTTCCTGCACTCCACTTTCAACAAATGCTAATACCGTATCCCGGTGCTGACGCGTAACCAGGGGGCCCATTTCTGCCTCGGGATTGGTTCCAGGCAACACGCGTAAATCTTTCAATTTGTGAGCCAGTGACTCAACAAGAGGATCGGCAATATCACCTACTGCAACAAGGACAGAAATGGCCATACAGCGCTCACCGGCCGAACCATAGGCAGCTCCCATCAAAGCATCGACCGTACTGGAAATATCGGCATCGGGCAGCACAATCGCATGATTCTTCGCACCACCAAGCGCCTGCACACGCTTGCCATTTTCAATACCTGTTTTCTGGATATACCTGGCGATTGGTGTAGAACCTACAAAACTGATAGCTTTGACCATGGGATGGCTCAGCAACGCATCAACCGCCTCCTTGTCACCGTTGACAATGTTAAACACGCCTTCCGGAAGCCCGGCCTCGGTAAACAACTGTGCCAGTCTCAATGTGCTGGTGGGTGTTTTTTCCGAAGGCTTCATTACGAAAGTATTACCGCAGGCGATGGCTATGGGAAACATCCACAGGGGAACCATTAGCGGAAAATTGAACGGCGAAATACCGGCACAAACGCCTACAGGCGCCCGAACAGACCAGCTATCAACGCGCGTACCTACATTTTCGTTATACTCTCCTTTTAGCAGGTGGGGAATTCCGCAGGCAAACTCGACAACTTCAATGCCGCGCAGGACCTCGCCTCTGGCATCATCCAACACCTTGCCGTGCTCCAGGGAAACCATTAGCGCCAGCTCTTCAACATGCTCATTTAGTAACTGCAAAAATCGCATAATGACACGAGCACGTCTAACGGGTGGTGTTGCCGCCCATGCCGGTAAGGCGTCAGTTGCAGCCTGAATAGCTTCTTCAACTTCAACATGGGTGCCAAGACCAAGCTTTGCTGTTATCTCGCCAGTAGCAGGGTTGAAAATATCACTGCTGCGCTCCCCCCTGGCCAATACTGCCTGTCCATTAATATAGTGACCTATCTGTTCCATAAACTTCTTACTCTTTGATATTAACTTTATTGACGATACGAACCGGCTGTGTATCGGGCTCTCCAATAACTTCATCACCCCGATTGGTGGTTTCGCCATAACGTTTGAGCGTGGGTGGCTTCAGGCCCGCATACAGTTTTTCCAGCCTGGTATTAACCGCCCTTTCATGCTCGACAAACAGGCTGTTACCTTCGCTATCGTTATCGACAATGAAAGGGCCGATCTCATCGACCTCAAAAATCCACATTGCCTGGGCAATGCCATTTTCTTCCAGCCAGAAAACATCCTTAACCCGTTTAATCCCCCGCCCCAGCAGAGCACCAGCGCCATAGCCCACCGTCGTCAGGTAGCGGGCGCCAATGGGAGCAAAAATCTCGCGATAGGTCTCTTCCGGCATACCGCCCTTGCCGATAATAATTCGGGCATCAGATTTGGCGAACCAGTCCTTCATCCATTTCCCAAAGCGGAAACTTGCTGTTGCAGTAACTGCACCAACGTCAAAACCTCCCTCACCGTCCGGCGAAGCCGCAGGAGAGCAATGAAAGTTCACGTTTGAGATGGATTTGATATCGACAGGCAAGGACTCATTACCATCCAGTACCCGCTTATATACACCCTCGCGTGCGGTATAAATGAGTCCCGACAGGTATACGATATCCCCCTTCTCAAGCTTATCCACATCCTCCCGGGATACAGGAGCCTGAAGCTTCACGACCCTCATATTGCTCATTCGATTCCCTCCCGGCGATAAAACTCGGTGAACCACTGTGGGTCATTCCTGAACGCAACACGGCCGTCGGCATGGACCCGGGCCGCAGCCCTCCTGGAGGAGTGACAGAATGAATGAATGCTCATGGGCATGCCACCGGTGTGGGTGTATCCAACCTCAACATGACAATCGACAACCAGTGTCTTGCCTTCATACCCCATGGCGCCCATACCGATGCTGTTACCGAGGTCTTTTAACTCCTGTTCAAGCCTGGCGACATCCGGGTCGGGATTAACATCGCCAACCACTCGCAGGCAGGCCGCCTCTTTACCCAATCGCATGCAGGTGTCCTTGTTACCGCCAAGCCCCACACCAATAATTGCAGGCTGGCACGACAGTCCGCGACGACCAAATGAAGCCATGGTATCAAGGAAGAAACGTTTGATGCCGTCAATACCATCTCCCGGAAACAGCATGCGGTAATCCGTACCAAACAAACCGCCCTTATGCACAGTGATAATATCGATCCAGTCGCCGCCGGGTTCGAAGCTGTAGTCAATCTCCGGAGCATGAATACCGATATTATTGTTATTATCCTTTCGGGACAGCGGGTGAACCCGATTAGGTCGCAGTGGAATCTCTTTTGTTCCAGTCACCACGGCCTGGCGCAGGCTCCTCTCCAGGGCAACAAATCCGCCCTCAACAATAGCGTCGTTACCCGCCTTGACATAAAATCGGGGGAGGCCGGTATCTGCACACATCGGGCGCCGGTCTTTCTCGGCAACCTCGTAGTTATCGAGCATTGTTTTGATGACAAAACAGGTGAGCTCCCCGGTTTCCCGATCAGCCGCCTGTTGCAATGCCTGTCGATAATCGGGGGGAATATCAATGGCGGCACGCGCCATCAATTCGGTCGCCGTCTCCTGAATCAGCTCTCTTGATATCTGCTTCGGGTTAAAGCCCTGCTGCTTACCTGCACCCATTATGCGGCTCCGTTCATCTCTGCAGATTCTTTTTCCAACAGGGTTTGCCCGGGTTTGACCCGCGTGAACTCTACTGGAACCTCAATGACACTCACTTCATCCCCATCCACTGCGACACGGGTAAAAGTCGTTGCCTCGAGATCACCTTTATCGGGGTAATCGTCGCGGAAATGGGCTCCCCTGGAGTTTTTCCGTGCCTGGGCGGCCTTGATAATCGCTGCGCTTACCGATACCTGTGAGTGCAGGTTCATCCAATCATGCCAGGTCTGGTTGTATGCACGCCCTCCATGGCCAAGCCCTGTCTCAAGCAGCTCCTGGGAAATGGACCCTACCTGCACTTCAGCCTTTTCCAGACCCTCCCGTGTACGAATGATGCCCGCGTCTTCCCACATCACATCCAGCAGCCGCTGGCGCAATGCAGCCAGGTCTCCACCATCGGCCTTGAAGGGCGTATCCATAAGCTCAAGGGACGATTGAATCCGCTGGTAATCGGGTTTAACCAGGGAGGAGCACTCACGCCCCACCCAATCGCCCATCACATCACCGGCAATGCCGCCAAATACCGTGGAATTAGCGACGCCATTACCACCGAGACGATTGGCACCGTGCACTCCCCCGGCATCCTCTCCGGCACAAAACAGGCCCGGCATTTGCGTCTCACAATCCACGGATACCTCTACCCCACCCATCATATAGTGGGCAGTGGGTACAACTTCCACCAGTCCGTCCACAAGGTTGGCGCCAACATCGGCACACCGGCTGACCATTCCCTTGAATTGCTTGCGCACGCCATCGGAATTGAGATGTCCCATGCTGATATGGACACCACCATTAGGCGTGGTATTGCCGCTAGTCATTTCCCTGAATATCGACCTCGATACAACATCGCGAGTTGCGCGCTCTCCCCGTTCATCGTAAGAGTGCATAAAACGTTCGCCTTTACCGTTCAACAGATGGCCGCCGGCACCACGCAATCCTTCTTCCAGTACCGTTCCGGTCAAGCGCGTATCTTGCCCCGCCAGCAATCCTGTGGGGTGAAACTGGACCATCTCCATATCCCGCAGGTTGAGGCCGGCACGCAGCGCCATGGCCAGGCCGTCGCTGGATTTTTCTCCGGAGGGAGTGTGATACCGATACATCGAAGGCCCCCCCCCAGTGCCAAGCATCACTGCCTTTGCCTGAACGAACAAGGGTTCTCCTGTGCGTATATTGATCATCAGCACGCCGGCAATCCGCTCTCCGTCTTCCGACGGGATAAGCTCTATGGCGCGATGATCTTCAAGGCGATCAATAGGGCGGGACCAGACCTGCTCCGACAAACGATTGATGATTTCAATGCCGGTCAAATCACCTTTATGGATCGTGCGGTCAAAAGTCTGGCCCGCAAAAGCCTTGCCGTGAAGAGAGCCGTCTGCATTGCGATCAAAGAAACAGCCCATCTCATTTTCCAATTCCAGCACACGTTGTGGCGCGGTCTCCACCAGGCGCCAGGCCAGTTCCTGGTTGGGAATCCAGTACCCTCCCTGGATCGTATCCATATAGTGACGCTCAACTGAATCCCCGGGGTTGAGCGCCACGTTATAGCCACCCTGTACCATACGGGTGCACCCACACTTTCCTAACAGGCCCTTGACGGCAACGGTAATTTTTAAATCAGGATTCTTTCGATAAGTATGCAAAGCTGCAAACAAGCCGGCTCCACCCGACCCCAGAATCAGGACATCTGTCTTGTTTGTTTTAATATTCACAACCCATACTCCAAACTCCCATAATCCAGCTGAAGAGCTTAACTTGCTCTAAAACGCTCGCATCAGGAACAGGCACCCACTGGAGAAGGCGCCCCCGGCGGCAACAATGATCATCCAGCTCTGCCACTCGCCCCATGATAAGAACTCGATAAGCAAAATCCGTAACCCCCCCAGCAGATGAACTGTCAATAGCCCGACCAGGCCCGCCTCGGCAATTTTTACGACGGGCATATCAGCCCAGTGCAGAAAACCATTGAGGGCCTGCTCTCCCAACAGGGACTGGCTAAGCACGATAAAGTGAGCGGGAAGAAATAAAGCCAATACGACTCCCGACCATCGCTGCACAAAGGAGGCCCAGTACTCTTTCTTATCGTGATTCGCTTTCACAGCACCAGACCTGAAACTGCAAAGAGCCCCATAGCACACAGCAGTGCGCAGAAGCACACAGCCGCAAGATTCATGCTCCTGCCGCGCCAACCAATAACTTCCTGCGCAACCGTTCTGAGCCCTATAGAACCATGTACTGCCGCTGCAATAGCAAAAACGCTATAGAAAGCACCCAGCAAGAAATTCCCGCTGGTTCGCTCCAATATTTCCCCTGCTGTCACACCGCCCTGGATGGCAATAATCATTGTCATGAGGTGGATGATGACAAACAGACCAAGCAGCATGCCACTCAAACGCTGAACCAGCCAAAGTTTTATGGCAAAGCTATTTTTCATAGCTTCCCCTTCAAGATTGCCAATGCAGCTTTCTTTTTCAGTCCTGCAATGGACTTGGTAGGATTCAACTGAAGGGGGCAGCGAGCGACGCACTGTGAGTTGGTATGGCAGTTCTGGCAACCGCCATCACCGCTGACAGCCCTCAGGCGTTCAGTGTGGATGTCATCCCGGACATCATTGATCAGAGACCAGGCGCGGTTTAGCGCAGCCGGCCCAAGGTAATCATCGCTGGACGCCACTACATCGCAAGCGGCATAGCAGCATCCGCAATTAATACACTCGATTGCCTCATCAGCCAACATCCGCTCGGGGTCATCTGGCTTGATCGGTGAGAACTCCCGAACTACAGAATCGCCGGGCTCAAATCGCCCCTTCGCGTCCTGCCACTTATCGAAAAAGGTCTCCATATCCACAACCAGGTCCTTAACAACAGGCAGGTTCGGCAGGGGTTCCAGGCGCAACTCATTATTGTGAACCGCCTTTCGAACCAGGGTTCTGCAGGTCCAGCGCGGTTTACCGTTCACCTGCATTGCGCAGGATCCGCACATACCTACCCGACAGGCAAATCGGTAAGAGAGGGACGGGTCGATGTTGCGCTGGATGCTGGTCAGGAGGTCCAGAATAGTTTGCTCGGCAACCAGAGGAACGGTATAGGACTCAAAGCCCCCGCCCTCACCGCCACGCCAAACAAATACAGTTACCGATTCCTGCTGATTTTCCATAAGACCTCCAGGACAGCGTCAGGCACAAGGCCCCCGCCTTCACTACCTCCTTTTGTGAGACCAAACCATCTTAGTATTTAGTTTTTCTTATGTGTAGCAATATATATTGAATAGAACTTAAGATATCCTTACAATATGCGCACACAATGTTACATATCAAACAAGGCAATTAGAATGCACATACCGGAGACCTGCTTCCAATGTCTATTCGCCACCTGAAAACACTTGTTGCTATCGCCGATAAAGGATCATTCGCTGCAGCTGCCGACTCGGTCTTTATTACCCAGGCGGCTGTGAGCATGCAGATGAAGACACTGGAGGAAGAACTGGGTATGCCCCTGTTCGACAGAACCAAACGTCCGCCTGTACTCAGTGAAGCGGGGCTGGCACTGGTTCCAAAAGCTCGTGAAATTGCCAGATCCTACCAACAGGTCATGGAAAGCGCAGCTGTCGCGCAAAAGCTGGCCGGGCATCTTATGGTTGGGTCTGTCCCAACCATGCTTAGAGGGGTGCTGCCCACCGCCCTGGTCAATCTAAGGCAGTCATTGCCATTACTTCATATCACCGTATCCAGCGGACAGTCATCCTCCCTGGTAGCTCAGGTGGAAAGAGGTTCAATCGATGCAGCGGTGATCAGCAAGCCTCCCGCTGAACGCCCGGGCCTGCTCTGGTCTGCCTTTGACAAGGAGCCACTCATTGTAATTGCTCCATTGGATTCCCCGGATGAATCACCTGAAACATTGTTACAAACCATGCCTTTCATTCGGTTTGACAGATCGGCCTGGGTCGGCATGATGATCGAAAAATACCTTAATGAACAGGGTATTGTCGTCAACGATAATATGGAATTGAATACGCTCGAAGCCATCGGAACAATGGTCTATCATGGCCTGGGCGTTTCTGTTATTCCCCACCGAACAATGCAGTACCCCGATACCCTTCCTGTCAAACGACTCTCGTTCGCCAAAAAAGCGCCCGAGCGATTCCTGGGTGTCATTGAGAGGGAGGATAATCCAAAAAAACACCTTACCCAGGTGTTGATTAATGAACTGGCCAAAAGTGGTAACAAACCTCTGGGAAGCCCTGTGTAATCTGGCACGCCTCACCCCGATTAACCGGGGTCGTTACGAAAGCCGGTACATTAATATTTAAATTTGCATTGAAGCATTATTTGAATATTTTCCCTTCCATTCCCATCAACCATTAACCATTAACCATTAACCATCAGGAGTCCAGGTCGATGTACACACTCTCTAGCGAACAACTGGAAATCCAGGAAAATGCCCGCCATCTGGCGCAAACGGTCATCGGACCACGCGCTAAACAGCATGATATCGATCAGGAATACCCCTGGGATAACGTCAGGGCACTGACCGAAGCGGGCTTTATGGGAATGACCATACCCAGGGAATACGGCGGGCTCGGGCTCTCCTATCTGGATACGGTCGTTGTGGTTGAGGAGATGGCCAAAGTTTGCGCTGTTACCGGCAGAATCGTGGTCGAGGGCAACATGGGTGCTATTTCCACCGTTATGAAATATGGAAATGAGGCGCAGAAGCGCCTTGCGGCTTCCTATGTCACGGCGGGGGATAAAGCCGCCATCTGTATCACCGAGCCCGGAGCAGGCAGCGCGGCAACCCAAATGACAACGCGAGCTGACAAACAGGGAGACCGCTACGTTCTAAATGGCGGTAAACACTGGATTACCGGCGGTGGCGTTTCAAAATTCCACCTGATCTTTGCCCGCGTGTTCGATGAGCAGGGCGAAGAGCTGGGAATTGGTGGTTTTATCGCGCTATTGGGAGAAGAAGGACTCATCATCGGCCGCCGGGAACCCACCATGGGGCTTCGCAGTATTCCCGAAACAGAAATCATAATGGACAACCTGGTTCTGGACGCTGACAGATTGATTGAACCGCCCAAAGGTCTCAAGCGCGGCTTTGCCGGATTAATGGCAGCTTACAACTCACAGCGTGTCGGGGCGGGAACAGTAGCGCTGGGTGTTGCCCAGGGCGCCTATGAACTCGCGCTGGAATATGCCCAACAACGCGAACAGTTCGGCCGTCCGATCTGTGAGTTTCAGGGCCTGCAATGGATGCTGGTCGATATGAGCATCAAACTTGAAGCTGCGCGCAGCCTGATTTACAAAGCTGCGGGGAATGCTGGCGATTGTTTTCCAGATATTGCTGAGGCGGCGCGGGCCAAGATATTTGCAGCCGAATCTGCCATTCAAGTGACTAATGACGCATTGCAGATATTCGGTGCTTCTGGTTACTCCCGGGACCTGCCCCTTGAGCGTATGTGCCGCGATGCCAGGATGTTTACAATTGGTGGAGGCACCACCCAGATATTACGCACCGTGGTAGCCTCGCAAATTCTCGAGCGCAAATTGCCGCAGACACGGGATGGCTATATGTAACTGCCGGTGCTGCAGACCTGTTAATACCTGAGCGCCGTCTCGGCAAACGATGGTCGCTGCATGATGCGATCATAGTAGGATGCCAATGAGTCCCGTCCGTTGCGCCAGTCATCCTCAGGCTGTCGCCAGTTTGCATAATCAAGGGCAGAGGCGATAGCAAAAGTGGCCAGGTTCAATTGTTCACCTTCTTCGCCTACCAGCTCGTTCAGGCTGTCATAACATCGTTCGGAGCGGATTTTTTCCCGTGCCAGAATGTCTGCAGACTGCAGGGCAGCCTCTCGTCGGTATCGCTCCCCACAGCGAACATAGAGTGAGTCTGTCAACACCGAGGCAATAGATTCCAATTCCAGTACCCGGATGATTGCAGCCGGGCTTTTTGGCATCAACGAGCCGCCCGCCAGATCATTCAGATACCGGATAATAATGAGTGACTCACACAGGGGAGTACCGTCTTCACAGATCAAAACAGGCACTTTGAACCCCGGCCCCACCCGCTCTACACCCAACTGCTCCAGTTGTTCAATGGATTCAATTTCAATTTCCTCCACCTGCTGCATAAGGCCACCCTCTCGAATTGCCAGCCGTGCTCGACGTGCATAGGGTGACTTAATACTTGTATATAGCTTCATCATTATCTGGCTCCATTAATCAGTACAAACCGGGTTGTGGCTAACAGTTTCAATATTCCTTGCCTGCCTATTTTTATAGCAGACAATCTATTTACAATAATTTAGCGGGAGAGTTTATGCTCTCTCAAGCCCGCTTTAGCCTCTCTCAAAATATTGCGCGCGAAGGCATCATCAACGCGAAAGCGCCAGGCTTCCAGGCACAGCTGTACGGCACCTCGCCCCTCGTACACACGGCGGCGAAATTCTGCTCCTTCACTATTTTCCATTGCACCGTAACCTCGCCAGAAGCTATCGGGAATATCCAAAAAAGTAAAAATCCACTCTGCAGCGGGATCTCCCCAGAACGCGCGCTCTGCATCCAGTAAAGCTGTTATTTCCAACTTGCCATTATGTCTATCAACAAGGATATTCTTTTGCCATAGATCACCATGTACTAGACAGGGTTGCGTTATTTCATCGAGAAACTCACTTCCCCCGCTGACAAGACTTAAAAACTCCCTGGCGTCGTCACAGGGCAACTGAAGATTCTGCATATCGTCAACCATACCGGATACCCAGGAAATAACTGCTTCACTCCAGCTCTGATATTGCTGAACTGGATCCGGCGGGCCAAAAAGCTTACCGGGGATGGAGTGAATGCGCTTAACAATTAAGGCCAGCTGAGCCCACAACCGCCCGTTGTCTTCATCACTGAATTCTGCACTAATATCGGCCCACAACTCACCCGTGAAGCAGGGTTGAAACACATAATCACGATCAATCAAGTCCCTGCTGAAATCGATGAAGATATTACGTGGAATAATCCTGGACGCGGTCTGGATAATATTTTGTATGCTCGATTCACGGCGAAGTAAATATTTCTCATGGCTGAAAACGATCACTTGTGGCGAGGGAGCCAACCGCAGAATTACGGGATCCATTCCGTCAATTTCAATACGGTAACAGGTATTAAACTTACCCGAAGTTAACAGCTCCCAGGACAGCGGTATTGATCCCGAGCCGAAAGCCTTACAGCAGATATCTTCCATTTGCTGCTTTGTAATAAGCCTCTGGAAATACCCGGCATCACGCTCTAAGGCTACATACTTCACACCCAGGGTCCAAAGGCAGTCTAGTGCATGGCCTCGGCAATCATATTTTTCGCAATCACCACCTGCTGTATCTGGGTAGTGCCCTCGTAGAGGCGAAACAGGCGAACATCACGATAGAATCGCTCTACACAGTACTCGCTGATATAACCTGAACCACCATGTATCTGTACCGCGCGATCGGCAACGCGGCCTACCATCTCGGTACAAAACAGTTTGCAGCAGGCTGCCTCGGTGATAATCGGCTCGCCGAGTTCATGACGCCGCGCGGCATCCTCCGCCATGCATTTACCCGCGTAGTGCTCAGTGCGACTATCGGCCAGCATTGCCTGTATCAACTGGAAGTTACAGATTTCGGTGCCGAACTGTTTGCGCTCAGTGGCATAAGCTACACTTTCATCAATCAGGCGCTGGGCAGCCCCCACCGCTACTGCTGAGATATGCAAACGACCGCGGTTCAACACTTTCATCGCTGTCTTGAAACCACGCCCCTCTTCACCTCCGATCAGCGCATCGGCTGGCACACGCACATTGTCCAGAATAACATCGCAGGTGAGAGAGCCTTTTTGGCCCATTTTTTTATCGGGCTTACCCAGTGTTATACCACCCAGATTGGCATCCACCAAAAAAGCTGAGACTCCTCGCGCACCATCTTCCTTGGTACCGGTGCGTGCCATAAGGGTAAACACACCGGCACGCGGGGCATTGGTTATAAAGCGCTTGGTACCGCTGATAATATAATGATCACCATCGCGCACCGCCCTGGTGCGCACCGAAGCGGCATCGGAGCCAACATCGGGTTCGGTCAGTGCAAAGGAGCCTATCAGCTCACCGCTGGCCATCCTCGGCAGGTACTCAGCTTTCTGTTTCTCGGTCCCATCGATAATAATTCCCTGGGAGCCAATTCCGACATTGGTGGCGAACACGGAGCGAAAGGCAGGCGAGGTATAGCCTATTTCCTGAGCGATCAACACTTCTTCGCTCATAGTAAGCCCCAGGCCGCCAAACTCCTCTGGAATCGACAGGCCAAACAGACCCAACTCCCGCATCTCCTGGATCACATCTTCCGGGATTCGATCCTCTTCCTCAACCTGTGCCTCCAGCGGCACCAGTCGCTCGCGCACAAAACGGCGAACCATATCGATCAATTGCTGCAACGTATCTTGATCCAGGGACATATTAACTACCTCATTCTTTTTCCGGCACCTGTCTCTCAAGTGCCAATTAGTAACGATAAATTACTGGCGGTATGCACCAAGCGCGGTCCTATCTCCTCCACCAGGGTTTCATTGCTGACACTATAAACTGGTGCTGCACAGTTCAACGCCATCACTGTCTGCCCGTCGGGGGAGACCAATGGCACGGCCACGCCGCGCGTATCCTTGCGCCACTCTCTATCCACCAGGCAGAAACCGCGCTCGCGAACCTCGGCCAGGCTGCACTCAATACGTGGCAGCAACGCCGACCACTCCTCGCCATATACCGGGGCAAGCCGGGCGTAATGCTCCGTACGTTGTACCTCGTCGATGGCGGAGAGATAGGCCCTGCCCACAGCGGAGCGCACAATCTCGATCCGGGCACCAATATCCAGCCGCAGTTTGTTCAGTGAAGAACCGGTGCACTCATCGATATACACCATGCTCGGTCCGTCCTGAACCGCCAGTCCCAGTGTGTAATTACCCGTCCTGGCGATATCTGCCATATAGTCGTGACAGATATGCCGCATCCGCTGACTGACCAACAGCGGATACCCCAGGGACAGCACCCGTGCACTGATCTCGAACTTACCATCGCGAAGCTGACGTAAATAACCGGTTTTGACCAGAGTGTAGGTCATGCGACTGACAGTGGCCTTTGGATAACCTGTCAAAGCCACCAGTTCCTTGTTGCCCAGCGGACCAATTCGGGCTTGAAACGCACGCAACAGGTCCATGCCCTTGGCCAGGGTGGCAACAAATTTGCGATCGCTTTTATCTACCTCAACCGGGGGTTCCAATTGCAAGGCAAATGGCATTTCCTTATCGCCTATGGGCTCACTACTTTGCATCTCAGGTCTGTTCATCGGACTCCCGGCCCCCCTTTTTTGCACTCTGAATGACTCATTGGAGAAAGATATGCATACTGATTTCGCAACATACTGAGGAAAATATTGACAGCGAATGCCTTTTTTTGCAACACTTAATTCCATTATAGACATATTATTGTATATATAGTTTCGCATAGTAAAACTGCACATCTTTCGAATCATCCGTTGTTGAAGAGGAAATGTCCGATGAACGAAGCTTTTATCTACGATGGAGGCCGCAGCGCCTTTGGACGTCACGGGGGGTGCCTTTCCTCCGTCAGGCCCGATGACCTGCTGGCACATGTGATCAGTACAGTGGTACAACGCAACAACTTCAAGCTCACCAGTTATGAGGATGTTATCGTTGGCACTGCCAATCAGGCAGGCGAAGACTGCCGCAACGTTGCGCGCTTTGCCGGGCTCCTGTCGGGGTTGTCGATGGATACCGGAGGCTACACGGTTAATCGCCTGTGCGGCTCAGGGCTGGCTGCGGCTCTGGATGCATCGCGCTGTATCAAGACAGGAGAAGGGAGTTTATTTGTAGCTGGTGGCGTGGAGTCAATGAGCCGGGCACCGCTGGTCATGTCCAGAGCCACCAGGGCGTTTGACCGAGGTCAGCAATTTGTCGACACTACCATGGGGGCACGTTTCACCAACCCTGAGATTGAGGTGCAGTTTGGCAACGACACAATGCCAGAAACAGCCGATAATGTCGCTTCAGAGCTGGGCATCACCCGCGAACAGAGCGACATTTTTGCAGCGGCATCACAGGCCAGGTATGAGGCAGCCCGCGCCGAGGGTTTCTTTGACGGCGAGATCGTCCCCATTGATGTCCCCCAGGGGCGCCGCAAACCAACGATAACAATAAACACCGATGAGCACCCGCGCCCGGCAACTGACTTGGCAGCACTGGAGAAATTACGTCCACTGTTTAAAGACGGCACCGTCACTGCCGGCAGCGCCTCGGGCATTAATGATGGCGCCGTTGCACTGCTGATCGGAAGCAAGGCAATGGGGGAGCAATTTGAGTCAAAACCCCGCGCACGAATTGTTGCCGGAGCTATCGCTGGCGTGGAGCCACGAGTGATGGGGTTGGGGCCGGTACCTGCAACCCGCAAAGCCCTGGAGCGAGCAGGCCTCACTCTCGGCGATATGGACGTTATGGAATTTAACGAGGCCTTTGCCCCACAGGCTCTCGGTTGTCTCAAACAGCTTGGTATTGATTTTAACGACCCGCGCATCAACCCCAATGGCGGAGCCATCGCCGTGGGCCACCCACTGGGAGCCAGTGGCGGGCGCATTCTATTAACCGCCCTGCGCCAACTCGAAAGAACAGGCGGCCGCTATGCCCTTGCCACCATGTGTGTGGGTGTCGGCCAGGGTATCGCAGTCATTATAGAAAAGGTCTAGCGCTCATTAAACAACAGGGAAGGAAATACTATGTCCGTAGTCAGCTATCAGCTAATCGACAATATTGGCGTTATACAACTCAACAACCCGCCGGTAAATGCACTCTCACACGTCCTGAGGCAGGGCCTGCAACAAGCCGTGGAAGCAGCACAAAGTGACGACAGCCAGGCCCTGATACTCACCTGTGAGGGGCGCACGTTTATCGCCGGTGCCGATATTTCTGAATTTGGCAAGCCGCCCCTGTCTCCCTCCCTGGGTGAAATGCTGGGCTCTATTGAAGATTCCAGAAAACCTGTTATTGCGGCTATCCATGGAACAGCGTTAGGCGGAGGGTTTGAAACCGCACTGGCCTGCCATTACCGGTGTGCACTAGGCACAGCGAAGCTGGGCCTGCCAGAAGTGAAATTGGGCTTGCTGCCCGGCGCTGGCGGCACCCAGCGCACACCGCGCCTGGCAGGTGTTGAGGCAGCGCTGGAGCTGATGACCAGCGGCAACCCTCTGAGCGCACAAAAAGCGGAAGAAGCGGGGCTGATCGACAGGGTCGCAGATGGCGACCTGCTGGAAGCAGCCCTGGCCTACGCCCGGGAACTGATAGCCAATGACGCACCGTTGCGTCGCGTACGAGACATCACTATAGATGCCGATGCCGTGCCAGCCGGGTTGTTTGAAAGCTACAAGGCAAAACTTGCCAGGCGGGCCCGGGGCCAAATCGCACCCCTGCATATTGTCAGCTGTGTAGAGGCAGCGGTTAACCTCCCCATGGAGGAAGGGCTAAAATTTGAACGCGACCGCTTTTTGGACTGTATGCAATCGACACAGTCCAGCGCCATGCGCCACCTGTTTTTTGCCGAGCGGGAGGCCGCCAAAATCAAGGGACTGGACAGAAACCTGGCAACCCGGGAAATTCACTCGGTGGCGGTTATTGGCGGCGGCACCATGGGTGGTGGTATCGCGATGAATTTTGCCAACGCGGGCATACCGGTCAAGCTGCTGGAAATCAGCGATAATGCCCTGCAGCGCGGACTGGGCATTATTGAAAATAATTACAGTATCACTGTTAACAAGGGCAAACTCAGCGAAAAACAAAAAGAACACTGCCTTTCGCTAATTCACGGTACCACCAGCTACGATGACCTCGCACAAGCAGACCTGGTGATCGAAGCCGTTTTTGAAAACCTCGATATCAAGAAACAAGTCTTCAGCCAACTCGACGACGTCTGCAAACCCGGTGCAATTCTAGCCACCAATACCTCCTACCAGGATGTTGACCTGATCGCCGGAGCGACCCAACGTCCAGAAGATGTTATCGGGCTACATTTTTTCAGCCCGGCCAATGTCATGAAATTGCTGGAGGTGGTTCGGGGTGAGAAAACCGCTGATGATGTAATCGCGACAGCCATGAAACTGGCCAAAACCATCAACAAAATACCGGTACTGTCACGGGTCTGTTACGGATTTATCGGCAACCGAATGCTGCGCCATTATGCCCGCGAGGCACAGCTGTGCCTGATCGAAGGCTCAAGCCCAGAGCAGATCGACAAAGTCATGCAGGAATGGGGCATGGCCATGGGGCCTCTGGCTGTCGGTGATCTGGCAGGACTGGATATTGCTTACAACGCCCGCAAGGCGCTCACCGATGCGCAAAAAGGTGATCCGAAAACTTATTGTATACCGGATGCCCTGGTGGAAATGGGTCGCCTGGGCCAGAAAAGCGGTGCGGGCTACTACAATTACGATGCGAAAACCCGCGCCCGCAGCAACGATGCTGGTGTGATACAGCTGGTAGAGGCCAAGGCCGCGTCCCTGGGGGTAAAGCGCCGAAAGCTGGAGGATGAGGAAATCCTGAACCGACTCACTTTTGCTCTGATTAATGAAGGCGCCAAAATTCTTGAGGAGGGCATCGCACAGCGCCCCGGCGATATAGACGTAGTCTATGCATTTGGTTACGGTTTCCCGGTCTCGCGCGGCGGGCCCATGCATTACGCCGACACTGTGGGCCTGCAGAAAGTCTACGACGGCATATGCCAGTACTACCAACAGAGCGGCGAATCCTACTGGCGCCCTGCCGCACTACTTGAGCAGCTGGTCAGTGAAGGCAGAACATTTAGAGAATGGGCCGGTTAGCATTTTCGGAAATGCGGGCTAAATGTAAGGGCCGTATAAGGGAGCAATCGTTTCTTATGCCTGGCCTTTTTCTCCGCGTTTCATGGTTCCGGTGGATGTTGCAACAAGTACACCGTCTTCTGTCTTCAACTGTGCTTCGGCAAACAGTATTTTATGGCCGCCACCGGTGACTCGCCCGGTGGCAATCACCCTGCCTGAACTCACTGGTGCAAGGTAATTGATGGTCATGGATAGAGTAATGGCAGGGGTCTGTGCATCATCAGAAAATTGCCCCGAGCAGGCGTACCCCATAGCCACATCCAGCAACAGGGAAAAGATGCCGCCGTGAACCACTCCCTGGCGGTTTAAGTGAATTGCGCCAATATCCAGAGTAATGCGGGACCCTTGCGCCCCGAGAACTTCAATGCCAAAACCCAGGTGTTGCTGGATCCCGGAATCGTTATCAAGTACAACAGCGACAGCATTCTCACTGACCCCCGCAGGGGTATAGTCCTTCATTGGTAATCCTCCTGGCCGGGCATGACGATACATATACGATAGTACTTGGGGACAGGCAAATGCTCCCATTATGATGGCACGGATAATTCCACGTTTATTTTCTTGTCATCGCAGTTATACTGCCACCTGCACATTCAATGCCATTTTCACAGATAACATTATCTTATCTTGCACTGTGCCTGAATATATTTATACGTGACAATTTTATTTGAATTCGGGACAGCAATAGCCGGGAAAGCATGACAAGAGAACACACAACGTCAGCCATATCCACTGAAGTTCTATGGAAACTGTTGCAGGAGCAGGGGATTTCCAATGCCGAGCTATCGGAAAAAACTGGAATCGACTCCAGCTTGCTGCACTCCCCGGACAAACGCATTCCATTGAACCAATACCTGCGCTTGTGGGAATTGGCCGTCGAAGCAACCGGAGACGCCGCCCTGGGACTGCATTTGCCGAGATACTACGACCCGGGGCAATCTCATTTTGTGCCCGGCATAATTTTTAGTAGCGCCACCCTGCTGGAGGGTTTGAAGCAGTGGATCCGTTACGCTGCCCTGGTGTGTGATGCCGACCGGTTTGAACTGCGCGAGCAGGGTGATTTCGTGATACTTGTGTACACCAATATCAGCCCCGATCACGACAACCGGTGGCTACCCGAGCTGTATTTCTCACTGATGGTCGACCAGTTTCGACAAGCTATTAACGGCGAATGTACTATTGAAGAAATATGGATGGCTCATCCCGCACCTGAATATGCCGACGAATACCTGGTCGCATTCGGTGCAAAAGTGCGATTTGACATGGCTGAATACCATGTGCGCTGGAAAAAAGAGAGCCTGGATGCCCGGATAAAAACCCACGATCCTTACTACCAGTCTATCTTGAAGAAATATGCTGATGACTCTCTTCTGTCCCGGGGAAAGGTCGAACTGTTCAGCGAAAAAATCAGGTTGTCAATAATAGAGGATTTACCCGGAAACCAGGCTGATATCCAGACCATTGCAGATAAATTTCATATGGACAGGCGCACCCTGCTGCGCAAACTCAAACTGGAGGGAACAACCTTCAAGGATTTATTGGAGGGCACTCGCAAGAAGCTGGCACACGACTATCTCGCCGAGGCATTCTCTATAACCCAGATTTCTTTTATGCTTGGGTTTAGTGCCACCAGTAGTTTCCAGGTTGCGTTCAAGCGCTGGTACAAACAAAGCCCGGGTGATTACCGGCGCGATCATTTTGCCTGATGAGCCCCGATTGACCTGACCAACCGGAATCATTACTGGCTCAATATTTTTTTTACCTCTGGCTCCAGGCTACTCAAGCCATACTGTTTGCCTATAGCCAGTGCCTGATTCATATTTTTGCCCTGCAACCAAACGGCGCGCAGTGCCATTAAGGCGCCAACCCGGTTGGAACTTTTACAATGAATTAAAGTGTTTTTATTGCCCGCCTGCGTCAACAACTGATCAAGCTGTATGGCATTGTTGCGATTAAGGTCTTCTATATCGGCAATGTAAATATTGTGATAACGCATACCCGCTTCGCTGACCGCAGTCTCTTCAGCGATAGTTTTCATCTCTTCACGGCTGCGCAGGTTAATCACATCAGTCACCCCCTGCTTTGCAAACTCGGCAAATACGCCGGGCGCTGGCTGGCCACCCGAATAAATATTATCCGTATGCTGTCGCAGATTCTTAACCGACTCCAGACCAGGAGGCTGGCTTTGTGCACATGCACCAAGCGACAGCAGGCACATAACAATGAAAACATGCCCAATTAATAGCTTATTCATTAGCATTTTCTTAAAAGTCCTCGTTAACGGTCAAACAATAGCTCAAAAGCACGCGCGGCCCTCAGGAGATCTGGCTAAATCCACGGCTCGGCACTATATAGTACCTGCCCGTCGCCCTGCACGATCCAGGACATAATCGAATTCAAGTGGTAGGGCTGACTTCCCGGCCCCCGGACATCAATCAATTGCCGCATGGTGGGCTGGACATAGCCTGTTTCATCGGTGGCCCGGCTACTGATTTCGGCGGGCTGGCCGTCCCACTTCCAGGGCAATGTAAAACGGGTGTGCGCCTTGGCAAGAACCGGCCCCTGCAAGTTTGCCGTCTGCCACTTTTTGCCGCCATCGACACTCACTTCCACTTTCTCTATGCGCCCCCTGCCACTCCAGGCAAGGCCGCGAATCTCCTGCCATCCTTTCTCCAACACCTGGGGAAAGGTGGGCGAAGTAATGACTGACCTGGCATCCATCACCACACTGAACAAACGCGCGGTATCGTCTTTCAGCGGGTCGGTATACTTCGAGGTTTCTTCCCGGGTCATGAAGGGAGCGTCTGACAGTTCCAGGCGCCGCAGCCACTTAACATTGGTGTTGCCCTCCCATCCAGGCAACAACAGGCGCATGGGATAGCCCTGCTCGGGCCGGATGGCCTCGCCGTTCTGGGCGTAGACTACCAGGGCATCGTCCCAGGCCTTGGCCAGGGGGATACTTCGCGCCAGCACAGCCGCGTCCGACCCCTCCGCGAGGAACCAACTGGCCCCGGGTTTTACCCCCACCTCGCGCAACAAAGTGCTGAGCGCAACACCGGTCCATTCGCTCTGGCTGGTAAGGCCGCACAGCATTTGCGGCGTACTTTTTTCCGTTGCGCGGGTATAGAGGTTTCCCGAGCATTCAATAAAGCAGGTGCGGGTAACTGAAGGAAAGCGCTTGAGCTCGCTGAGGCTGAACTTCAGCGGTTTGTCCACCATGCCATGGATCAATAATTCATGCTGAGCGGGGTCTATTTGCGGCACACCGCCATGGTGACGTTCGAAGTGCAGGTCGGCAGGTGTGACAGTGCCGTGTAGCCCTTCCAGCGGAGTGAGTGAAATACTGCCCTTGTACGCCGGGGGCTGTAGTCTGGTCAGGGCTTCATGAGGAGACCTGGCTCCCACTGCGCTGGTTGCGGCACCCTGAACGCGAGTAGGATCGAGAACTGGCGTTGGTGTAAGTGCTTCTGCCTGCCCGCTGGCTATCATTCCCCCCGCCGCCGTCAGGCCAGCCAGAAATTCTCGACGGGAGGTAGCACCCGGTAATGTCTTGTCGCTCATGATAATCCCTTGCGCTAGCGCACCTCAGAACCGCCACGCCGGTCGTCCGGTACAAAGCGGTGACTGGCTGGCATGGTAATCCCGGCAAGATTCCCGGCGGACAATACAGTATCCGCTGGTACGATATCATTTTGGTGCAGCAAATACGCAACCAGGGCGTAAACTTCATCGGCTGTCAATGAACCGGGGGCATTGAAGGGCATGGCTCGATTGATGTAGTCGAACACCGTGGTGGCATAGGGCCAGTAGTTGCCAATGGTTTTGACCGTGCCTGGCTCCCGCGCAAAGGGGAAGGCGTCATTGGGAAGCCGGCCAACCAGAACGTCAAAGGGACCTTCCACGCCATTTTCGCCGTGGCAAAAGGCACATTTCTGCGCATAGGTTTGCGCGCCCTGTTGCACCGAGCCCATCCCTGCGGGTAAACCGCGGCCATCGGGCCTGACGTCTATGTCCCAGGTGGCGATTTCACCGGGGGAAACAGGACGGCCCAGGCCAAAAGGTTCGGACGGGGCAGTCTCGGCCAGGGCAAGGTTTGCGATGGCCATGAAGATAATGAAACTGTAGCGGAACATATCAGGCATATATCCAGTCTAGCGCAATCAGCCTGTGAGGGTAATGTACCCTTTCACTTTCGATCTTCGTGCCCTTATAACTGAATGTCCTCCTCTACATATGTTCTCGCCATGGCGGCTTCACCCACCCGGCGGATTGCCAGGACAAAAGCTGCAGTTCGCAGGTCAATGGAATATTGCGCGGCAACTTCCCTCACTGCTGCATAGCCCTTTCGCATCATGTCGGTAAGCTCCTGATTGATACGATCCTTCTGCCAGCGGAACTGCTGGACATTCTGTACCCACTCGAAGTAACTCACTGTAACGCCGCCTGCATTGGCGAGGATATCGGGAACGACAAGCACCCCCCGCTTTACCAGTACTTCGTGCGCCGCCGGTGAAGTGGGGGCATTTGCACCCTCGACAATAATATCTGCCTTTACCTCATTGACATTATCCTGGTTTATGGCGTCTTCCAGCGCCGCCGGAATCAACACATCGACATCCCAGGTGATCACTTCCGGGCTGTTGAAAGGCTCTCCCCCCTTGAAACCTTTAACGGTACGGTGT
>Ga0164313_10001394_pt1 | contig 21368 bp, 18 predicted proteins | sample GuaBasSedimGuay4_FD_113735 | JGI IMG/M metagenome (GOLD analysis project Ga0164313, IMG submission 113735) | Subseafloor sediment microbial communities from Guaymas Basin, Gulf of California, Mexico - Guay4, Core 4569-4, 0-3 cm | ecosystem: Environmental > Aquatic > Marine > Hydrothermal vents... | reverse complement strand
TAGGAATTAGGAATTAGGAATTAGGAATGCCGCCCATCCAAACCCACGATTTCGAATTTCGAATTTCGAATTTCGAATTTCCCATCCGCCTACCACTCGAGCGTTCCGAACGGCGAGGCAAATCCACATTCATCGGAGGTGCCTGGCATCCCGACATGACGTTGTCCTCAACGTCCTGTCGGCGTGCCTGGCATCCTCTCGTGGAGGCGCGTGGGGAAACGGCAGTGGCATCCTCACAGGAAGCGTGTGGGGGGACGCATTGAAAAAACTCCTCATCGCCAACCGGGGGGAAATTGCGGTTCGCATCATTCGGGCGTGTCGCGAGATGGGGATCGGCACGGTGGCTGTCTACTCTGAGGTCGACCGGCTCGCACCGCACGTATTGATGGCCGATCAGAGCTTCCCGATCGGCGCGGCCGAGGCGGCGAAGAGCTACCTGAACGTCGATCGGCTGCTCGAGGTGGCGGCGGAGAGCGGCGCCGATCTCCTGCACCCGGGTTACGGTTTTCTGGCCGAGAACGCGGACTTCGCCGAGCGGGTTGAAGCTGCCGGCGTCACCTGGGTCGGTCCTCCGCCGGCGGCGATGCGGGTCATGGGATCGAAGACCGAGGCGCGCAAGGTGGCCGTCAAGGCCGGTGTGCCGCTGATCCCTGGTCTCATGGAGCCGATCGAAGAGGTCGCGGAGCTAGACGCCTTTGTCGATGAGCACGGGCTGCCGGTGCTCCTGAAGGCGGTGGCCGGTGGTGGCGGCAAGGGGATGCGCACGGTCTCCGAGAGGTCACAGCTCGCCCCGTCGTACGAGCGGGCGTGCTCGGAGGGCCAGGCCTACTTCGGCGACCCGCGGGTCTATGTCGAGCGCCTGATCGACCACCCACGCCACATCGAGGTGCAGGTGGCGGCGGACCGCGAGGGCAACGCGGTCTACGTCGGCGAACGCGAGTGCTCGATCCAACGCCGCCATCAGAAAGTGGTCGAGGAGTGTCCGTCACCGGTGGTCGGTCCAGAGCTCAGGCGGCGTCTCGGCGAGGCGGCGCTGGCCATCGTTCGTGCTTCCGGCTACCACTCTGTCGGGACGGTCGAGTTCCTCCTGGACCCGGACGGCGATTTCTACTTCCTCGAAATGAACACTCGCCTGCAGGTCGAGCACCCGGTGACCGAGGAGGTCTACGGCGTCGACCTCGTCCAGGAGCAGATCAACCTCACCCTCGGCAAACCGCTGTCGCTCAACCAGGAGGACCTGGTGCCGCGCGGGCACGCTATCGAGTGCCGGGTCTATGCTGAGGACCCGCTGCGAAATTTCGCCCCGTCGCCCGGGCGGATCACCCTCTACGTCCGGCCGGGCGGGCCCGGTGTGCGGTTGGACTCCGGCGTATTGGCAGAAAGCGTGGTGCCCCTCGACTACGATCCCATGCTCGCCAAGCTGGTGGTGTGGGCGGGCGATCGCTCGGCGGCGGTGGAGCGGCTCGACCGCGCCCTCTCCGAGTTCCAGATTCGCGGCGTTTCCACGACTCTCACCCTCTTCCGTGCGCTGGTCGGAATGGATGCCTTCCGTGATGCCGATTTCCACACCGGCTTTCTCGACGATCTGCTGACGTCAGGCGGCCTCGCGGATCTGCACAGCCGTCAGGATCCGGAGGCTGAAGAGGCCGCGGTCATGGCCGCCGCCTGTCTCGCCACCTTGTCGGCCGGCCGTCTTGCCGACGATCTCTTCGACCATGGAGAGGACAGCGCCTGGTGGGCCGAGGGAACTAGGGTCCTCCACGGGAGGTTTCCCCGATGAGGTGGGTCATCCGCGGCGGCGGCGAGGCGCGCGAGGTGGTGGTCGAACGGAACGGCGACCACTTCGAGGTGGAAATGGACGGATATCGCCGCCAGGTCGAGCTCGAGAGCCTCGACGGCGCGGTGGCCTCGTTGCGCTTCCCCGAGGACGGCCGCAGCTTCCAGATCACATACCAGCACGGCCGCAACGGCAATTGGCGAGTCGCGGTGGGTCAGCGCGAGTTCGACCTCGCGGTGTTGACGCCGGCCGAGGCCACGGAGGAAGTGAGCGGCGCCCGCGAGAGCGGACCGAGTCGGTTGACCGCACCGATTCCCGGCAAGGTGGTGGCGGTCAAGGTCGCGCCCGGCGACGAGGTGTCGCCGGGGCAGTCGCTCATCGTACTCGAGGCCATGAAAATGGAGAACGAGCTCTCAGCCGAGCAGGCCGGGAGGGTGGCCGTGGTTCATGTGACCGACGGCGCCACGGTAGAGAGCGGCGAACTGCTGGTGGAACTTGAGTAGCGGGAGAAGCTGTTAGGTATTAGCAATTAGGTATAGCTCATCGCAACCACAATTGGTTGCTGTACCCCTCCAGCCCATTATCTGTCACACCTTCGGCGCTCGATCGGATAGGGATGCCTCTGAACCTGGGGTTACGGACGGCCTTCGGCCGTCGTGACGCACCGTCACCAGCGAGTGGCCGATGGCCGGCAATCCCCGGCCTCGGCCACGATTCGCTGCCGTCGGCGGGCTCACGCCCCAGGCTATGTATGTGTCGCCGCTTCGCGGCTCATGACGCGCAGTACCGGATGAGCGCCGAAAGCGCGACAGACATTTAGCCTGTTCCCATCCGGAAACTCCGGAGGGGACAGCGCAGTTCTCGATGCGGAAACGAGCGATTTTTCTGCAAGGTCAAGGAAGGCAAGGATTTGCGCGGAGGCGTACTCGTGTACGCCGCACAAGGAAATTCGCCGGCTGACGCCGAGATTGCAAAAAAGCGCCGTCTCCGGACGAGAACTAGCCTGGGGCGTGAGCCCCAGGATTTAGGCCGCCCCAAAGAACCAAGCCGCGAAGCGGCGGCAGACATCCGAACACCACCATGGTGTAACTCAACCCGATGGGCCCACGTATAAGCAGATATCTACACCCGGGTCGCGGGGGAGTATCGTCGATCCTCCGTTGACCACAGCGGCAAACGGGATGGGCTGATGCACAGTGTCGTTTGGAAAATCGGGGTGCCTGTTCTACTGCTGGCTGCTGGTGCGGCCGTCCATGCCGTTGCGCAGTCGGTGCCGGAACCTCCCACGGGGACGATCGCCGCCGAGATGAAGGAGCGGACCGATTTGCCGGCATCCCATGGCGGTCTGATCGACATCACCGCGGTCGAGACGACCCTGATAGCCTTCGACAAGAGCGGACGGGCGGTGCTTGACCTGCGTCCGGAGGAGCTCATGGTCCTCGAGGACGGCGAGCCGGTGAAGCTCCTCGCCCTCGATCCGGGTCTCGCAGCCGAGAACACCGACGCGACCCGGGCTCCGGTCATGACGGACGCGGGAACGCCCATCGAGGGCCCGCAGGTTTCGGCCCAGTCCTGGCGGGTCGTGATCTATGTCAGTACCGAGCTGGCAGGGCGTTTCGTCCTGCCGACCCTGTGCCGCCGAACCGCCGGTGAGGCGACCCGGCTGACCGATCTCGGGCCGGTGGAGGTGGTGCTGGCCGACCCGACGCCGACCCTTTTGGTCGAAGCGGGTCGCCGGCCGGAGGATGTCCGACAGGCTCTCGATCAGGTGGCCAGAGAGGCCTCCGGAGTGACCACGGTGGAGCAGATCCGCAACGCCTTCATGCGTGAGTTCAAACCCGGGGTGGGATTCGATGCCCACTACACCCTCACCCAGTCGAGCCCGATGGCCACCGCAGCAAAGGCGCGGTCCTCCGTTCACCGCGAACGCACCGTGATCCGTGGCGAGCTCGACCGGATGGTGGCGTGGATGCAGTCTCAGCCTCCCACGGCGCGAGGATTGCTGGTCTGGATGACCGGCGGCTTCGATCTCAACCCGGCCGATTTTTACATCCCGCTGGTCGAACAGATCGATCCCAATATGGCAGTGGTGCTGCGCTCGGATTACTCGATGCTGAGCCTCGAGGGGGATGTTCGGCAGATGGTGGAAGTGGCGCTCACCTACGGCTGGACCATGATGCCGGTCAACATGTCGCGAACCAACTTCATCTTCGGCGCCGAGGTCGACGGGACCGGTAAGGTCCAACACCTCCAGGGGGTGGGGGCCAGCTCCATTAGCGCCCAACAGAGCGAGTTCCGCCAGGTGGCGCCGCATTTTCCTCTGCAGATCATCGCCCAGTCGACCGGCGGCGAGTACGTTGCCAACGATGAACAGCTCGAACGCGCCCTCGACCACATCCGGGGGGCCTACGTGGTGACGTACCAGGTGGACCGTCCGGTCGACGGGGAGCTTCACCGGCTCGAGATCCGCTGCACCCGGCCGGGGGTTCGGCTGCGGGGGCGCCTGTACGCCGCCTCGGGCAGCCTGCGCGGTGTTTCCACCACCCGCGCCCAGCGGCTATTGGCAGGTGACGACCTCGCCAGCTCGCTCGTGATGTCCGCCGATGTGCACAACATTACCGGGGCGAAGAAGGGCCTCCGGTTGGGCGACCTGGACGTGGATGCCGATCTCGGCCAGTTGCGGCCCCTGCTCAGCCCCCTCGATCTCGGGAAGATCCGGGTCACGGTCGTGGTCGAGATCGAGAACGGATCGCCATTTATCCACCACCAGGAGATCGACATCAACTGGGGACAGATGACGGATCAATGGCAGTTCAGCACCGACATCAAGTGGCCGAAGAAGGCCGTGCGGATGGCGGTGGTGGTCGAGGAGCTGGTCACCTCGACCTGGGGCGCGACGACCGTCGAACTCAGATAATTCGGGCTGGGAGAGGGCCGTCCGAAGTCGATACCCGGTGAGAGATGCGGGCCAAGTGCTATCCTCGTTTCCCTGTGAAATCGCTCCCGAGGACTGGTTGGTGGTTGGCCGCGGCGATCCTGCTGATTGTGAGCGGACACACCGTCCTCGCTCTCGAGGGGATAACCGAAGATCGTCCTGGATGCGTCCATGAGCTTCTCTACGATCCTTTTGCCGGCCTGATTCTGGTATCGGTGACGATAGGTGAATCACCCCCGCTCGACTTCGTCCTCGACTCCGGCGCGACCCAGAGCGCGATCACCGACCCCAATCTCGCCGCGGCCCTCGGTCTCGAGGTGCACGAGGCGGGTCTGGCCCGGGGCATGGGGTCCGGTGCGACCCGCGTCCTGATTGCGGACCACATCGGAATTCGCGGTGATGGCCAGGAGCTCCTGAGCGCATCGCTCGTCGTGCACGATATCGGCGGCCGCCTGGCGGCCATGGCGGGTCGTGATATCGATGGTTTTCTCGGCGCTGACCTCTTTGAACGCTATGTGGTGGAAATTGATCCAGAGGGGCGTCGTTTGTTGTTGCACGATCCGACGACCTTCGTCTACAGCGGTGGAGGCGAGATCCTCCCACTCGAGGTGGTGGATCGCCGGCCGGTGGTCGAGGGTCGGGTCGTGGTGGAAGCGGGCAAGAAATCGGTCCCGGTGCGGTTGGTTGTGGACACCGGCTCGAGCCGCTACCTGACCCTGATCACAAAGTCGCGGCGCCAGCTCAAACCGCCGGCCAAGGGCACGCTGGGCGCGAGCGTCGGCGTGGTCGGGGACACCCTGGTCGTGGTCAGCCCGGTCGAAGGTCTCCAGTTGGGATCTCTGGAAACCCAACGGGTGGAGACGGCATGGATGGAGCCCTTTCGCATTCCGGCGGTGCGTAACATCCCCAAGCTCAACGGTATCATCGGCAACCCGCTTTTGAGCCGCTACCACGTGTTTTTCGACTACCACCACGGGAGGTTGATTCTCGAGGGAGTATCCGATTCTCCGGACATCGTGCACGAAATATCGGATTAATCCTCGTGATCAAGGTGATGTGACGCAGTTTCATCGACTCCAAAGCTGGCAAGAGTATTGCATTCTGAGTGTGGCTGAAATAGGACTATGACGGACGCGAGTGCGGAAAGGTGAAAGGAGGGTGTCGGTTCGGTAGGAGGCTCGCAATCATCTGAGCTAAAAGAAAGATCGATTCATCAAGGAGGAAAGGTATGAAGTTTTCGGGAAAATTACTCATTGCGTTTCTGGCATGCACGCTGGCCGCCGGTGCCCTGATGGCGCAGACGACCCGTGGTGACATCCAGGGCCGCGTCGCAGACGACCAGGGAGCAGCGCTGCCGGGTGTCACCGTGACCATCGCGTCAGATGCGCTCATCGGCGTGCAGAGCACGGTTTCGGACTCCAACGGCCTATACAAGTTTCTTGTGCTGCCCCCCGGCGCCTATACCGTGACCTACAGCCTGTCGGGTTTCCAGACCCGTTCGCAGGAGAACATGGCGGTCAAGATCGGTTCGACCACCCGCATCGACGTGATCATGACCTCGGCCTTCACCGACGAGGTGGTGGTGACCTCCGAGTCGCCGCTTGTGGACACCTCCAACACCACCGTCGGTTTAGACCTCGGGACGGAGTTCTACAGTGACCTGCCGGTGGGCCGCAACTACACCGCGGTCGCCCAGGTCGCTCCGGGTGCCCAGGGTGACGCCTCAGGCCAGACCTTCTACGGCTCCTCCGGCGCCGAGAATGCCTACTACATCGATGGCGCCAACACCACCGGCGTCGAGCTCGGACAGCAGGGCACCCGGCTCAACTTCGAGTTCATCGACGAGGTGCAGGTCAAGACCGGTTCGTACTCGGCCGAGTACGGCCGCGCCACCGGTTCGGTGATCAACGTGATCACCAAGTCAGGCGGCAACGAGTTCCACGGTGACCTCTTCGGTTATTACGACTCGCCGAGCACGCAGGCCGATCTCAAGGGTGCGGCCGCGGACGGTCCGATAACCGCCACGAGCGTGCGCAAGGACTTCACCCGCTCCGATTTCGGTGCCGACCTCGGCGGCTACATCGTCAAGGACCGTTTGTGGTTCTTTGCGGCCTACAACCGGATCGACAACGAGAATCAGCAAGAGGTGACGAAGGATTTCTCCAGCGTCATCGACGGCGCACCGGCGGCTGGTGACGAGTTCACCGCCACCACCGATTCCGACCTCTACGCCGCCAAGCTGACCTGGCGGATGGCGGCCAACCACTCGCTGTCGGGTTCGTACTTCGCCGACCCGACCACCAATGGCGGCATCCTCCCCGGTGTGTCCTTTGCGGCGACCCCGCTCCACTTTGTGGGCGACGTCGAGACCGGCGGTAGCAACTGGTCCATCAACTACGATGGCATCTTCGGCCAGAACGTGGTGATCAGCGCCCGCGCCGCGCAGCACAACGAGGAACAAACAACCACCGGCCCCGGCGCCGATGTCGTTGGCTACATCGACTTCACCGACCCGCTCGGTGACGGCACCACGGTCTGGGGCTATACCGCCAACGGCAACGCCCACGACCGCGAGTCCGGTTTCGGTTTCTACCAGAACCAGCCCGAGCTGACGCGCGACCAGTACAACGCCGATCTGTCGTGGTTTGTCGGCAACTTCATCGGCTCGCACGAGTTCAAGATCGGTTACGAGTTCGAGGACATCAGCGGTGTCAACGACAGCTGGAATGGCGGCGCCGGCCAGCGGATCTACCGTTTCACCTGCACCGATTCCGATACCCGTAACTGCCAGGGTCAGCCCTACTACTTCCGCCACCGCATCTACCTGAACGAAGCCGGCCTCGACCCGGAGACCCTGACGACCGCCGACATCCAGGCGCCGCTCACGACCAACATCAAGGCCGAAAACCAGGCCATCTACGTCCAGGATACCTGGCAGGTGGCCAACAACCTGTCGCTCGCCCTCGGTGTGCGCTTCGGCGAGCAGAAGCTCTTTAACGGTGATGGTGACGTCCAGCAGACGATCGACGACAACGTCGCACCACGCCTCGGCTTCGTGTGGGATTTCCTGGGCAACGGCAAGTCCAAGATCTTCGGCCACTGGGGCAAGTTCTACGAGACCATCCCGATGGACATCGTTATCCGCTCCTACGGCGGCGAGATCTCGATCTTCAGCTACAACCTGTCGGACGACCCCAACGATGTCGCAGCGGATCAATCGGTCCGCCCGGCGCGTCCTCTCGGTGGTGGCTTCTCGCGTGTCGATCCGGGCACCAAGGGCCAGTACCTCGAGGAGGCCATTCTCGGCGTCGAGTGGGAGTTCGCACCCAACTGGGCGGCCGGCTTCAAGTACATCAAGCGTGACCTCAAGCGGGTCATCGAGGATGCGCTGACGCTCGACGGCGACTACTTCATCGGCAACCCGAGCTACGGTCTGATGGAGCAAACCTACACAATGGGTGCTGCGTGGGGTTACAACGATGCCGGCCCGACGGACATCGCCACACCTACGCGCGAGTTCCAGGGTTACGAGTTCACCTTGCAGAAGCGCTTCTCGAACAACTTCCAGTTCATCGCCTCCCTCCTGTTCTCGGACATGACGGGTAACTACGACGGTCTCTTCCAGGCCTCGACCGGCCAGCTCGATCCGAACCTCAACTCGGCCTTCGACTACGCCGACTTCCAGATCAACAACGACGGCGAGCTGTCCAACGACATCCCCGTCCAGTTCAAGTTCGACGGCATCTACCGCTTCAACTTCGGGCTCTCGCTCGGTCTCTCGACCTTCTACACCGATGGCACGCCGATCACCGCCATGGGCTACTCCTGGCCGTACAACAACTGGGAGTACTACCTGTCGGAGCGCGGCGCCTTCGGTCGTTCGGATTCCTTCTGGGAGGCCGACATCCACGTCGGTTACCCGATCAGGCTTGGTTCCAGCCTCGAGCTGAACCTGTTGATGGACATCTTCAACGTCTTCAATAACCAGACCGAGACACGGCGTGACATCGGCTACACCAATGCCGACGACGTGTACGAGGTCAACGATTGGGACACCAACATTCCACCGCCGCCAATCGAGCCTGGTAACACAGGCGGCCGTCCGCCGACCAGTGAAGGCTGGAACACCACCGACCGGTGGACACAGCCCATGACGGTTCGTTTCGGCGTGCGTTTGTCCTTCTAATTAATCATCGGTAGGGTTTTCCCAACCGTTTCAGGAGGGCCTTCGGGCCCTCCTTTTTTTAGCTCACCGGCTGCGAGCCGGTGAGAGGCATGAGGTAGAATGCAGGCCGTGAAAAAACCCGGCTTCATTCTCGTTGCGGGCGCGGTCCTGCTGACCGTCGGCCTACTGTGGGCGACCGTGACCTGGGTGCCCTCCGACGGCGCGGTGCAGGTATGGACGGCCGAGACCGGCTTCCTGCGTGTTTCGGCTCGGGGGTTCGCCGTCGTGCCGCGGTGGTCGGGTGAGCGATCCGGAGCCCAGATTCTCATTGCCGAGGTGCGGGCGACCACCAACGACGGCGCCAAGGTTGATGTCACGGTGTCGCTTCGGCCTCCGGTCGGAGTGTGGCGGCTGCAGGCGGCGAAGACCGCGAGGGAGGGGTTCCGCCGCAGCGTTGCCGAACCGGTGCGCGAGCGCCTCGGCGGGCTGCCGCTGCGATGTGTGGTGCAGGGATCCGCACGCTCGGCCGAATGCCCCACCGACCCGGCGTTGGACCTCAGGAGAGTGGTGGCGATGGACCTCGAGGTCCCCGAGGGCGCAGTCGAGGTCGTGCTCGAACCCGAACCGGAGTCGGTGCGGGCCGGGATCCTCGCGAGCACTGCCGAGAACCTCGAGATCCCTCAGCACAAGGTCCTGGTGCTCGGCCCTGATGGTCTCGACTGGGATCTGATTCTTCCGTGGGTGCGGGCCGGCCGAATGCCCAACCTCAAAAAGCTGATGGACGCCGGGACCTGGGGCGTCATGGAGACCATCGTGCCCATGCTGTCGCCGCTGATCTGGACGACCATGGCGACCGGGGTGGCGCCCGACGTGCACGGGGTGCTCGATTTTATCGAAATGGACCCGGCGACCGGGCAGCCTGCGCCGATCACCGGCCGCAGCCGCAAGGTGCCGGCGGTCTGGAATCTCGCCTCGGCCCTCGGTCTCGAGGTTGGCGTGGTCGGATGGTGGGCGACGTGGCCGGCGGAGCGGGTCAACGGAACCATGGTCTCCGACCGCCTCTATTACACCCTCCAGCAGGGAATTCCCAAGGAGCTTTTCCACGAGGACCCGCCGGATCTGATCTTCCCTCCCGAACGTACCGCCGAGTTCACCGAGCTGCGAGACCGGGCGGTGACCGCAACCGATTATCGTGCAGTGGGTTACTTCATGGAGATTTCGGAGACCGTCTTTGATCGCGCGGTGGCCGAGAACCGTGGCATGGAGGACCCGGTGGACGGAATGCGCCGGATTCTGTCGGCGACCCGCACCTACATGGGTTCGGGGATGGTGCTGGCGGCCGAGAAGCCGGATCTCCTGATGGTCTACCTCGAGGGGACCGACACCATCGGCCATGTCCTCGCACCGTACATGCCGCCGCCCACCCTCGACGTTGATCCCGGGATGGCTACGGTCTACGCGGCGGCGGTGCCGAAGTATTTCGAGATCTTCGACCGCTGGGTCGGCCGCTATCTCGAGGCCTGTCCGCTCGACGAGTACGCCATCATCATGGTTTCCGACCACGGCTTCAAATGGGGCAGGGAACGCCCCCGCGGCCTGTCGGGGACGGCCGGTCCAACCGCTCCTCTGTGGCACGCCGAGGATGCGATCTTCGTGATCGCCGGGCCCGGAGTGGAACGGCGTGGGAGGGTGGAGACACAGGCCTCGGTCTACGACATTGCTCCGACCATCACGGCCCTCCTCGGTATCCCGCCGGATCCATCCTGGCGCACCTCGGTTCTTCCCGGGTCCCCGCCGGTCACCGTCGAGCCCGTCGAGTGGGCCGCGCTCGTACCGCCTGCGTCGTACCGCCTGGGCGGTGGTGGCGCGGCGCCGGCAGACCCGGAGTTCATGGCCAAGCTCAAGGCTCTCGGTTATATCGGTGAGGACGGGGTCAGTGCCGGCCGGGCCGCGGTTTCGGTAACCCCGGTACCGCCACCACAGCCGGATATCCCGCCGTCGCCGACGCCGCAGCCGGCGACGGTGACCCGCGGCCAGATCAACAACCTCGCGGTGATCAAGATCAACGAGAAAGAGTACGACGAAGCGGAACGGCTGCTGCGGCAAGCCATCTCCATGAACCGGAAATACCCGGCGCCGCACTTCAATCTGCGGCGGATCTTCATGGAGACCAAACAGTACGAGCGTGCGGACGAGGAGCTGTGGGTCGCCATCGACAAGGGCCTCCGTGACCCCGAGCGAACCCTCGACCGGGCGGCAGCGGACTACGAGGCGATGAGCATGCCCGACCGCGCCGACGCCCTCCTGGTGCGCGCGATCAAGTACTTTCCTGAACACGAGCCCTACTATGTCCATCTGATGGTGGTCCGGGTGCGTGAGGGCCGTTTCACCGAAGCCCTGCCGATCGGGGCGGTAGCGGCCGAGAAGTTTCCGGAGAGTGGCCCCGTGCATGCCTTCTATGGGCTTGCGGCGGCCAGCGCAGGTCAGGCGCCCCTCGCCCGGCGCGAGCTCGAGCTCTCGCTCGCCATCAATCCTGAGCAGCCCGTCCTGCGCCAAGCGCTAGAGCAGCTAGAAGCAGCTGTTAGCCATTAGCTCACCGGCTATTTCGCCACGAGGGGGAGGGGATAAACCCCTCCCCTACGAAAGCCTGGCACATTTTCTGGTGGCCGAATTACTTCTTCGGATGCACCGCGGCAGCCGTTGTCTGGTACGAATCCTGCCGGGTCAGGGGATCGAGGAGCGCGATCGAGATCTTGTAACGGCCCGACTCCAGGAGCAGCTGGGTGTCGATGGCAAAGCGTTGTCGTTGAGCCTGCTCGTAATCGCCGGACGGAATCCTGATTTCATGCTCCTGTCGAACCAGGTCCGACTGCTTGCCGTCGACGCCCCGTACCGCGATGAACATCACGATCCGCCCTACGTAATCCTCGCCTTCGGGCAGCAGGGCCACCTTTCGAATCGGGAAGGAGATGTGGGCGGGCAGCAGCCACCGTTTCTCGCTCGCGGGCGCCGGCGTCCCCGTTTTCACCTCGATCTGCATCGGGTTGTCGTCGACGTCGAAGACCAGGCTCGACACCACAGTGTCCTGAACCCTGGTTTCGAGAGACTTTTCGACAAATCGTGAACGATAGCGGAGTTCGTAATTGTTGAAGGCCGGATCGTCGCGCAGCTTGACCTTGACCCTGTGGACCTTGTCCCTGCCGCTCGCCTGGAGCGGGTAGCCGATGGAGTAATAGGTGTACATATCCTGGGTGATCAGCTCGAGCTTCGGCCCCACGTCATTGGTGTTGACGATGGCGATGCCGCCGGTCTCGTCGGCAAGAAACCGGAGGGAGTCGGTGAGATTGTGCCGACCTACCGATGCGGAGAGGGTATCTTGAGAGCTTGAGAACTCGGCGGAGCCCATACCGCCCATGCTCAGACCGCCGGCATCGATCGCATAGAAGGTCACATCCTGAGAGTTGGCGGTTGCCGCGAGCTGCTGGTAAAGCCGCGACCGATCGAAGTCGTACATCTGGTTGAGGGCGCTCGAGTCCATGCTGACCCTGCTGAGCTCGTAGAAAAGATCCATGCCGGGAATCATGGGCAGCCCATTGGAGACGTAAATGATGCCCTTCTTTCCGGGCAGCCCGGACAGGCTGGTGATGACCTGACGCAGGCTGTCGAGGGAGAAGAGGAGGTTGTTAGCCGTCTCCCTGGCGAAGTTATCGATCAGATTGACCACCTCGTTCCACTCGCGGCCGAGTCCCTGAGCGCTGTTCGTACTGCCCGACCGGTTCTCCTCCTTGATCCTCTTGATCTTGTCGATGATGTCCCTGCGGGCGCTATCGCGCTCGGTGTGTCCGCCGGTGTACCGGCGAACGCTGCGCATGGCCGCCAGCACCTGGTCGGGGTCCGAGGTGAACTCCTGCAGTACCTCGAAGGAGCGTTGATATGCGACCACCATCATCTGCGCCGGCGGATGGAGGCTCGTACGGACGAACTCGCGGGTCTGAGAGAGCACCCGGTTGCGGTCGAGAGGGTCGATGTTCTCGTTGTCGATGTAGAGAACGAGATGAACCGGGATCGGTCCCGTCGGCACCTCCTCGTCGGGAACCGGCGTTGCAGCCGGCACCAAGCCCACATCGGGCGAGGCGAACTGATGGCGGATGACCTCGTCGGTATAGAGCTTGAAATTGCTGATCTGCTTGAGGTCCCCGTCTTGGAAGATCTCGAAATCGTCCTTGGTGAGATCGGTGATGGCGCGCCCCTTCTTGTCCGTGACATAAACCACCAGATTCGCAACCGTGACCTCGATCCGATCGACAAAGGCGAGCCCGCCAATGCGCTCGAAACTCTGCTGACCCTCGCCTTCCTCGTCGGCGGAGATGGGCGTCACCGGCAGAACCAGCGCCGCTACGAGAAGCCAGGCTATTGGACGATGTTTGTGCACGAGCACACCTCCCGGGGGCGAGTTTAGCAAACCGCCCGTCCGCCCCAAGAAATTTCGAATTTCGAATTTCGAATTTCGAATTTTCCATCCACCCGCTCACCCGGATACAGGGTTCAGGGCATAGGGTTCACGAGCCCGCCTTTTGACAAGCCGGACCGCGAATTTATTATTTCTCCGCATCGAGCATCGAGCATCGAGCATCGAGTATTGAGTATCGAGTATCTCTCGCCGCCGCGGTATGATCTTTCTCCGTGACCGAGAAAACCCCACCCCTGACCGACGAACGGCTCGTCGAGATCGCCCTCGATGGTGACGAGGAGGCATTTGGCCTTCTGGTGCGGCGCTATCAGCGCCGGCTGACAGCCTTTCTCAGCCAGCTCGTGGGAGATTTGGAATTGGCTCGGGAGCTGTCGCAGGAGGCGTTCGTTCGCGCCTGGTCGGCTCTCTCGAGATTCGATCCCAGGTACCGATTTTCGACATGGTTGTTCCGAATTGCCCACAACCTCGGGATCGACCACCTCCGCCGCCGTCGGCTGAAGACGGTGTCTCTGTACCGTACGGACGCCGAAGGAGACGAGGTGGAAGTCATCGCTCCGGACACGGAAAAGGATCCCCTCGGCCATCTCGAAAACCACGCTCTCGCCTCGGAGCTGCGGCAGGTCATCGACGAGTTGCGGCCTGAGTATCGAGAGTTGGTGTTGCTGCGCCACTTTGCCGGCCTCAGCTATCAAGAAATCGCGGACTTCAAGGAAATGCCTCTCGGAACGGTCAAGAACAAACTTTTTCGAGCCCACTCCGTATTAAGAGATGCTCTGGCCGACTTTCTGTAACGGCTGGTATGATTCAAAAGGAGGCACAGGTGGCAACGGACTGTCAGGCAACCCAGGAGATGCTCACCGAACTCGGCGGTGAGATCGAGCGCCTCGATCAGGTGGCGCAACACCATCTCGAGGTGTGCCCGGGCTGCCGTGAGGTTGCCGCCGCCGAGTTTGCCCTCGGCCGGATATTTTCCGAGGCAGTGCCGCCCGCCGATCCCACGATCGAGAAAAAAGTGCTTGCGCATTTGGGTCCCGCGCGAATTCGTCGCCGTTTTGTCGCGTTCCTTCCGGTGGCGGCATCGCTCGTGGTGGCTCTGCTTGGTGCGGTGCTGGTGGGCGGCGTGCCTGGCGGAGGGATTGTCGCATTCCTGCCTGGCTGGTCTGCTCAGGGATGGATGGCTTTTGTTACCAGCGCTTCCGACTGGGGCGTCGCCGTCGCCGCCGGTGCTCGCGCAACCGCCGCCACTCTCGACCCCGTGATGCTCGCCGGCGCCGGCTTGTTGGGCTTCCTCGGCCTGGTTGCGGTGGCCGCCACCGCCCTGCGCTGGCGGAGGGTCTCGCCGTGGCGCAACGACGGCTGAGTCAGTTAGCCGCGCTCCTCTTCGTGTTGACCCTATCGAGCGTGGCTGAAGCAGCGCCCGGACGTGCCGCAGTCCTCGCCGACCTCGAGATCAACGAGTCCGTCGAAGGCGATGTCGTGGTGTTCGGCGCCGATCTCGTTCTTGGTGCCCAAGCCCGAGTCACCGGCGACGCGATCGCGGTCGGGGGCGATATCCGGATCGCGCCGGGCGCCGAGGTCGGTCGCCACGTCGTGTCGGTATTCGGTGTCGTTGAGATCGATGGGGACGCCGAGATCGGCGGCCGGGTACTTTCCCTCTCATCCCTCACGAGCCTTGCAACCGGCGCGGGTGTGGCGGAACGGCCTCATCAGGTGAGCTTCGCGATGCGACTCCTGGCCTCGGGCGGTTGGTTGTTGGTGACTACGGGCATCGCCTTCCTCTTCCCGATCAAAATGCGTCTTGCAGCGTGGTCGGTGCCGGGCTTCGGAGTCAGAATTCCAGCCCTCGGGCTGATGATCGCTCTCACGGCTGTTGCCTCTTTGCTGGCAGCTCTGGGTCTCGGCCCGGCCCTCGGAGTGCCGCTGGTTGCCGCCCTGATGGTACTGTTCTTCATCGCCAAGTCGCTCGGGCTCACGGTCCTTGGTTGTGTTGTGGGTGCCTGGGTGTTGCGACGATGGGTCCACTACCCGCTGCCGATCAGCCTCGAGGTTTTCGTCGGTGTCCTGGTCCTGCTCGCGCTCCGTTTCATGCCGATTATGGGCGAAACCCTGTGGACCCTGATTTCCATCATCGCGCTGGGCGCAAGCATCGCGGTCATCAGTGTGACCGGAGATACCGCGCGCGCGGAGGTTTAGGCCCCCACCTGCTCCTGTTGAACCGCAAAGACGCAAAGCACGCAAAGGGTCTTGTCTTTTTTGAAATGGACAATTTCCTTGGCGTCGTCTTCGCGTTCTTTTCGCTCTTGGCGGTTCAAATGGGTGGACGGTTCAAATTCGAAATTCGATATTCGCAATCTATGGTGGTTGGGTGTAACCGGCATTCCCTGGAGACAATAGGAGGTAAATGCTATACTCCCGTTCCCTTCGGGGAGAGGTGTGTGCGTGAAGATCGACGTATCCAAGCTCGAGCAGGAGCCGCTGCGGTTCGACGAGGAATTCAGTGTGGATCCGGACCGGCTCGACTGCGAACAGGTGACTGTCCCCATGAGGGTTCGTCTCGAGGGTGAGGTGCGCCCTCGCGGTGGGATCTTCAATGTGTCGGGCAACTGTCGGGTTCAGGGCTCGGTAGCCTGCTCCCGGTGCCTTGAGCCGGTCCCTTGGGAGGTCGACGAAGATTTGTCCGTGGACTATCGGACGCCGTCGGTTGTACCCCTCGATGCGGAGCTCGGCCTTGGAGCGGACGAGCTTGATGTCGCGTTCTTGGACGGTGACAAGCTCGATCTCGCGGAGCTGGCCGCCGAGCAGATCCTTCTCGCGCTGCCCATGCGGGTCGTGTGCGACGAGAACTGTGCAGGCCTGTGCCCAACATGCGGCGCCAACCGCAACCGGGACGGTGCTTGCACCTGTGAACCGGAAGTTGATCCGCGGTGGCATGCTCTCGCCGGCCTCGCCGGCAAAGACCACTCATCCTAAATTGAATTTAAAGCTGAATGGAGTCTGAAAATGGCCAATCCAAAACGAAAAATCTCGAGGACGCGCCGCGACAAGCGCCGCTCCCACCATGCGCTGCAGACTCCCGGCAGGAGCCTGTGCACTTCGTGCTTCGAACCCAAGCCGCCGCACCAGGTTTGTCCGCACTGCGGAAGCTACAAGGGCCGTGAGGTGATCCGGGTCGAAGAGCTCGATTGATCCTGGGTGGCACGGTACCTGGTGGACAGTGAGGGATAAGCAACCGATTGCGGTAGATGCCATGGGCGGTGACGGCGCGCCCCAGGTTGCCGTACGGGGGGCGCTCGAGGCAATCACGGAACTCGAAATACCGGTCCTTCTTGTCGGTCCCCAAAAGAGGCTGCGGCGCGAGCTCGGACGGTTTCGCTTCTTGCCCTCCGGCCTCGAACTGGTCGACGCTCCTGATGTGGTGAGGATGCAGGATTCGCCGATCAGTGTTCTCCGCGGAAAGCGCCGTTCGTCGCTCAACGTGTGTGCCCAGCTGGTGAGCGAGGGGCGGGCGGCTGCCATGGTGACTGCAGGCAACACGGGCGCCGCATGGGTTGCGGCCAAGTCAGCGCTCGGGATGATCAATGGGGTCGACCGCCCGGCCCTGGCCGCGGTAGTGCCCAAGGATGAAGGGCGTACCCTGGTTCTCGACGTCGGCGCCAACATGGAGTGCAAAGCGCATCAACTCGTACAGTTTGCGGTCATGGGCTCGTTTTACGCCGAATCAGTGCTCGGCGTTCACTCGCCCAGGGTCGGGCTGATGTCGGTGGGCGAGGAGGAAAGTAAGGGCGGGCCGCAGGCACGGGAGCGCCATTTGGTTCTCAAAGCAGTCGGCATCAATTTCATCGGCAACGTCGAGGGCGCCCACGTGTTCAGCCCCGATGTGGATGTCATCGTGTGTGACGGGTTCACCGGCAACGTGATCCTCAAGGTGGCCGAGGGGTTTGGCGAGATGGTTGTCGGCATGCTGATGGACGAGGCGCGCCAATCGCCGATGTACGGGGCCGGTCTGCTGATGGCCAAGGGCGCGTTCAGGAACCTCCGCAAGAAGGTTGACTACGCCGAGTACGGCGGTGCCCCGCTTCTTGGGGTGGGTGGCGCGTGTCTGATCGGCCATGGAAAATCATCGGCAAAGGCGATCCGCAATGCCGTTCGTTTTGCAGACTCCTACGCCGCGTCCGGCGTCATCGAAATGATCGGCGACAAGATCCTCGAGGTGTTGGCTGGGCCATCTGGAGAAGGAAACGGTTGATATGACAACGGTTGCGGTTTTGTTTCCGGGCCAGGGATCCCAGACCGTGGGTATGGGGCGGGATCTCGCCCTACGGTGGCCTGCGGCGGCGCAGGTCTTCACAAACGTGGACGGCGCCCTCGGCACCCCCCTCTCCGACCTGTGCTGGAACGGCCCCGAGGAAGATCTGCGACTGACCGAGAACACCCAACCCGCGCTGCTTGCTCACTCCATCGCCGCCTGGAAGGTGCTCTCCTCGGCCGGCCTCGAGGTGGGTGCGGTGGCCGGCCACAGCCTCGGTGAGTATTCGGCGGTGGTGGCCGCCGGCGGCCTCGACCTGGCCGACGCCGCGCGCACAGTACGGTTGCGCGGTCGGCTGATGCAAGAGGCTGTACCGGTCGGCGAGGGGGCGATGGCGGCGGTGATCGGCCTCGACGATAACTTGGTCGAAGCAGCTTGCAGCGACGAAGAAACATCGGGCTGCGGCCCGGTGGCGGCGGTCAACTTCAACTCGCCCGGTCAGGTGGTGATCGCGGGCAGCGCCGCGGCGGTGGCGGGCGCCGCTGAGAGGTGCAAGGAGCGCGGTGCGAGGCACGTCCTGCCCCTGCCGGTGTCGGCGCCCTTCCACTCGGTCCTGATGGCGCCGGCCCGCAAGGGATTGGCGCCGACGCTGCACGAGCTCGATTTTCGGCCGCTCACGGCGCCGCTGTATCGTAACGTCGATGCCGCTGCGGTGAGCTCGCCCGACGAGGTTCGAGACGGTCTCATCCGACAGGTGGATGCCCCGGTCCTGTGGTCTGAAACCATCCGTCGGATGCGTGCCGACGGCTTCGACACTTTTGTCGAGGTAGGGACCGGCAAGGCCCTCTCGGGGCTCGTGCGCCGCATTGACCGCGACGCCACCTGCTACCAGGCGGGAACGGTGGAAACTGTGGAGAAGGTCCTGGAAAACCTCGTCGGCTGAGTAAACCACAGAGACACAGAGGGCACGGAGCCGCACAGAGAGTTTTTTCTGTGCGCTGACCTTGAGTGATTTCCTCCGTGTTTCCTCTGTGCTCTCTGTGTCTCTGTGGTTAAATACGGTGTCGAAAAGAACTTGGGCGGTGATTTAACGGGGAGGCAATGATGGGTGAGTTTGACGGGCAGGTGGCGGTGGTGACCGGCGGCGCGCGGGGGATCGGTGCGGAGATCGCTCGTCGGCTGGCTCGGGGCGGGGCGAGGGTCGTGTGCGCCGATGTGTTGGACACGACAGATATCGTGGCCGAGATCAACGACGCCGGAGGCACGGCGGAGGGTCGAGAGCTGAATGTGACCGATGCGCAGGCCGCTGCGGAGGGTATCAAGGCCGTCCACGAGGCCCACGGCCGGCTCGACATCCTTGTCAACAACGCCGGCGTCACCCGCGACAAACTCCTGGTGCGAATGAAACCCGAGGACTGGGATCTCGTGCTCGACATCAACCTCGACGGCGTCTTCAAGGTTACACAGCCGGCGGCCAAGCTGATGATGCGGCAAAAGAGCGGCCGGATCGTCAACGTCGCCTCGGTGGTGGGTCTGATGGGCAACGCGGGGCAGACCAACTACGCCGCCTCCAAGGCCGGATTGATCGGCTTCACCAAGAGCCTCGCTCGAGAGCTCGGCCCGCGAAACGTGACTGTCAACGCAGTGGCGCCGGGTTATATCCAGACCCCAATGACCGACAAGCTCACCGAAGAACAGCGCGAGATGCTGTTGTCGAAGGTGGCTATTCCCCGCCTGGGAACCCCCGAGGACGTCGCCGAGGCGGTGGCCTTCCTTGCCGGGCCGGGCGCCTCCTACATCACCGGGGTTGTGCTGAACATCTCGGGCGGCCTCTACATCTAAAATCAGTTTTGAGTTAGTTGTGACCTGCGGCGGCGATGCACAATCGCCAGCGGGCGATTGACAGTTAAAATGTTGAGATATAGATTAATTATCAAGATATGGCGAATGCCGATACGTTGATACGAGGGTGGTAGCTCTCACCGGGCAACCGATGAGGGGGGGTTGATGAGGTATCGCGGCAAGAGCTGGGCGGGGCTCGCATGTCTCGCATTCTTGGTACTGCTCTGTGTTGAACCAGCCGTTGCGGCGATGAAGATCACCGCGGCGACCATTCTGATTCCCGAGGACGACAAACCGGTCCTCATTGCCGGGCTGGAGTATCCTGGCGCGGGGTTTGATTGGAATGTGGCCCTGACTTCTGTCGGGCTGCAACGCGATCCGAATGAGGGTGCCGATCCGGTCCGCCCGGTGTGGACGTTTGTTGCAACGAGCACCCGGCCGATGGTCCAGAAGGTGATCCTCGAGATCCATCTCCTGGACGGTTCGGGGAAAAAGATCAAGTCAACGAAGCAGTTCGTGATTGTGAAGTCGAACACCAAACGCCAGGAAATCCTGGTCAAGATGAAGATCAAGCGGGCCGACTGGGAGCGGGCCGAAAAGGTGCGAATCAAGACCACCTTCACCGTCCTCTGACGAGCCCGTTCACAGAGTTCTCAATCCTCAATGACCGCCCATCGTCCCCGGAGAATTGGGGGGGCAGGCCGGGAATTGAGAATTGAGAATTCAAAATTGAGAATTAATTCGGGTTACACTGAACCCTGGAGGTTCGGATGCCGCTCCGGATGAACGTCAAGGATCTCATGTCCACCGATCTGGTCACCCTGACCGAGGACGAGACCCTCGCCGATGCACAGCGCTGTATGGCCAGGGGACGGATCCGCCATCTACCGGTGGTCCGCGACGGGCGGTTGGTCGGTCTCGTGACCCACCGCGATCTGTTGGCGGCTTCGTTCTCGATCTTTGCCGAGGTCGAGGCGAATGAGCAACGACGCGTCTTTTCGACCGTGCCGGTGGTGGAGATCATGCACCGCGACGTGGTCACGGTGTCGCCCGACCTCGGGGCCTCCCATGCAGCGCGGATCCTGCTCGAGAATAAGTATGGCTGTCTGCCGGCGGTGGACGAGGAAGATCTTCTTCTCGGCATCGTCACCGAAGCCGACTTTCTGCGTCTGACGGTCCGCCTCCTGCCATGACCCTCCTCGACTGGGTGCTCCTCATCGTATGGCTAGGCCTTACGCTGGGTGGGTTCTGGAAGGGCGCCGTGCGATTGATCTTCGGTGGTGGTGGGCTCGTGGCGGGGCTATGGCTGGCGATTGTGGCCGGGGATGACGCACAGGCCGCCCTCGAAGGCGTCATGGGCACCCCATGGCTGTCGGCGGTGCTCGGCCGGCTGTTGCTGATCCTGCTGTGTGGTGGTCTCGCCCTGCTCGCGGGGTGGGGCATCGAGCACACCCTGACTGCCATGCGTCTCGGTTGGCTCAACCGGCTTCTCGGCGCGGCCCTTGCGGGCGCTGTGGCGGCGATCCTCCTCGGATTCGTGGTCGTGGTGGCCATCCAATTCTCACCCGAGCTCGCAGCGCTGTGCCGCGAATCTCAGGTGGCCCAGTATCTCCTCTGGATGTCGGAAGCGATGCTCGGAGCTGTGGAAACGTTGTAGGAGAATTATTAGTTTTGAGTGTTTAGTTTTGAGTTACGAACCCATCACCGTCAGCGCGAGGCTCAGGATCTCCTCGTTGCAGACGAAAATCCGATCCGGTGTCGATTGTTCCTTCTCGGCTGTCTGCCGCCGCTTCGCGGCTTCTACAATTTTCTCCCGCTCGATTCCTGGGGCTAACGCCCGATAGCGCCGGTTAAAACCGGTATGGAGTAGGAGATGAGAGTTCTCTACGGTGAAGACCCAGCCAGTCACACCGGCCCCGAGTCATGGGGGTG
>Ga0164313_10001393_pt1 | contig 21371 bp, 41 predicted proteins | sample GuaBasSedimGuay4_FD_113735 | JGI IMG/M metagenome (GOLD analysis project Ga0164313, IMG submission 113735) | Subseafloor sediment microbial communities from Guaymas Basin, Gulf of California, Mexico - Guay4, Core 4569-4, 0-3 cm | ecosystem: Environmental > Aquatic > Marine > Hydrothermal vents... | reverse complement strand
TTTTTAATTATTTATCCTAAAAAATTGGGTGAATTTTTTAATTATTTATCCTAAAAAATTGGGTGAATTTTTTAATTATTTATCCTAAAAAATTGGGTGAATTTTTTAATTATTTTACCTTATATGGATTTATTTTACATTTGTTGTAACTATGTAGTGGTGGGAAAGATTTAAATACTCTAAGTTCGTATAAAAAACAAGATGAAGAAATATTTTATAAGTTTTAATTATGTTTTAGATAGTGGTTTTAGTGGGTTTTCTAATTGTATTAAAACTTCTTTAAATACTCCTTCCCACGAGGAAATAAAAAAATGGGAAGAAGAAATTAAAAATCTAAAGGAAGATATTAAATTCATAAATATTATATTTTTTAAAGAGGTTAAATAATGGAAATAGAATTAGGAGATGCAGTAAGAGATAAAGTTTCTGGGTTTAAAGGAATAGCCACTTCAAAAACAGAGTTTTTAAATGGATGTATTCAATATGATGTTATTCCAAAAGTAGGAAAAGATAATAAAATCCCAGAGGGAGTAGCAATTGATGAAAATAGTTTAGAAATAATCAAAAAGAAATCAAAACCAAGAGCAAAAAAAGAGAAAGAAGAAAGTAATGGGGGACCAAATCATTCTTCAGTAAGAATGAGAGGATATTAATTATAAATTATATTTAATCAGAACATAGGGTTGTAGGAAGAAAAATAATGAAAAACAACCTAAAAATAAAAATAATTCTTAAGAACCATGAAAGGAGGTATTTTTAAAAATGGGAGTCTGTGAAACTGGAATTTCGTGTTGTCCTGATTGGATAATTACTCTTGCTATCATTGGAGGTGCTATCATATATGCACTTATAGGATTATTAATTTTTACTATAGTAAAATCCTTTAAAGAAGATTTAGAATGGGATTTTGTTATTTTATTCGTCTTTGTGTGGCCTGTAATAATTGCTGCAGCCGTAGTTGGTGCTATTGTATATTATTTTGCTAAATTAATAGCTATGCCAATAATTGGTGCTGATAAGTATGATTTAAGGAAATTAAAAGATAAAATGGATTATAAAATTGAAAGTGAGATTGATCATCTTGAATATAAGTATAAACCTTTAAATGTAAAGAAAACAAAACCAAGCAAGAAAAAGAAAGCTAAGAAATAAATTTATTTAAGGAGGAGTTTTAGGACTCTTCTGTTTTTATTTTTGTGTCAGTAAAAGTCTGATACCTGATGAGGCATGAGCCGAAAAGATAAAATGAAAGGGGGAATAATAATATGAATAACAAAGATTTTGAAAAAGCAAGACATAACCATTTAGGTAGGGAATTAATTGGTATATTTTTTAGTTTATTTTTATTAGTAGCAACATATGAGTTTTATATAATGGAAATTTATCCTATAAATCTTTTTTTTGGAATAATAGGAGGAGGTTTATTTATTGTTTCATTTATGGGAATAATAAATTACATAGAATCTGGAACTAATCCAGATAAATATTCTTTATGTAAGAGATGTAAATGTTTAATCAAAAAAGATAGAATATTTTGCTCAGACTGTAAAAATAGTATTAGAATATCAATAAAAAGAGAGAGTGATAAAAAATACTTCAGCGAATATAAAACTTTAATTAAACAAAAGGAAAAGGAGAAGAAGAAATGAATGAACTAATGTTTTATGTTGTAGTGTTTATATGTGTTTATATAATTGATATGTTAACTGCCTTACTTCATAGAAGAGTAAGACCTAATAATTTCAAAAGGACTGAGGCTAATGGAAGATTTAGGAAGTGTCTGGAACAAAAGGGTGTCTTGAAAGGAATTGGTGCATATATTATATTGTCATCAACTGAAACAATAATACTTTTCCTAGCAGTAGGTTTTGCTGCAAACATTATCTTTGATTCCACAATAGTTATGGGGTTGATGTTTACATTCCTATTATTAGCAATAGTTCATGTCTTAGGGACATTAACTAATTTAATTGCATTATTAAAAAAAGATGTTAAACCAAAATCCCCCATGATAAATATAAATAATATGAAATCTTATATTGGAGGTAAGAATGAATCAATTGTATAAAGAGACAAACGAAAAGTTTATAGGTAGGGTGGAAAGAATGGTGTATTATATTTGTGGTTGTGATATTAAGAGAGGAAGAGAAATATTGGAAGAATGTTTAAAAAGAAATAAGAAAAAAAATGAATCAATTATATGAAGTTATAAAACCAGTGAGGAAAAAGAAAGAGGAAAAAATATGGAAATGGATTGATTCTCATCCTAAGTCTTTTCTTGGAGTTTTTTGTCTTGGTTATTTAAGTTTATTAGGATTAGTAATAGGGTGGGCTATTTCGATAATGTAAAAACGAAACATTTAAAGAAAATTTAAACCAAAAGGTTTAAATAGTATCATATCTTATTAAAATAATGAAATATCATAATAATTATTACAAAGGAGGTACAAGTGAAAATGTTTAAAGAAATAAATCCAGATGTTTGGAAATATGAAAATGATGGCGATGCTATCGAAGGTGTACTTGTTAAAAGAGAAGATAATGTTGGAGCTAATGAGTCAACAATATATTCATTAGAAACATCTCCAGGGGTATTTAAAAGTGTTTGGGGATCAGTAATACTAGACCAGAGAATGGCTTTGGTTAAAATAGGACAAAAGATAAGAATAACTTATAAAGGATTAGCTGAAAAACAACCTGGAAAGAACGCTGCAAAGTTATTTAAGGTTGAAGTAGATAACGAACAAGAAGAATAAATATTATTAAACCCTCTTTTTGAGGGTATCATAGTCACAGATAAAGGTTCTAGTGCCTATCCAATGTGCTGACAGGTAAGGAGAAAGACTAGGAATTGGGGGGAGTCATTCCGACTTTAAAGCGAGAAGCATAACCCCCATTTATATTAAAGATGGAAACAAAAATAAATGAAAAACCAAAATAATATAATTGCGCCAGTTAGAAAAGTAACTGAAAAAGCAAAATGGGATAAACTTAGGATTGCTTCTTTAATATTTCTTATTGGATTTGTAGTATTCTCTTCTGCTTATTTTGGTTATTGGTATGTAACAGATTGGAAGGATACTGAAACAAGTGAGACTTTTAATATTCTTCCTCAACAGATGGTTAATGATACTTGTCCTGTTGATGAAAATAATGAATCTTTTTATCCTTTATATTTTATAACTTCAAAAACCCAGAGATAGTTTAAAAAAATCGTTGTTTTTTTAAAACCGAAAGGTTTAAATACTCAAGTATCTTAATAAAACAATGATTTTTAATGAAAAAGATAATATATTCACAAAAGATAAGTAAAATGTTCAAACTAAATATTGATGAAAGGAGGTAAGAAAGATGATTAAAAAAATTATGTCGGTGTTAGCGAGTGCGGCTATGATTGGTTCTACAATGATATTTGCTTCAGCTGCTTCTACAGATGGAAATCTTTTTGGAAGTAATACTATTGTTAATGCTCCAGGACCTTTAGATGTTCCTGCTGCAAATAGCATGAGTGATTATATGGCTTCATTAAATATTGGTGAAACAGTAACTAATCAAACTACTACAATTAATGAAACAATTATTGAAGGGGAAATAGAGGCGATTAAAACATCTAGTCAACCATTATATCTAGGAGATATGATGTCTGAAACTAAATCTACTTTTACTGAAACCCAGTTACCAATTGTTTTAGCAAGTGGAGAAGTCGAGGGAGATGATAAAGATTATGAATATAATCTAAAGATAGATGTTCCAGATGCTTATACGAGATATGGAGAACCAGAAGACAATATAGATAAAGCAATTATTCATACAGACTTCTCAGGAGATGAAAACTATAAACTTAGAGTAATATTTCCTACAGCAGTTGATGTTAATGAATTAGCTGGTGAATCAATTAGTTTATTTGGAAAAGATTATACTTTTTCAGAGAATGAAAGGGATTTATCATATAGTAGTATTGATTTATTTGAAAAGTCTACTATTGTAACTATTAAGACTGGGGAAACTAAGGTAATTGATGGACATTCAATTAGAGCTGATGTTGAAGATACAGATAGTGCAACAATTTATGTTGATGGTATTTCAAAGAATGTAGATGATGAAGATTGGTCTGGAAAGATTGGAGGAGTTGATATTTATGTTAAAAATATACATGCTCCAAATGTTGCAGGAGATAGATATGTTGAAATATCTCTTAATACTGAAAAACTAGTCCTTAGTGATGGTGATGAAGTTGAAAGAGGATCAAATAACATTGATGGAACAAATGTTGAAATCAAAACTACTTCTGAAAACAAAGTAAAAGAAATTATTATTACAGTTACGCCAAGTGAATTTGATGACGAAGTAGAACATTTAGCAATAGGAGATTATATTGTGGACCCCGTGTTTAAAACAATAAAGTTTAGTCTGGATTCAGTTACTCCTGATTTAGAATCAGAGGATAGAGATTATATTAAAGTAAAAACAACTGGAGATGATGATGCTAGTATTGGATTTACAAACAAAGCTGGAAAAGAATATAGTTTTGAGTTCATAGACAATAATGATGTTACATTCTTAGAAGAGAACATTCCTGAAGATGGATATTTTATTACTGGAAGTAATGAGTATACTCAGATATGGCAAGTAGAAAATATTAGAGTTATTGAAGATGAAAAAGAGATTAGGTTAAGAGATCAAGCTAAAGATTCTGATTCTATTGAGATTAATTTTGATGGAGATGAAGGAGAACTTACTCTTGCTGATGGAAATACAGCTATAATTTCAGATGTTACTTCAACTACAATCAATATATCAAACATAGTAGATCATGTTTATACTGAAAAAGGAGCTAAGATTACTTTTGATATTGGAATAAAAAAGACAACTAAAGATGTTTGTGGGAACTATTCTACAAATGCTATGAATCCAAATGCTTGTATATTTAATTCAACATTGAATTTATATACTTGTCAAAATTATACTGAAGGGATAATAAATCTTAGTGATTGTGTTACTGAAATTGTTGATACAAACATTACAAAAGCTAAATTAATTATAACAGAAGAAACAGATTATAATGGTGGAAGTTTTACAGATAATGATGGAAATCAACTTGGTAGTGAGATAGTAATAGATATTAAGAACTTAGATAGTGAAGATGACTTAAAGTTAAAGTTATTAGACTACGACTATTCAAGAGATGACACAAAGTATTTAACAACAAGATATGGAACTTATGCAACAGATGATGATGGAGAAAAAATAGAACTTTATTATCCTGAAGAAGCTATGAGTATAGATTTCCATATTGGAGAGGTTACATCAAGTATCACAACAACTACAACAACTGGAACAAATACAATTGATGGAAAAATAAGTAAGATTATTTTAGGTGGGAGTTGTATAAACCAAGCTGCTGCCGATTTATTAGGAATTGGAAGACTTTGTGGAGCAGACTTTACTGCTGCAACAGGAGTTAGTAATGGACAAGTTCTAATGAGAACATTTGCAGATACAAATGGAAAGATTGCTGTATTAGTTGCTGGATATGAAACAGCAGATACTGCACGAGGAGTTGAATACTTAAAAACAAATTCTGGAGAATTTAATTCTGCTGGAGTTAATAAGATAATTTAAATTTTTATAGAGGGCATTTGCCCTTTTTTTTATTTATTTCTTGATTATGTTACCATTACATAGTCGTAATTTAATTTTTTCAAAAACCGAAAGGTTTAAATAGTCTCTTTTGTTCTATTTGTTACTATTATAAAGTCGTTAGATAACTTTATAAAGTAATAGAAGAAGAACAGGATGAAAATGGGTTGTAAGAATGAAAGGACAATCACAAAAAAGAGGTGTTATTTAACTAATGTTTAGTTAATAATAATTTTAATGGTTTGTAATATGTTTACAGGGATTGGATTTGATACAAGTTTCTTAGGAGGATTTTCAATGGCCTGGTTAGGTTTAGTTTTATTGGCTTTTATAATTATGTTTGCTCGTAAATGGTTAGCTGAAGAAGGTGGACTCCCATTCAACTGGATATTTGCAAGCATAGGAACAGGGTTGGCCTATTTGATTACAATCACAATAAGTTGTTCTTTCAAATGGGCCCTACTTTTTGGAATAGTTGGAATGATTATTGCTGGATTTGGAGTAGGATATTTTATTGATGCAGGAGGTGAATACTAATGGAAAAATGTTTAGCATTTATTGTCTTTCCTTTTTGTTACATATGTTCTCCAATAATAGCTATTATGAATGGAGAAGGATTACAACAAACTAATGAAAAGATATGGCTTAAATTAAATGGTTATGAGGGAAGGATATGATTAAGAAGATTTCAAACTGGTCTATTTTAGGATATATAATTGGTATTGTCTTTACTTTATTTTCAGGTATAAGATATTTCTTATTATACCCGGATTTAGATAGGGCCCTAGTATATTCAGGTATAGGGTTGATTGTATGTGGATTATCATGGCTTTACAATAGACAATTACAACATTCTAATTCAATAGAAGCAATAAGTGAATATTTAGCTGACAACAAGGGAGGTAAAAAATAATGAAATTTAATTTAATTTTAGGTGTAATATTAATAATAATATCTATTACAATAGCAGTATTAACACCCTTTACTTATTGGTGGGTTGCTTCAATAATTGCAGGTTTAATAGCAATAGTATTGATATGGAAGGGGATTAGAGCACCTAGGGAGCCCATACAATGAATAAAAAAGGGATTTCCCTCATAAGGATAGTAATCTTATTGTTATTACTCTCAACAATAGGATATGCTTATTGGAGATATGATTTAGAGAAAAAAGGAAGTAATGAAGATAAAGCTGAATTCTGTAGGGATTTAGGTTATGAAGTAGAAAATGAAGTAAGTTTATTCTATGGTATGACTTGTTATAAAATTGAAGATGGGATTAAAACAACATATTTGGTCGAAGAAAGTAAAACAAAGGTTGGAGAATATTATTTAAGGAGAGTATTATGGTAAAAAAGAAAGTTAAAGAGATTTTATTTAATAAAGAAGAACACATTTGTCTTAGTTCAATGTCTTCAAGTCTATCTGGATTGTTTATAATTCTTATAATGTTAACCGCACTTATTATTGATTCTTGGTTCTTTATTGTGGTGGTCTTTATACTTCTTTTATATAATACTATAAGTCTCTTATTCAATTACCTTAAATTTAAGAGTTTATTAAAAAAGAGGGAGAAAAATGAAAGAAGAAAGAAAAGAACTAACAAAAAAACCAAAAGATAAGAAACCTAAGAAAGATTCATATAATTACTGCATCCCAAGTCCTCTATCTAAATTTATGAGCTTAGTTGATGATAGAACACAGATGGAAGCATCTTTATTAAGTATGTTCTTATTATTAATAGGTATGATGTTATTTACATTTTATATTGGTGTTTATTCTGGATGGGGATGGTGGATGAGGGGTATGACTATTTTCAATGGCCTTTGTGGAATGTTATTTATGTTTAGTCATTTAGTTACTACATTCCAACAATATCAATCATTAAGAGAAACACAGGAGATTGTTGGTACTTTTGGAACAGAAGAACCTTTCCCACAAACAAAAACTAAACAAATTAAACCAAAAGATTTAAAATCAAAAGATTTTAAACTAAAAGATTTAAAAATCAAAAGATTTTAAACTAAAAGATTTAAAATCAAATAACTGAAAGGAGGTTAAATAAATATAATGGATACAGAACAAGAAGATTATGAAGATATTACTGATGAAGAAGAAATTATTCCAGAACAAACTCAAAGACAAGCTAAAAAAGTAGTTAATAAAGGAAGGGGAAATAAACAGAGGAATATGAAAACAAAAACAGAAGTTCCTGCAGAAAACTTACCAGAATCAAGGTATGTTAAATATAGAGTTCAATCTCAAGAAGGAGTAATGGATACAGAAACAGGCAAACCCGTAGGTAATGAAGTTTATGTAATTCTTGCAGAAATACTAAATAAGTTAAATAATATAGAAATATCTCAAGGATAATGGAAAAAGATAAAAAACAAGGAGATAAAGGATTTTTAACATTATTTATTGTAATGATACCTTCATTAATTATAGCAATGTCTGCTATAATAAGTAATTCATTAGTAAGAGCACCTATACAGATTATTTTATTATTATTACAATTTGTGGTTGTTAAAAGTTTTATTGATGACTATCAAAAGTTAAAGTAATAAATCTTTCAAAGAAATAATCCTACTTTAGTGAAGAAATTGAAGATGATACGAGTTTCATTTATATACAATAGAGAAATCCTTAATTTTGCAATTCAGGATAAAATAATTAAGTATACTGATAGAAAATGGAGTAAGTGGATTCAATGTATTCCTAAAGATAAAGATTTTATAATGAAAGTTAAAATGTCTAGAGGGAAATTCCCTCATTTTCTTTTAAAGATGTTTGAATTAAGTAGAAAAGAACAAGAAGAATATAATAATGCTAAAACAGATGAAGAATTATCTGAAATAATTATTAAAGATGCTAAAGGAAAAGGATGTAAACTTTTATATAAAAGAATAGAAGAAACAAAACCTCTTAGTCCAACACATAAAGATGGAGATTAATGCCATATTAGATATAACAATCCCTGCACTTATAGTTATGTTCTTTTTAGGATTATTTTATATAAAATTAAAAGAACCAGTAGATTTATTCTTATCCTGGATTGGAAGAATAATTAAAGGGATATTTTTAAAAGGGAAAGAAACCTCTGAATCCATTGTAGTAGAAGATGTTATTACTTATATTTAAAAATGAATAAAAAAGATATTTTAAAAAAAGAGAATTTTGTAAAAACTACTAAAAAAGATTTAGAAAAATGTTATAAATATGTATACAAATGTGATAAGTGTCATACTTTTTATGGAAATAATAGAAAAGAATTAAATCTCTTTTTATGTCCTCTCTGCGAATAAAAATCTTTAAAATGAAAGAAAAAACAAGAAGATGTAAATATTGTAAATCTGAAGTAAAAATAGAAATAGGATTACACAATTGGAAAAATCTATTTAGAAAACCAACCCTTGAGGATTATATAACTCTTTTTATAATCTTAATGTTACTTTTTTCTGCTTATACTTATAAATCTGATTTAAATACTATTATAAATTATTATGAAAACGAAACCTATTGTAATACCAAAAGAAATATTAACCCTCAAGGAAATACAAATCCCTTCTTCTTAATTAATTTTTCAATTAATTCAAATAATTCTTCTAATTTATCAATAAAAAAGGATGAATAACAAAGAAAAAGAATTCAATAAAATTCCTTTAATTTATATTTATATTTATAAAAAATTATCTGAAGACACAACAAGATTAAATATTATCCCTTATAGAGTTATAGTTTCTGAATTTAAACAAATACTTCATAGAATCCCTAGAAAGTATTATGATATTCTCATTAAAGAGTTAATAGATTTTAAACTAATGGAAAAAGTATCTGGTGGAAGATCTCCAACATATAGCATAAATCATGAAGATTATAAAAATAAAATAAATGAATTAATTAACCTTGAAAACTCTGGGTTAAGATTTAAAATATTAAAAAGTAAATATGAAAAACTTCTTAAAAATATAGAAATAGTTAATGATTTAGATCAAAAATATGTATTACTTAAATGTAATTATGAAAAATTATTAAGAAAACTAGAATTAAAAAAATTAGAGGAATATCACTATTGGTAAACCTCTTAAGGATCCACAAGATTTCTCTAAAGAGAAATTTTGATAAACCTTTTCCTCTTCTTTATAAAATAAAAAAAATAAAAAATTACTTAATTATACCTTCTTCTTTAGCAACACTATAAAACAATCCTATTGAAATTAATAACATAGTCAAAGCGAAAAACCCTGGAACTAAATTAATCCCTGTTCTTCCCCAACTTAAATTTATATAATCATCTCCACAATATTGATAATCTATATATGTATTATTAGTAGTTGAAGTATTAACCTTCACAGTATCTCTTAATGTAAATGCTCCTGTTGTTGTACTTATACTATAATCAGTTCCTGATGTCCATACTGTTCCAGAACTGTTTGTTAAAGTTATACCTGTTAAAGGACAATCATCTACTTTCCAACTAGTTGGAGGATTAGCAATTGTGAATCCAACTGAGATATTAATATGACTAGCATTATTACTAAATGCAGTAGTATAATCAATAACTTCATCTTCTATTACTGTTTTACTAGTTACCCCAGAACCTATTGCTGCAACTTGGGTTAAAAGCATAATTCCGATTATGAGTAAAATGAATGCACTTATTAATTTTATTGCACTTGAATTTACCATTTAAATATACCTCCTTTCAAGGTAATTAAAAAATGAATTATATTTCATAATATTATTTAAGAATTCTATTTCACTTTTATTTTGAAAATTTTCTACTATTTTTCCCATTAATTGGTTCTGATATATATCTACCAAATTACTAGTATATCTTTATATTTAAATGTTTATGTCTTTACTACTATTTAATATGAATTTTAATTCTTTTTGACTTAGCAATAGCAAAAGCAAGACTTTTAACATCCTTCAACCCATATGTTTTTCCATATTTAATTTGATATTTCTTTGGGACATCTTTTCCAAGATATTCCTCCTTAACTGTTTTCTTTAGTTTTATAAAACTTTTTGTTTCTGGCATTTTACACCTCCTTCTTATTTCTTATAAGATTTTGCTGCAATTTTCATACACTCACTTAATGATTTTTTAGGATATTTCTTTTTAATTCCCATTAAATGTTTCATCCATTTAGTTTGTTTTCTTTTCATTTTATACCTCCTTTTCTAATAATTTATTTTGAAAATCTTCTAAGTTCATTTTTTTAATATTGTGTTCCCCTTATTGAAGGGTATTTATCATAGATGCTGAAGTTTTGATTAATGGAATTGCCATAAGATTTGTTACTCCTGTCTTTACAATCCTTTTAGTTCCATTACCTTTTTTCTTCTTCCCTTTTCTTGGAGTAAGATAATAATCCATATCTTTTAAGTTATGTCCAACTAAAGCTACGGCTTGTAATCCTGGAACAATTCCTGCTATTGTTTTTGTTGTACTCATTTAATTTACCCCCTTTTCAATTCTTAAACCTTTGGGTTCTTCCTAAACCTCTTAAAATCTTCTAAATCCTCTACCTCTTCCTAAACCTCTTCCAAAATCAAAACTTCTTCCAACAAATCTTGGATATTTAATATCCTCTTCAAACTCTTCATTTTGTTTTTTTGGTTTTGTCTCTGGAGTATATTCTGGTTCACAATCTCCTAATCCTCTTCCAGTTCTTGGACCCATTCCTCTTGGACCTGTTTTATCTCCTAATGGCATCTTATTAATTCACCTCCTTTTCAATTTTTAAAGAAATTTCTTCCTTCTATTAAATTTATTTCTTAATTTTTTCAATTTTGGATCAATACTAAATTTTACAGAAGGTTTTGGAATTTCTGAAAATGTTGAAATTGAAATTTTATCTTCACCTAGCTCAGAGATTATTTTATCTTGTTTTGCCTTAAGTAAAAGATATTTATCAATAGCCTTGATTTGTTTTTCATAAGCTCTTGATTGTTCTCTTAATCTTTTATTAAAGTGTGCTACTTCTTTTCTTTGAGGCAGTCCTTGTATTCCCATTCTTAATTTCATCTGTGGAATTTTAGTAATCTGTTGAGATCCTAACTCCCTTTGCCTTTGCCTTAATTGTGTTCTTATTGTTGTGTAATCTACCATTTAAATATACCTCCTTTCAAAAGAATTTTAATTGGTTACCATATGAACGAGTATCCAAAATATTTCTCCTTTTTCTTAATATATTATTTTCAGGATTATGTTTCCATACATTTCTAGCTTTTAATATATTTTCTTCAGAAACACCTGTGAAATCCATATCAACATTTATTTTATTCTCATGTGCTCTTAAAAGATTTGTACTTTCTGAAACCATTCTACGTTCCCTGTGCCTACGTTGTTGTTCAATATTATCCCTCTTTCCTTTATTTTGAATTCTTCTAATACTATCTAAAATTCTTTGACTTCTTGGGGAAACTGTGTTCTCTGCACTCCATTGTGTAAAATCTAACTCATCATCTGCTACAGAACGCCTAGGTCTTATTTGCTGACTTCTTGATAGGATTCTTCCATATCCTTTCCTTTGTGTGGGTCTTGGTTGTTGAACTTGTTGAACTTGTTGTTCTTCATAGTCTTCATAATCATCTTCTATTTCTGGTTCCTGCATTTCACTAATTGCTTGTTGTTGTTGTAGTTGTTGAATTTGTTCAGGAGTAAATCCTTTTGTACTTAACTTCATCTGTCGTTCTTGTTGATACCTCTGATATTTTGCTTTCCTATCTCTAAGCATTTTTTTATAAAGATGAATAGGCATACCATATTTATAAGTCCCTCTTGGTCTTCCTGCTCCACCACCACTTGCTTTTCCAGGGATAATTCCAAAAGCTCCTAAAATACCTTTGGTTGCTTTCTCTCTTTTTTTAACTGCTTTTTTTTCTGACTTTCCAACAAACAATTTTTTAACTGCCTTTTTTCTATACTTAATTCTACTTTTTCTTTCAACCTCTTTCTCTGTTTTTTCTTTTTCTTCTACCTTTTTTCTTTTCTTAGATACATCTCTTAAGACCCTTCTTTCTTCTTTAGAAGAAATCTTTCTTGGTTTAACAAATCTTTTTATTGCTTCTTCCTTTTCCTTTTTATATCCTAACCCTGGAACGATTCCTGAAACTATCTTCCCTGTTTTCCTTAATCCTTTAGATTCTTTTTTCTCTTTCTTAGTTTTAACTCTTTTTATTGCTTTTTTTAAGGCTTTGTCTCTATAATATTTTTCTATTAATTCTTCTTGTGTTAATTTTCTTTTTGCCATTTTATTTTTTCCCTCCTTTCATTTGTATTTGATTTTTCATTTTGTTAAGCTGCTAAATACCCCTGTGTCCATCTTATAATTGAATATGCGAAATATGTTGCACTAAAGAAGAACATAAATATTGCAGCAGGACTTCCTAAATATCCTATTAACATAATACCTAAAAATAATAATGAAATCATTATTGATAAGAACATAGACATTCTAAACATAAAACATAAAAGTGCAAAGATTGCTGTTAACCCAATTACTGCTAATATGAAATGCCCAAATAAGACTTCTACAAATAAATGATATAAATCTAGTATTGCATATTCTACTGCCATTGTTTTTCTCCTTTAATTTTATATTTAATTTTATATTTATTTTTCATTTTTAATCTCATTCCCTACCACGACTCCAATCCAAAATTGTGAATACAAAAGTAAGGATTATTGTTGAAATTACGACTATTGCTAAAACTGTTCTAGTCATAGTACTCCCAAGTATCCCTAATCCATTTATTAATGACCATAGTTTAACTGCAGGATAAACCATAGATACGAGTCCTAATCCTATAGCAATGTAGATTGTACTCTCTATATTTTTTCCAAAAACAGTTGTTCCAACAAGTACAGCAGTCCCTACAACACCTATTGCAGCCAATAGTCCCCATCCACTACCAAATAAGTTTTTCCAAAAACCAGAACCTATTGTGGTTGGATCTGAAATCATACCCCAGATTGTTGAATTGGATGTTGAATTGGAGGCAATTAAAGGTCCAGCACATTCCCCTGTTTCAGGATCCCATTCAGCACAAGTAAATATAAGTAAACTTAAATTTATTATTGCCATAGCCATTAGGACATATATTATTTTACTCGCCATTACATATTATCTCTCCTAATTTTATTTAATATAAAACCAAAAAACAAAAAACTTACTATTATAAAATAAACATATTTATTCCACCAATCATCAGGGGACAATCCTTCTATTCCTATAATTCCTGAAACAGCACCAAAAGCAATAAATGCCCAGACAAGTATTAATGCAGCCCCTGGACTAGATAGTTCATATCCTGAAAAGAAAGTAAACACCCCTATTGTTAATATCATTATAAAAAAGAAAAAAGTAATTTTTGAAAACTCTTGTCTATTATGTGTATCTCCCCATTCAGACAAGTCTCCAAGAGATTCAAAAAAACTAATTAATCCTCCAGTTGATGTTACATTATGAGATTCAACATGCCAAGCATCATTTGCTTTAAATAATTCTAACCCATCACCAAGATCTACATAATAATATCCAAACAATTTTGAATTACTCCCTGTATTATAAGATACACTTATGTTCCCACCATAAGCTCCACAACCAGTTGATGAAGTAGCAACTGTGCTTAAACTTAAATTTTTAATATCTATTCTACAACTTACAATATTCCCTTCATCAGCAGTTACATTAAATCCAAAAGTATAAACAGTATTTGGTTCTAATCTTCCAGCAGGAGGATAAGTAACATATTTAATTCCTTTATAAATATAACCAGGAACAGAAACAGTTGCTGAAGTTCCCATAAAAATAGTATAAGAAGTTTGTGTGGGGGTTATTGTTTCCTGAACATTAGCATATCCTGTCTTAGATGCAGTAATTCTGTGTTCATAATCAGGGTTTACCCAAAAAGTTATTGCACCTGCGGCATCAGTTACTCCTTGATTAATTAAAGTCCATATCCCAAGAATTTCCCTTTCAGCAGTTACTTCTACTCCTGAAATAGGATCATTAGTTGCAGCATCTAAAAATTGTATTGTACTATAGATTCCATCCGTACTTGAAAGTAAATATAAAACTTTGGTTGTCGTTGAATTAGTTAATGCTTTATCATCATAAGTGTGTGTTCTTTGAGGGTAACTTGTTTTAGAATATTTAAAATCCAAGTCAATTGTTAGAGGTTTATCTGCTGGAGCAAAACAAAAAGCATAATTAAAATTATCTGTTGTATTTTGGAAGATATATTCCTTAGTAACTGTCCCATCTCCTAACCAATAATCAAATGTTGCTAAGTCAACACTTACATTGAGTATTGTTGAAGTTGCTTCATCCATGAATGTAAAATTAATATAAGAAACATTATATGTTGCATTACATAATGCTAAATGAGTATAATTAATAGTTTGAGTATGGGTTGTCGAATTTATTATCTCTCCAGCATAAGTAAAACTCCAGTAAAAATTTTTATTTGATGAACCCAACGGCATATTTATTGTCCTACTCCAAATATTTCCTAATTTAGTTCCAGCATAAGGAATACCCCCATATATAAAATTCGCAGCAGTTAAACTTGAATTTGCAGTTACATTAATTGTAAATGTTTCACTTGATGTTTCATAAGATTGATTATTATAAATTTCACCATTAGAAAATATCTTATAATTCCATTCTACATAAGATGAATTCACATTTCCATAAGAATCATTAGCCCATACTGTTAAATTATAAGGTGCATTAGCTAAACTAAAATTTGTATAATTACTAGTCCCTGTTAATGTCTGATTTGTTCCATTGTATGAAAACCAAATACTATCAACAAATGTGTCATCTTCTATTGTAATATTAATTAATTGTGATGAAAATCCATAATTATAATCTCCTATTGGAGCATGTATAGTAATTGTTGGAGGATTACTTTCATCATCTCCGAATAAATATACTAATATTTTCTTATCATTATTACTGCTAAGATACATATAATTTCCATAATAATCCATTCCCAGACCACTTGCATCAGATGATATTGATAAATTATTTAAATATATTCCATTAAATGTTCCTACTGATACTGATGTTCTATTTGATGTAAAAATATTAGATTCATTTCTAGCAATCCCATATTTAAAAACTCCTGCTGAGACAGCAAAACTTTGTAATTCTGTACAAGCATAATTTAAAACATATATACTTCCTTCATTATTTACTGCTAAAACATTACTACTATTAGTTGCAATATCAAAATATGTTTTAGATGTTGGAGTTTGACAAACAGATTGATAAACTCCATTTGCATCATATTTATATAATTTATGTCCAGAAGCTGTGCTTCCTGCATCCATTCCATACCAATATCCATCTTGCCAAGATATTCCTGCAACTCCAACATGATTAACATTTGTACTCCAATTTTTAATCCAATTTCCATTCATATCATAAATATATATCATATTATTAGCATCTGCAGAAACAGCTATTACACTTCCATTAGTTGAAACACCATTTGGAGTAAATGCTACTCCAGTTCCTGTTAATGCTGGAAACTCATAAATCTTCAATCCATTATAATATGTAGCACTAACTAAACTAATTTGAATTAAGAAAACCAATACAAATACAATTAGATTTATCTTCCATAACTTATTCATAATTAAATTAATATGCTGGTTCTTGTTCAACTCCAAATGGTAATTGTTCAGACTTACCACTAAGAACTGCAGCTACTCCTCCTATTAAAAATACTAATAGGATATATGGAAGATAAAGTTTTAATGCAAGACACCCAATAGGGGAACCACTTGAACCACCATTAAGACTTGAATTAAAACTTAAAGTATCATTAACATTACCATTAGCAATATATCCCTGACAGTTTAGTGCAGAACTTTGTTGAGCCATATTTAAAAAACTATTTATTGGAGAGATAAATGCTATTAAAACTCCTAAGCCCATTATAAAAAATAAAAGGGACATCATAATATTTGCTTTTGTATTCATATTATTTTCCTCCTTTCATAGTTGTTTTAAACTTCATATAAATTTAATTCTCCCTTTTCTTGCACGAATTATTTCTTCTCTTTCACCTTTAGTTCCTAAACGAGCTTTTTTAATTTGTATTAATTGTTTTATATCTTTTCCTTTCTTACCAAACCTAAATCCTTTTGGTACTTCTCCAATAGGTAATCTTTCTCCAGAAGGAGCCCTGATTTCTATTGTTGCTGCCAAAGTTTTTTTCAAAAACCCAATTCCTTTTTTTCTTGCTTGTTTAAATGTTGTTGGTTTTCCTAATGCCATAAACTTTCCATATCTTCTTCCATAAAGAATTACCCTTTTTGGTCTTTTCTTTTTCCTATACTTTTTCTTTTTTAAGATTGTTTTTGGAATAATTGGGATAGGAACAAAAGGAACTTTTGGTTTTAATTTAGGGGTTGGTCTTGGGATTGGTCTTGGGAATGGTATTGGTTGTCTAAGTCTTTGAGGTTGTTTTAAAAGTTCTGGTTGTTTAAGTATTTGAGGTTGTTTAAGTATTTGAGGTTGTTTAAGTATTTGAGGTTGTCTTAAAAGTGATGGTTGTTTTAAAACAGATGGTTGAACTAATAATAATTTTTCTTTTTCTAGTTGTGGTTGAACTTGGACATATCCCAATCCTGCAATTAATTTAACATCTTTTTTTAATTTAACAGATTCAACAATTTCAGGTTCTTCAACTTCTTCAATTTTAGTTATTTTAGAATCCATTGTGTCTAAAGAAAGAATTCTTCCAGGTGGGGTAGTTTCTACAAATCTTCCTTCAGGGATAAGTGAAACTGCTGTAATTGTTTCTTTAACTAATGGAATTGATTTAACATTAAATAAATCTGTAATATCTATTTCTAATGTTATTGTTGAAGGTTTTGTTACTGCTTTACTTATAGAACCATACCCTTCTTGTGTTAATACATCTTTAATTAATCTAGTTGCAGAATCTTCTCCCATAACATCTTTAAGTATTTTGCTTGTATCAATAATTTTAGATTTATCTCCTGTTTTTAAGGCTTTAACTAATGTTTCTCTTAATTCTGATGGGGATTTTTCTATTCTGATTTTATTAATTAATTCTGAATATTGTGCATCACTTAAATCAGAAAATTTTCTTTTATATACTATTTCTTGTTTAGCTTTTACTTTTGCAGTTTCTTTTTTAGCTACCCCTGTTTTCATATAAGGAGAAAATATAGCTCCTTTAAGTAAAATATCTCCCATTCCCACCAATATATTTCCCCATTTACTTGTTGGTGCTATGGTTGAAGTATCAATAACATATTCTCCATTTTTTAATATTATATTAAGACCTTTCTTTTTTAAATCTTTAATGGCTTTTTGTTGTGTTTCATAATCTTTTGCTTTTGTAAATTCTTTTAAAGTTTCTTTCATTATTTTTTCTCTTTCTCCTTTTTCATAGAATTCAATTCCCCCCAACCCAACTTTTTCAGTAACTTTTCCAATTGTTTCAAAATATTTCTGAGTTAAACTAAAACCTCCTTCTCTTTCAACCCCTTTACTTACAAGATGTTTTGTTACTCTTTCTTGAAGTGAAGGAGTTGTAGCTATGGTTTTTATAGCTGTTTCTGGTGTTATAATGTCTATCTTAGGGGGCTCTTTTAATTTAGAAATTATAAACTCTTTCATTGATATTTTAGGTTGTTTTATTTCAGAAACTTCATAAGTAGGTTTTACTTCCCCTTCAATAGTTGTAACTAAAGGGACACCTTGAAATGTTCTTCCTATTGCTTGTTCAAAAGGGGAAACTGGGAATTGAAAAGCCTCTGGAAGTCCTGAAACTTTTGGGACTTGTGCTTGTGACAAATCTAAATCTATTTTTTGTGCTTCTATTTCTTTTTGATACTTTTCTAATACAGCAGGGTCATAAGGAACTGTCTTAGTTCCAGGAGGGGTTGCTCCACCTAAGATGTCCTCCATTTTTTTTCTAATACTTTTTGGAATATTTAATCTTTGTTCAGGACTTCCCCTTCTAGCCAACCTTATTGCTTCTTTCCATTCGGCAGCTTCTGCTTGTTGTCTAGCAACAGCACTTTCATAAGAAGAAATTTGTTTCTTAACAGGTTCAATTTGTTTTTTAAATTTTTGTTCTTGTGTTTTTAATTTTTGTCTTGCTTGTTGAATTTGTTTAGTTCTTGTTTGTTGTGCTTCTCTTATTTTTTCTCTTGAAGCAATTCCTTTTTGTTTTAATAATTGTTGTCTTGTAACGGGAATTCTTGTTTTAGCTTGTGCTAATTGTTGTCTTGCTTGTTGAAAGGCTTGTTCTTGTCTTGATATTTGTTGTTTAACTTGTTGTATTGTTGCCATAATTTACCACCATTTTATTTTTGTTTTTTTAATTTGAATTTCCTCAGAAGGTTTAAGGGAGGAGGAAAATTCTTCTATAGGTTTTTGTTTTTTTTGTTTAAGAGTCTGAAGATAAATTTGATAAGCCTTTAATCGTTTCTTTAACTCTTTATCATTATATTCTTTTTTGATTTGTTCTTCTTTTATTTGTTTCTTTTTTATTTGTTTTTGAAATATTTGTTTTTTCTTTTCCTTAAACCTTTCTTGATATAATCTTTTTTCATACTCAATCTCAGATTTAGGGGAATAAATTATTTGTCTTTTTATACTCCCTTGAATTCTTCCCTTTGTTCTTAATCCCTTTGACATTAAATCCCTTTCTCTTCTTTCTTTTTGTGAAGAAAGTAATTTAGGAATGGGAATTGGTTTTGGTTTAGGTTCTTCTTTTTTAACTTCTGGAATTTTTTGGATTGGAGAACTTCCATTAGAACTTCTTCCTGACCCAGACCCTGAACCTGAAACTCTCCTAGCAGAACTCCTTCCACTAGTTATTCTTGGTTTAGAGAGGGTTGTTTTAGATGAGGGATATTTTGTTACTGTTTTTGCAGGAATTGTAGTTCTTACTTCTGAATATTTTCTTTCTTCATAACTAGGCACATAAGTTGTAATTCCTCCCATTTTATTTCTTAAATAAAGATTTAGGTAATCTTATATTTATTTTACTTGGAACATAATTAAGTTTCTTTTTAGGTAATGTAATCATAAGTTGACCATTGTTTTTATTTTTAAACACATTAACTTTTAAATTTAAGAATTCTTTTCTATTTCTAACTAATTTTTCCTTTCTTAAAGGAATGCCTTCTAAATTTGTTTTGACTTCTAACATTAAATTACACTGATATATTTTTTACTAGTAGTCTTATATATTTAAATGTTTATGTCCTTACTATAATAAAATAAAAAAGGGCCTCAAAAGAGGTCCCTATAAAAATCAATCATCTTTACCCCAAAGCCAAAATCCTTCACCTAACTCTTCTTCATCTTTCTTTAATATTTTAAAGGCCTTATCAATTGGAGAATTAAAGTATATCTTCAAGTCTCCAAAGAATAATGCAAGGTCATTTGAATCATGGGGATTAAGTATCTTCCTATATATTGGTTCTGCATATTTGTTCTTAGTTCTCTTAGCTACCTTTAGCTTTAACTTATTTCCTTTCTGCTTAGCTACCAATATATCTCCCATCAACCTCTAACAAAGAACCAAATAACCAATCCAGCAATTACTAATCCTCCTATTACCAAAGCCCCCTTACCTATTTGTTGCGTTGATATTTGTGAAGTTTTAGCTGTCAACATAGCTTTTATAAATACCTCATCATCCATTGTACTATCTCCTCTGGCCTTTACCTCTCCATAATCTCTTGTTCCAACAGCTTTCCTATCAAATATCCTATAAATTAAAAGTTTATATACTTTCTTTTTATAATGTAATGTAAGAATATCTCTTGGATCTATTTCATGAACAGTATATTTATAAATTAAAGTATTTCCATTATATATTGGTAAAAGAACAGGAGCCTCTAATTCTTTTTTATTGTTTATAAAAAAACATAAAACTTTTTCAATCTTAGTGTGTCTTAAAGATTTGTTCATTGTTCTTTTCCATTTAAATGGAAACTTCCAGGATTTCTTCTTAGTTTTACTATCCTTATCCATATCCTTCTTAATTAAAATATCAAGAAGCCTATCTAACTTAGTATTCACTCCTTCTTTTTTAATAGGTTTGTTTAAACCTGTGGCATCTGTTGTTGTTTGTTCTTTTTGTATAAACTCCATTTTGGTTTATTATCAGGAAGATTAATATTCTGTGATGAAGACTTTGAAGTAAACTTCTTTTGGGATACAAACAATTCTGTAAACCATCCTTTCTTAGCCATTGATGTAGCTAATATTATTTCTGACCTATTCATAAAAAAACTAGCTAAATCAGTATGCCCAAATGTTGTTCCTAATAATGCCATGTATTGATTATCTCTTACACTCATTGGAAGCATACCTAACTCTTGTGTACTTAGATTTGCTATCTTACTTGAATCTGGTGCCCTCCATACTCTTTTAAAAAGGCTAAATACATCATCCTTTTTCTTTAATCCTGGTACATTGGCTATATCTTCATAGCCCTCAGCCATATCTTCATAATCTTCATAATTTTCTTCTTCCATTCATCTTTCTTACCTCCTTACATTAAATTAAACATCACCTCTTCATTTATTTTAAATTTCATAATCTTATACATCCTCCCCCATAACAAGTTGCTTTACAACTATTACTAAACCTATAATTTGTAAATCCTGATATATTTGCTGATATTTTAAACCATCCATTTCCACTTGCATAA
>Ga0164313_10001392_pt1 | contig 21375 bp, 17 predicted proteins | sample GuaBasSedimGuay4_FD_113735 | JGI IMG/M metagenome (GOLD analysis project Ga0164313, IMG submission 113735) | Subseafloor sediment microbial communities from Guaymas Basin, Gulf of California, Mexico - Guay4, Core 4569-4, 0-3 cm | ecosystem: Environmental > Aquatic > Marine > Hydrothermal vents... | reverse complement strand
TGAATGCACCTATCCGTGGCATTATTGAGATGGTGGAATGCCTGCTGATTATAGTAATTTTTTCCGGGATGGCTTACGTCGAAATATTAGGTGAGCATATCAAAGTTGATGTACTCGTGGGAAAATTCCCACCTGTAGCGCAAAAAACTATCACTGTTTCGGCTAATCTACTCACTGCAAGTATTATTGCAATACTTAGCTGGCAGTGTCTACGCCAAGGACAGTTTCTTATAACTTCGGGTTATCATAGTGGGATATTGCGCATACCCCAGTGGCCTTTCGCACTCATAAGTAGCTTTTTTATTATGCTTTTTGCGTTGGCCGCCTTCACCAACTTCCTTGAATCTCTCGCCGTGCTATTGGCTGACAGAACCCGGAATTATTTGTGGTTAATACCGGGGGTTTTCATAGTTGTAGGGCTACTGACTGTGTCAATGAAACCAGATATAATTACCTTGGTAATAGAGGAAAGCACCTTTGGAATTATTTCCCTTTTAGTTCTCTTCATGCTCATATTTTTTCGAGTACATGTCGGTGCAGCTATGGCTATGACAGGTCTTTGGGGTATGGCCTTTTTAACTGATTCGGAGTCCGGACTTTCCCTGTTAGGTATGGTCAGCCAAACGGTAGCCTCAAACTATGTCTGGAGCGTTGCTCCCTTGTTTATGCTGATGGGGGTGTTAGTTGCGGCCAGTGAGTTTAGCCGCGACCTTTACAATGCAGCTTATAAATGGTTGGGACATATGCGGGGCGGATTGGCTTCAGCTACTCTCGCTGCCTGTGCAGCATTCGCTGCTGTTGTTGGTGATAGCCTGTCAGGCGTGATAACCATGGGTACCATTGCCTTGCCGGAGATGAAAAAGTTTAAATACAACATAAAGCTCGCCACAGGGTGCATTGCGGTAGGAGGATCTCTGGGCATCCTAATACCTCCAAGCCTCGGTTTCATTGTTTATGGTCTAATAACTGAGCAATCAATAGGCAGGCTCTTTCTGGCAGGTTTCCTCCCTGGGGTTCTTGCCCTAATCTCTCTTATAATCATGGTATATGTTCGCTGCCGTTTAAACCCTTTACTTGGCCCGGCAGGCCCAAAATTTTCCATAATTGAGAGGATAGTATCTGTCAAAAAGAGTTCGCCAGTTTTCGCAATGTTTTTTCTTGTTATGGGAGGAATTTGGCTCGGATTCTTTACGCCGACCGAGGCAGGGGCCATAGGAGCCTTTTCAGCAATTGTTTTTGGCCTCATTTTAAGGCGGTTGAATTTTGCCAGTTTTATCGAAAGTCTCATCAGTGGCATTAAATTGACGAGTGTTATTTTCTTTATTTTCGTTTATGCAACCGCCTTTACCCAATACTTAACAGTAACTCAGCTGCCTGTTGTGTTGGCAAACTTCGTTTCAGGGCTTGATCTCCCAGCATATGGAATTCTCAGTGTCATTTTGTTTGTATACCTTTTGCTTGGATGTGTCATGAATGCTTTACCAGTGCTTATACTAACTTTGCCTGTAGTTTTTCCGACCGTTATTTCTCTTGGATTTGATCCTATATGGTTTGGAGTGTTGTTAGTCATTCTTGTAGAAATAGGGCAAATAACACCTCCGATAGGTATGAGTGTGTTTGCCCTACAGGGTGTAGCAAAGGATGTTCCGATGTATACTGTATTTGCCGGAGTATTTCCATTTTGGATAGTTCTAATTGGAGTAATCATTATACTTATTGTCTTTCCGGAAATCTGTTTGTTCCTACCAAATCTCATGATGGGATGATGACTCGCACTATCTGGATAAAAAGGAGGTTAAAATGTCTCGTTAAACCAATTGGTTTTGATGGTACGAAGATAGAATATCGGGAAAAATATCAAATTTAGAAGGAGAATTAAAATGAAGACGATAAAAAAATTACTAAACGGCATTTTCACAACGGCATTCATAGTGGCAATTGTTATGTTCACGGTCACCGGTGTATGCATCGCAGAGTCGGAACTTAAAATAAAGGTTAGTGGGTATTTCGCACCAGAGAATGTCATGTGGGAAGATTTTTTCGAAATGCCCAAAAAAATGATAGAGGACGTTACTCAAGGGAGGGCTGCGGTAACCGTTTACCCATCAAATACCCTTATCGCTCCCAAGGACGTTTACAGGTCACTAGAAACAGGACTTGTGGGTTTCGACTTAGTATTTGGTCCTTTCACTCCAGGAGCCTTCCCTGTCACTGACGTTTTTAGCCTGCCGGGCTTAGTCGGTAATCAGGCAACATCGAATGCTGTTTTGAATCATGTGTTCGATAAATACCCGGTTATTAAGAAGCAGTTCAGTACAAAGGTGAAATATATTGCTTCTCAGGTTCATATGCGTGCCGATATACATTCTAGAGAGCCGATTCGAACACTCGCCGAACTCAAGGGTAAAGTGATCGGTTGTCAAAATCCTAAGATTGCAGAAGCATTGGAAAAACTAGGCGCATCTGTGTCAGTAATCAAACTCGCTACGGAGGCATATACCTCCTTGGAGAGAGGCGTGATTGATGGTGTAGCATGTGCTTGGGGAAGTGTTAATGTCTTCAGACTTTATGAGGTAACTAAGTACCACACATTGATAAGTATTTGTCCTGCTACGAGCCATTGGTTTTTTTCTCTTAAAACATGGAACAAATTTACATTAGAAGAACAGAAGAGATTCGAATCACTCGCAAGTTGGTTCCAAAATCGTATTCTTGTGGGCAATGTGAAGGGTAGCATGGATGTTCGATTCAACAAGGCTACGCCTGCGAAAGGACACGAAATGATTAAGTGGTCGGATGAAGATATGATAAAAATGAAAAAACTTTTCCGACCGATATGGGATAAATGGGCAGAAGAAATGGAAGAAAAAGGGTATCCAGGAAAACATATTCTAAGAGATGTTGAATTGCTTATGGATGCCTATCAATATGGATAGGGAAAGACAGGCCGGCGCCCGTTCCCGATTGGAAATACCGGCCGTATTGAAAAAAATAGAAAACTAAACGGAGAGGATAATGATCCCAAAAAATGATATTAAAAACGTCATCTTTATTATGACCGATAGTCTGCAGCGTGATTATCTGACAGTTTATGGTAATGAGTGGATGAAGACTCCTAACTATGAGCGTTTTGCCAAGCAGGCAACTGTTTTTGACAACAACTTTACAGAAGGTTTGCCAACTGTTCCTTGTCGTCGTGCAATGATGACAGGTCGCTATACTTTACCATTTGTTGGCTGGTCACCACTTCGCCCAGAAGACACTACTGTATCCGATATTCTTTGGGGTACCGGTATCCAGACCTCTCTCGTGTACGATACAGGCCCTATGCGTCTTCCAAAGTATGGCTACAGCCGCGGATTTGAGTATACCAAATTCATTCACGGCCAGGAATTGGATAATCACTTCCTTGGCGATGTTTGTCACCTTAACCCAGATGACTATCTCGAAGAAGAAAGTATGAAGGGAATTGAGCCTCACATTATTGAGAGCATGAAGCATGAGATGAAGGGGATTCTGGCTAACCGTCAGGAGTGGCGTAGCCAAGATGACCATCAGGTTGCGAAGGTTACACTGGCTGCTGCCAATTATCTTGAGAATGAAGTTGATCCAAAGAAACCATTCTTCCTTTGGGTGGACTCTTTCGATCCACATGAGCCTTATGATTCACCTTCTGTTTGGGATTATAACGATGATGATTGTCCTTACGACCCAGGCTATGAAGGCAAAGACCAGTTCGAGCAGATCCCAGGTATGGTTGAAGGACGTTTTACCGAGCCCCAACTCAAGCACATCCGTTCTCTCTATGCTGAGAAGATCACTTTGGTGGACAAGTATATCGGCAAACTGCTTGATAAGATTAAAAATCTTGGTCTATGGGACAACACCCTTATCATTCTCACCTCTGACCACGGTAAGCCACACGGATTAGATGAGCATGGTCACGGTTTGATGCGTATGGTCCGTCCTTGGCCTTATGTTGAAATGGCTCACACGCCACTTATTATCCGTTACCCAGGTTATGGTGAAGGTGAGCGGGTTAAGTCGTACACCCAGTCTTGTGACATGGCTCCAACTATCCTCGATATGTTCGGTATGCTGAATGTAGAGGGTAAGAAGACCAGTGGTTTCGATATTCAAAGCTCATGTAACACAGAAGACATTCAGGGGGTGAGTCTACTGCCTCTAATCCGTGGTGACGAAGATGCGAAGACCCGTGACTTCGCAATCTCCGGTTACTACGGCTATGCCTGGACCATCTTCAATGATGACTACAGCTATATTCACTGGTTGAGAGAGTGTGAGTCTGACGATGAGATGTTTGAAATACTCTATGATGGGTTTGGTTCTGCAGATGGTGTTCACGCTGAGACTCGTCAGAGTGAGGATATGTGGACGTGTACTCCACATACTAAGGTAGAGATTCCAGAAGCAGATATGCTCTTTGACAGGAATAAGGATCAATATCAGTTGAACAATATCATCAAAGAGCAGCCAAAGGTTGGAGAGAAGATGTTGAAAAAGCTGAAACTGTTCATGGGTGAACTGAGAACATCCTGATCATACCTTAACAAAACGCCTGGATTAATTTGCGGGCAGGAAAAGCCAGGTTCTTTTCATCCAAATTTAACAGGAAGAAAATATGTTTACACAACTTACCAGCGGAAATTGCATGGCAGCCATTGCGGACACTGAACAGGGGGTGCTCATCGGATATAAAGAACTATGCCCGCATTGCCTGAACATGGAAAAAATGTTGGTAAAATATTCAAAAACCCATCCCGATATATCCCTTTTCAGGCTCAATATCGAAGAAAGTCCGGATACTTTCAAAGAACTGGGAGGAGAAAGGCCCCCGACAATTTTTGTTATTAAAAACAATTCCGTTGTGGCCCAAAAGGCCGGCCTTATGAATCCCAAAGAAATGAAAGCTTTCTACCAGAGAAGTTAAATAAGAGGAAACGAAAGCGAAAATGAAAGATACGATAAGCTTTGATCTTGCAATATTAGGCGGAGGGCCTGCAGGTATGACCGCCGCTATTTATGCTGCACAGGCCAATATCAACACGATATTGCTCGAAGAGAGTACTACGGGTGGGCTGGTAAACTCTACCAACCTAGTTCTCAATTTTCCCTCAAAGAAAGCGGTTAACGGTATGAGCCTCATGGCTGAAGTGCGCGAGCAGATCGATGCACTCAATGTACCTGTTGAAGAAATCTGTGAAATAGAACACCTGGATCTGACCGGTGGCGTAAAAATCATAGAAACAGACGAGGCGGTCTATGAGGTAAGGGCTGTTATCCTGGCAACCGGTCGCAAACCTATTGAACTTGATCCGCCAATGGATTGCGATCAGATTCATTATTGTTCCATTTGCGACGGAGGGGTTTATGAGGGCAAACGGGTAGTTGTTGTAGGGGGCGGCAACAGCGCCTTTGATGAGAGTATCTACCTGCTAATTCTCGGCATTCGGCATATAACCATGCTTGAAATCATGGATGATTTCATCGCAGCCAAAACCTCGCAGGATAATTTGTTTTCCACCGGGAAAGCCGTTGGAAAAACCGGCGTTAAGTTGGCTGGTATCCACCAGGAAGACGGCAGACTGAAATTTGTTGTTGCGGAACACTGTAAAACAGGCGAAAAAGAGCAGATAGATGCGGACGGAATTTTTGTCTTTATTGGCCAAAAACCGAGCAGCCGGCTTTTTGCCAACCATGTAAACCTCGATCCTCAAGGGTATATCCTGGCTGACGCAGATATGAAGACATCCGTTAAAGGCGTTTTCAGTGCCGGAGACATCAATCAAAAAACCTTTCGCCAAATAACCACTGCCATGTCTGACGGAACTATTGCTGCATTGTCTGCAGAACGTTATTTGCGCATATGATGTGCAAAAATAACGGGAAAAGAATTTTGATGGAAAGGAATCAGACATTCAGTGCGGACAACTACCCTAACACAGGGGGTAAGTGGCTTTTTTATTATACTTTTTGCGTTGGCCGCCTTCATCAACTTCCTATAATCTCTCGCTGTGCTAGTGGCTGATAGGCCCCGGGATTATTGCCATGGCTCAAAGTAGCGGATGATCATTCGTTTTTTGTATTTCTAAGGCCTTAAACCGTATCTGACCGGCGTCGTTTGAAGAAGCGGTTGACCTTTGCCCGGTTGCCACAGTCTTTCATGTCGCACCACCGACGACTTCGGTTGCGGCTCTGGTCAAAAAACAGCCATGAACAGTCACTGTCGGCACATCTTTTAACTCTTCTGATGTCTTTGGATGTGAGTAACTCGATGCCGGATACCAGGATGGGCGTTAAAATCCAATCCATCGATTCTTCGTTCCCGTTTAGATTCCAATGGAAGCCGTTTGGGTCTTGGACGAGTTTGGAAGTGATCATTCTTCGACCCCATTCAAAATTCAACCGGTCGAGATCTTCTTCATCCACATCCAAATGCTCTGAGTGTAGATTGAATATTCGAAAGATCACCTCACGCAGCTTGATCGCTCTCAAACGAATTTTTTCAGCTTTTTCGGGATACTCAGAGGCCTTTTGCTGCAGCTGTTCCGCTTGATCTGAATTGATTAATTTAACGCGTAATGACCAATTTATGAAATCACTATATGTTTTTATAAGTTCTTCGCAGTCTTTGCGCCCGCGCCAATATAATGTATTGGTAAAATCCAGGCATACATTTCCACCGACTAGATTAACGTCATATACATTTGCATCCGATCTGTTCGAAACAACCATGCCTCATCCTCTATTTTATCGATTTTAAACAACAAAATTTAGTGATTTTGATAGTAAATACTTCCCCGCGTTAAGCCACCTGCATGTCAGAACCCAACGTTTTCATAAGTAATTATGGTATCTAACCGTGTCCCACTCAGAGCCCCATCCCTTTTGTGCCCTATAGCATAATAGAAACGTTCTCACAACAGGGCCGGTGTTCATCTCCAAACTGTCTTATCCCCGTAGTCGTTTGCCCATCATTCTAATCCAGTAGGATATTGCTGTGACATGGATCCCATCGCAGGATAACGTCCTGGCCTTCATTCAGCGGTATATTGCTGTTGGTGATACGGTTCAAGTGAACGGCGACGGTATAAGTTGTGTCCGGAATCCGAACCGACAATTCGGTAAAATCCCCCTGGTAAAACACGTCGGCAATTTGCCCATGCAACACATTTGCAAAATCTTTTACCGGCGCATCAGTTGAACCCGGGGGTAGAATTTCGATGATTTCCGGGTGAACAAAAATACTGCAGCTTGTATTCGTATCGACCGGGTCACACGCTGAAATAGCAAGATGGTGCCCATGCTGGTCTTCAAAGACCAGACCGCTTCCGTTACGTGATAGAATTTTTCCGTTGAAAATATTGCATGATCCCATAAATTTGGCTACGAAGCGGGTCCGAGGGATTTCATATATTTCGGAGGGTGAGCCGATCTGGATGATTTGTCCATCACGCATAATCCCGATACGATCGGATAAACTCAAGGCAACTTTCTGGTCGTGGGTGACATATAAAAAGGTGATGCCAACTTCCCGTTGAATACGTCTCAGCTCTCCCTGCATTTTTTTTCTCAGTTTACGGTCCAGGGCTGCCAGCGGTTCATCCAACAGCAAAACCTTCGGTTTCAGGACAAGGGACCTTGCCAGCGCCACCCTTTGTTTCTGACCGCCGCTAAGTTGATGAATATATCGATCTTCCATCTCGACAAGATTGACGACTTTCAACATTTCTTTAATTCTGTTCCTAATTTCAGTTTTCGGCCGTTTCCGTTCCACCAGTCCATAAGCGACGTTCTCTCCCACTGTCATGTGTGGGAACAGAGCCATCTGTTGAAAAACCAGATTGCATTCCCGTTTAAAAGGGGGAATATGGTTGACGATTTCATTTTGTATTCGAATTTCACCGGAATCCGGCTTCTCAAAGCCGGCCACCATGCGCAGCAGGGTGGTCTTGCCACATCCGCTTGGACCTAGAAGGGAAAAAATCTCACCTTTTTTTATGGCAAAGCTGACATTATTGACGGCGGTTACCGTCCCAAAACGTTTTTGTAAGTCGATAAGTTCAACGGCATAAAGGGATTCGGTTTCAAAAGTCGGCATATTGGTTATCCTTGTCTTTATAGCCTCAGGCTATCGTTGCAAAGTTTTATTCGGTTTAGATGTCGGTGGTCATTCTTCTTTTTTCCATCAGCTTTGCGCCAAGCAATCCGACTATGGTTATAACCGTAAACAGGGTACCGATGACATTGACCACCGGCGAGGCCCCGTGGCGAAGCTGAGAAAAAACATATATGGGGAGCGTCGTGTCGCCGATGCCGGCCACGAAATAGGTGATTACAAAATCATCGAACGACCATGGAAAAATGAGGGCTGCCGCACCGGCGATACCCGGCATCAGCAGGGGACCGATCACCCGGCGAAAGGTATTGAATCGGCTGGCGCCGAGATCCATGGAGGCTTCCTCCCAGGACCAGTCGATCCTTTGCATCCGACCGAGAATGACAAACACCGCCAGGGGAGTGCTGAATACGATATGGGCAATGATAATTGTCGGATACCCCAGCTGAAACGGCATCAATTTAATAAAAAAAACTAAAAGCGCCGCACCGGTGACGACTTCGGGCATCACAATGGGCAGCAGGATGGAGGTCCGCAGAAATTCTTTGCCTTTAAACCTTAGCTTGTAAAGGCCATAGGCAGTAAGGGTTCCTAAAGGTGTAGCGACCAAAACAGTTATCAAAGCGATTACAAGGCTGCGCAGACAGGCATCCCGGACCGTTTCATTTTCAAATAATGCGGCGTACCACTTCCACGTGAAGCCCTCCCATTTGATACCGTATTTGTTGGCGCTGAAAGAAAAAACAATGATCACAAGCACCGGCGCCCATAAAAAAATATAAGTACCGAGGGATACAAGTTTCAGAAACCAGATTCGTAGTTTCATAAGGCTTGCTCCAGGGCTTCACGTCCACCAAATTTGATGACGAGAAAAAGAAGTATCAGCAGAATAAATGCCAGGGCTGCGGCCAGGCATGAACCGCCCGGGATATCACCCGCAGTCGTAAATTTGTGGGCAACCAGGGTCCCGGCCATCATGAATTTGGAACCGCCCAGCAAGTACGGCACCAGCCAATCTCCAAGAGAGGGGATGAAAACCAGAATTGTGCCGGCCAGCAGGCCTCCCCGCGTCAGGGGAAGGGTAATCCGGACAAAGCGGCGAAATGGGGCCGACCCCAGGTCTGTTGCCGCCTCCCACAATGAGGGATCCAGCCCCTCTAACGAAGCGTATAAAGGGAGAACCATAAACGGCAGCCATGTGTAGACCAAGCCGATGGACACTGCCCACGGTGTGTACAAAAACCGGATCGGTAGTTCTATCAGCCCAAGATCCAGTATGAAATTATTGATTAACCCATTGCTGCCCAGGATCGTCTTAAGCGCGTAGAGCCGTATAATGTATGCGGTCCACGAAGGGATAACGATCATGAAGAGTAAAAACGCTTTATGGCGCCCCCCGTAGCGCGCAATATAATAGGCCAGTGGATAGCTGAGCAGGATGCACATCAGGTTGGTCTGTAATGCATAATACATGGACTTGAAAAAGACCATTGCATAGCCAGTGTCAAGGATGCTGCGATAATTGTCCAGCGTAAATTCAAAGATAAGATTTCCGTATGGCCCTGACTTAAAAAAACTGTAGGCCAATATGAAGAAGAGTGGGAGCAGAACAAAGAGTACCTGGATAATAATAATCGGGCCAAGATAGGTTGTTATTTGAGAGTGGAATCCGCTTTGAATAGCGTCTGGTTGGATCCCCCGCTCGAGCTGCATATCGGCAGTTTTTTCCATGAAAGCTTCCTTTGGCTACCGGCCGGCAGGTGCGGCTGCCGGTCGGTTTTCATATAGATGTTTATGATAGAGCGCCTATCGTTTGAGATCTTCCCAGATTTTTGTGCGTATCTCGAGTCCTTTGCCAGTCAAGGCTTTTTCGTTGATTACCTCGCATTTTTTCAGGTATTCCGCCTGCGGAATAACCCCCGGCCATTGTTTAAACGATTCAGGAAGCATCTCCTTCGTAGCTTTGTGGTTGGGAGAATATCCGATACCCAATATCAGCTGGGTGTTCACTTCCGGGCTCATTATGTAATTGATGAATAGATGGGCAGCAGCAGGATGGGGGGCGCCTTTGGGAATTACCAAAGGATCAATCCCAAACACGGTCCCTTCTTTAGGCAAACAGCCTTTGATGCTGTCTAACTCCTGGTTATAGAAATAAGAGTCTCCAACCCAACAGTTGGCCAGCCAGGCTTCCTCTTCCAGCACGAGCCGTTTGGGCCAGGAATCATAGGCCATCACCCATTGTTTCTGTTTCATCAAAAGATCACGGACTTCCATCAACTCCTTTTCATCATCCGAATTATAAGAATACCCGAGATATTTTAACCCATTTCCAATCACGACAAACATTTCTTCCAACATGGTAATCCGGCCCTTGTATTTGTTTTCTTCATACAGCAGTGCCCATGAACCAATCCGCGGGTCATTGGCATCAACATATTTGGTGTTATAGGCGTACCCAATGAAGTAGCTGTCGGTGGGAATGCCGTATTCACTCTGCGGATCGAACCAGAGGAGCTTTTGATTGATTTCCGGCAGATAATTCACAGCATTGGGAAGCCATGCTTTATTGAGCTTGGACAGAAAACCCAAAGCCTTGAGTTGGATCATACCTCTGGCAGACGGAAGGGTGACATCGTAGGGAGCATCAGGATTCAGTTTAAACTTGGCGATGTACTCGTCGTCACTGGCAAAATTATCTCGAACAATTTTGATGCCGTATTTCTTCTGGAAGTTTGCATAGATTTCCTCGGGCCACCATTCAGCCCAATCGTAAATATGCAGCCTGCCTTCTTCTTTAGCCTGGGTTAGGCATTCCTGGGGAACGGAATAGTCGGGAAACTCAACGGCGTTGGCTGTCAAACCATAAAGGCTGAAGATCATGCACACCAACCCCAAAGCGATCGTCTTGCAGAACCATTTGTTTTTCATACCTACCTCCTCAGTGTGTGGGTTAATAAAATAAAGTACACACAACGCATCGATCAGACATGATGTTTGAAAAAGTGCATGCTATTGGGACAGATAACAAAAACATTAAAAAAAGGAAAGTGGGATTAACCATCTTATAAAGTTAAGGAGGTTATGTGTCAAGCGGTTTTTTAAGATATCAAAATTGTGACAATAAAAAAATCAGATATATATTATTTAATATATTGAAATAATGTATATTTAAACGCATTATTTGTAATGAGCGGATATTGATAAAATATTTTTAATGGTTTATAGATAACTATTAAAAACTATTTGACAGGTTAAATAGATTGGATTACTATCATGCTTTATGCGCGAAATGACATGTCAGTGAAGGCGCTATTCCATTCCCGATGCCGCTTAAGAGGTGTGCATGCATTTGTATAGAGAAAAAATCTTTCACCGGCGCCCAAACGGGTAGGAAGAAAGCTTGGTCAATTAGATTAAAGGAGGATTGTCATGTCAGATACGGGGACCCAGATTGTCGATAAGGCAAAGGAAATCGGGGCTTCAATGGCAGGTATTGCAAACGTTGAACTCATCAAGAAATCACCTTCCCATGAAATCATAAAACAGCTTGGTATGGAAATAGATGGGGTCAATCCTTACAAAAAGATATGTGATTTCGATGAAATTAAATGGCCTGCAAAAGCCAGGTCAGCTCTCGTCATTGCCGTTTCCCATCCCCAGGATAAACCCGAGCTAGACTGGTGGAATAGGTTGAAAGGAACACTCGGCAACAATGAGTTGATAAGAATCAACAGGGAATTATCTGCATGGATTGAAGCGGAATTTAAAATTAAGACCCACAAGTTACCCTATTTCATCGAAACCGGTGGGATTTACCTCAAGGATTCAGCAGTATTGGCCGGGCTCGGCTGTATTGGGAAAAACAACATGCTGGTTACGCCGGAACTCGGGCCAAGGGTTCGTCTTCGTGCATTGCTGCTTGAAGAGGACTTAACGCCTACCGGCCCCATCAACTTTGATCCGTGTGACGGCTGTCGGGAATTTTGTAGAAAGGCGTGCCCCCAGAATGCCTATGAAAAGATCGTTATTTCGTCTACGGAAACTGGAATGGTCGATCTTCCCGGGCGGGACGGATTTTTCAGTAGGGCCAAATGCATAATCCAGTTGGATCAAGATAGCGAGAATGCAGGCATTGATCGCCACGAAACAATGAAATCTGCTGTAGACATAGAGAGCGCCGGCAAAACAAAACATTGTGATAAATCCTGTCGGCTGTGTGAGTTTGCTTGCCCCGTGGGGTATTAATCTCCTGAAATAGATCTTGAATAATAACAACCATTTGTGATTCCAGTTATAGCGACAGCTTTCCCGAACCGTATATAGGTCCGGTTGACAACCCAATCGGCATCAGGTATTTGATACCTGTCGCAACAGGTTCTGAATAATACCCTGGATCGGAGTATTTCAATGAAAGAAAATATTGATGCCATGGATTCAAAAATCATCTCGCTCCTGGAACAGAACGGGCGAATGCCGAACACCGAGTTAGCCAAAAAACTAAAAACATCAGAAACCACGATTAGAAAACGAATAAAGCGTCTCATTGATAATGAGCTTATCAAAATTGTCGCCATTAGAAACCGGGCCAGGCTAGGTTATGATCTGAGTGGAAACATTCGGATAACGGCCGATACTAAAAAAACGCGATCGATTGGCAGTAGTTTAAGCAAAATGGACCAGATCTGGTATGTTGCCCAACTGGCAGGATATGACAATTTTGACGTGGAATTTAGTGTGGCGTCACAACACGATCTCCTGGTTCTGCTTGACAACATAAATAAAATAGATGGTGTCATAAGCACCAGGCCTTCTATAAGGCTCCAGCTCATGAAGCATCTGGGTGAGTTCATGGCTGCATTTGCCGATGCCAAAAATATAGATATTGTAAAAGGGTAAACCCCATAGTTGTATAAACAACAAATCTTCTAGCCCACTCCCCATTAAAGATTTATATCTAAAACCACTTCTCGCCTGATAAGAGACCCAAAAAGCAAAGTTTCAATTAACAGTTCCACCGGTGCGCGCATATTTTAAAGTCAATGATTTTGTCGGTGTAGAATGGGATAAGTGAATATCGAATAGTAACAATATGCATACATCGCGTGATGCACTTTGGTTTGGCACGGATATCTCATCATGTATTTCGGGTTGCCATCGGTGGATATTGTGATGAAATAGTTGTTAACATGTTAATTATAAATAAAATTTCCTCCCGATTTAGGTCTATCAGCAGGGATTGATTGAAAAATGGTAGTGCCGGGTGAACCGACAGAAGTTTAACCCAATTTAAAAAACGATAATCGTTTTTAAATATTATTATAGAGACGAATAATAATAAATTAATAGTTGACATTCGTTATTTACTTGTCTAATGATGCATGTCATACCCAACAATAATGAAATACATGACAGCGTGATTTTCTATCGATAAGCGTCGATCATCGGCTCCGATTCCTGGGGTTTCTTGCATGTTTAAACGTTATCGTCTTTTGAATTGATATTCTCTTCCGTTTCCATCGGTAGGCGGCAAAATACCTGCCGACAACATACATTCTGGTTAGTTGCATATTGCAGTGTCGTCAGTATCTATAGACGAAACCCCGTGGGGTTTTGGGGGTACTGGTATTACCAAAAAACCTAAAACGAAGGAGGTAATTGATGACTGAGCAAACTGAATCGTTACGGAAAGTCATGGGTGGGATGTCTATGTTTGCCATGGCTGCTGGATCTATCATCGGGCCTTGGCTAGTAATGATGCAGTGGTGGGTCACACTTTCCGGCCCATCTATCGCACTGGCTTTTGTGCTTACAGGGCTGTTATGCATTCCCATTGGTCTGGTGTATGGTGAAATGACCAGTATGCTGCCGAACGTTGGAGGACCTTTCGTTTTCATTTACAATGCTTTTGGAAAGGAAGCGGCATTTTGGGGTGCCTGGAGTCTCATGCTTGCGTACGCAACCGTTATTGCATTCCAGCTTTATGCAATCGGGGGGCTCATTTCTTATCTCTGGTGGCCGGAAATGCCGCATGCGGCACTGGTCATCATATGTATTGCCCTTTGCCTTCTCCTATATTTCATGAATTCTCGAGCACTCTCTTTGAGCGCTAATACCCAAGTGGTCATGTTTTTTGTTCTCGTTATTATTGGCGTCGGCACAATGCTCGCCTTTGTTACGCACCCGACATTCACCACGGATAACTGGAGGCCATTCTATCAGACGGGTACGAGTGGTTTTTTGACGGCAACCGCATTGATGGTGACAATGTACTTCGGCTTCGAACTCATTCCTCAGTTTGCTGAAGAATCGAAATATCCGGTCAAAAAGTTGTGGATACCACTCGTCGGGTCTATCATATTTTGTATTTTATTTTACTCGGGTTTATGCATCGTCAACGCCGGCATGCTGCCGTTTAATGAGTTGGCAGAAATGGAAATGACGAGCGCCACACTCTTGAAAACCCATTTTGGTGCCGGTGCCCAATACGCCATGGCCATTGCGACCCTTCTGGCCTGTTTTACATGTCTTAACGGGTTCTGGCTCGGATCTACAAGGCTGATGTACAGTATGGGAAAATCGCGTATACTACCGCGCTGGTTTAGCGGTTTGAACCAGTTTGACGTCCCCAACCACGCCAACTTAGCCATACTTCTGATTGTGTTTGTGTTTATCGCAATTTCGGGAACGCGCTGGCTCGAATATCTGTTTACCTTAATGGCAATAGGTGTGTCCATTTGCTATGCCATATCTTGTATGGCTTTTATCCGACTCCGCAATAAACACCCGGAATGGCAGCGACCATGGAAGACACCGGGTGGAATAGCCATGGGTGTTCTTGCCGTTATTTGTAGCTTGGTGATGGCCTATTATACATTTAAATATTTTGATCGCACACTCTGGATTATGTTTCTGATCTATTTTGTTGGTTTGGGCGGTCCTGTCTGGGGCTACTTAAGGTATAGACGGAAACAGTCCCCGGACCTGTATGTCATTAACGTGCCAACCGGTACGGTGGAATAAAAGATATAGGTGTATGTTGTAGTCGCTATTAATACGATTAACGAAGGAGATTAAAATGAAATTTGAAGATAAATTTTCATTGCCGAGCGAATGGCTCAGCGATGAGTCAAAACAGATTGTTGAAAGTTGCCGGGAAATCGTTGAAAAGGAAATTTTTCCGGTACGACAAGAACTCGATGAAGATTGGAAAGAACATAAAATTTACGAAAAGTTATTGAAAAAACTCATGCTGGATTTCGGGTGGCAGTGTGCCCCCTGGCCGAAGGAATACGGTGGGTTTGAGCTTGACACGATTACCTACTGCCTGTGTTTGGAGGAGATGGATCGGGGTGACTCGGGTTTGGCCACGGCTGCCGATTGCGGTAATTGGGCTTTTATGCCGATTTTCGCACCGTATCCCAACGAAGTTTTGATAAAGAAATTTGCCCCGCTGGCCTGTCAAACAAAAAAGCTTTTTGTTGGTTGTGCGGCCATCACCGATGAGCGCAGCGGGTCGGATGTGGAAAACATCGATGGGACCCACGGACAATACATCGCAACGACGGCGGAGCTTGACGGCGATGAATGGGTCATCAATGGCCACAAACTGTGGCCGACCAATTCCGGAGGTGTGGCCGATCTGTTTGCTGTTTTTTGTACAACCAATCCGGGTGTGCAAGATGACGCGTCTTTTGCTATTATCTATGTACCGGCGGACACCCCGGGTGTACGCCAGGGCGACCCCTACCAGAAAGCCGGTATGTCGGGTGATAAAAATGGCGATGTCTGGTTTGAGAATGTTCGCGTGCCCAAGGAAAACCGGGCCAACCTGAAACCCGGCGATGATGCCAAGGCCGCCAGGTTGTTCATGAACGCCGGCAACATTGGCGCCTCGGCACAGGCGCTAGGCATCATGCGCAACTGTTACGAGCTGGTCAAGGAGTGGTGTGACAAGCGTGTTGTTGGCGGAAAAATACTGAAAGAACATAGCATGACCGCTGGGGTTTTGGCGGACATCGCCATGATGATCGAAGTCAGCCGCTCTGACACCTACATGAAAGCGCGAATGATGGATAATCCCGACGCTTATGGAATCGATCCGGCCGGGAAGGAATTTTTGGCTAAAACCAGAGCAAACAAGCTGTTTGTAACAGATCAGATGACCATCATCATCAACAAGGCCATGGATCTGATGGGCTCCCACGGTTATGCCCGTGAAGGTCATATCGAGAAGCATTGGCGCGACAGCAAAATTATCAGTCTGTGGATGGGTGGCCGCGGTTTGGCAAAGTTGGATATCGCGCGCTGGTTTTATGATTGCAAAACCTTTTAACCTATAGGTTGAAATAAAAAACAGCGCAAGGTTCATAGCGGGGGTTGCATCGCACCAGAGTGGGGATGTAAACCCCGCCATGAACCGAATAGCTCTTTTTCCGATAGGAAGTGCAGCGTTAAAAAAATATGAAAAGGTTGCCAATGAAAGAAGCCATAGATGATATGGATTTACAAATCATAAAGCTTCTGGAAACAAACGGGAGAATGCCGAATACGGAGTCGGCTAAAAAGCTCAAAACATCGGAAACAACTGTTCGAAAACGAATAAAGCGCCTCATTGACACCGGCCTTATCAAAATTGTGGCCATAAGAAACCGTGCCAAGCTTGGGTATGATTTAAGTGGTAATATAAGAATTACGGCGAATACCAAAAAAACGAAAAATATTGCTTTCCATTTGAGCGAATTGGATCAGATATGGTATGTTGCTCAGTTGGCTGGTTATGATGAGTTTGATGTCGAGTTTAGCGTAAGGTCACAACACGATCTGCTGGTTCTACTTGACAAAATAAACAAAATAGATGGTGTCATAAGCACAAGGCCTTCGATTCGACTGCGATTGGCGAAGCATATGGGAGAGTTTATGGCAAAGTTTGGATCGGATAAAAATTAGGGGCAAGCGAATCAATTCTCCGACACAATATTGCTAAAAAAGAAAATCAAAAATCAAGGGAGGCAGACGACATGAACCAGGTAATGACATCTAAGGAGCGCTTTGTAGCTGCGATCAATCACCAAGATGTGGATTATATGCCTACGTGCGGTCCATTTCAAGGGATTTGGGCGATAGCAGAAAGCAGATTGCCGGTAGCTGAAAGCATCGCGAAACCCGAACTGGCCGCCGAAGCGCAGTTGAAAGTGGTTCAATCGTGCGATTTTGACGGCCTTGAGGTGATGTGGGACTGGTTGTCCCCGGCTGAAGCGCTTGGGTGTGAGATACAGATACCGGATGTGGGCGCACCCATCACCATGAACCATGTTATCGAAGATCATGCGTCTTTGACAAGACTTCAGGTTCCTGATATTAAACGTGACAATCGTTTGCAAAGCTCCGTCAAATCCGCCCAGATCTTAATCGATAAACTCGGCAAAGAACGGTATCTATACTGCACTGCCGTAGCGCCGTTTACATTGGCCGGTGAGATCAGAGGGGTTGAATATCTCATGCGCGATTGTTTTAAAAACCCCTCGCTGGTGAGCGACCTTCTCCAATTTACGACCGAAGTGCTGACCGGCTACTATGAATATTTGACAACCCTTGACGTGGACGGAATTTTTATTTGTGATCCGACCGCTTCCGGTTCGCTGATATCTCGAAAAGTGTTTGACAAATTTGCCAAACCTCACATTAGTACAATTGCCGATCTGGTCAAAAAAGCCGGCAAACATGCGATTATACATATTTGTGGGGACATCTCGGATCGGCTGGAAAGCATCATGGATATCGACCATGACGTGCTTTCGGTCGATTCGTACGTGGACCTTGAATATGCCAAGCGTGTAATCGGCGAAAAAGTGGCAACTCTCGGCAACATCGATGTAGCCAATACATTGTTCATGGGGACACAACAGCAGGTAAAAGATGAGATCCTGACGTGTGTGAAAAAGACCGGCAGCCGGGGCCACATCTTGGGTGGAGCCTGTGATATTGCTCCGGACAGCCCCATGGAAAACGTAGCCATGTGGAAGCAAACTATTAAAAGTATTCGGTAGGTCTATGGGGAGAGATAATTTTACCTGCAAGACCTATGAAAAGATGGAACAAACCGATTCAAGCGGCAATCTGAAACGATGAATACGGAACCGCCGAAACCACACGCATCCTGCAAATCCGATTTTCACTGCCGGGAAATTCTGGCATGCAACCGCAAAGGGTGTCCGGCATACGATTCCAATCGGCTTTCCTGCTGGCACATCTCCGGCACGTTGTGTGACAACCATGGGGCGATCCACGGCCCCGATAAGTTCAGGGACTGTCTTATATGCCCTGTTTTTCAGTGCCACGCCGAATCGGATGTCCGGGGCTGGAACTATTTTGTATCCGATGAATTAAGCGGATTTATAAAACAGGATCTCAACACCCTGACCCTCAAAAAACTGGAAGACCACATCCGGTTTTCGGAAGGCAATTATCGCAGGCTTTTTGAGGGCTCCAAGGATATGATTTTCATTACCGACCGGAACGGTGTCTTTGAAGACGTCAATCAGGCATGCGTCGATCTCCTGGGATACACGGACAAGCGTGAGTTGTTTGACCTTTCTTCGGTGGAGTCAATATATGCCAAGGTGACTCACTGGACGGTTTTTAAAAAGCAGATCGATCAGCATGGTTTTGTCAAAGATTTCGAAGCACAATTCAAAAGAAAGGACCGGAACCGGATACACTGCCTCATCAGTGGCCATGCTGTACGGGGAATCCACGGTGAGATCGTCGGCTATCAAGGGATTGCCAAGGATATCACCGCCCGGATGGATGCGATTCGTAATTTTCGTCAGCGACATCGGGAGTTATGGGTGCTGAATACCGTGGCGTTTGCCATGAACCGGTCCCTAAATCTGAACAGCATTCTTTTAACGGCACTGGAAAAAGTGCTCGAGGTATTGGATTTGTCTGCCGGGGGCATCTTTCTCATCGATACGAACCGTTCTGAATTTGTTTTGAGTGCAAAGAAAGGTTTCCCCGAAAATTCAAATGAAAATACCGTCAAGATTAAACTCCAGGATGAAGTTCTGATGCAATCCCTGGTTCGAAAGGACCTGGAACTGGAGCCTGAACCCATATTCCCTCCGTTTCGGGCGGATCTGATGAGCGGCAGCCGGCACCTGCTATCCGGATTGACCTGTTTTCTGATTACCGCCAGAAACAAGGCCTGCGGTTTCCTGGCACTGGATGTGCCGTCAGACCGTAATATCACCGAGGGGCACGACTACCATCTGCTGGGATCCCTGGGCAACTTTCTGGGTGGTTCAATCGAAAATGCACAACTACTCGATACCATTCAACAGCATCGCGAACAACTGAAGCGGTTGACCGCTCGATTGTTCCATTCACAGGAAACGGAACGGCGGCGTATTGCCAGGGAACTGCACGACGAGGCCGGGCAGGCCCTGACCGGCATCAACTTTACCCTGGAAAGCGCTGAAAAGTACCTTCGCGATGCTCCGGGTCCACTGAAGGATCTTATCCTCGATGTAAAAAAACAGATCAATCAGACCTATCATGAAATGCGGCGACTGTCCCATCGGCTTCACCCTGCCCTGCTGACCGACATGGGACTGGAACCGGCACTGGATGCATATCTGACCGGCGTCGCCGAGTACAGCCCGATCCAAATTGATTTTAAAATGATCGGTTTTATCGACCGGGTGTCCCCCGATATCGAAAGCGTATTGTACCGCCTGTCCCAGGAAGCACTGACCAACACTTTGAAACATGCCCAAGCGGACACTTTCAGTTTGTCTATTATCAAGGGGTACCCGCATATTATTTTTGTCGCCCGGGACAACGGAAAGGGATTTGATCCGGATGCATTTGATGAAAACAAACAGGCCCTGGGTCTGTTGTCAATGCGGGAACGGGCGGCCATGCTCGGCGGCACCTTTCATCTCAGTTCCACGAAAGGTAAGGGGACAAAGATTCGAATTGAAATCCCGGTCAAGGAATCCAGCGATGAATAGTCATTCCATCAAAATTTTTCTGGCGGACGATCACACCATCGTGCGGCAGGGTCTTGCCAAACTGCTTGAAGCGGAGCCTGGATTTAAGGTGATCGGGGAAGCTGAAAACGGGCGGGAGGCGATCCGCAAGGTAACTGAAATGGCACCGGATATCGTTCTGATGGACATCTCCATGCCGCTGTTGAACGGCATTGAAGCAACCCGCCACATCCGCAAAGCGTTGCCACGAACGAAAATCATCATCCTCAGTATGCATTCCCATAATCGATACATCAGCGAACTCTTCAGTATGGGGGTGTCCGGATATCTTCTCAAAGACGCCTCCGGCGATGACATCATCAAGGCCGTCTACGCCGCGGTCAAAGGCGACACCTTTCTAAGTCCTTCCATTTCCAGCCAGGTCATCGAGGAATATATTTCACTGAAAAAAAACGCTTCCCAGGAAGATTTATACAGCAAGCTTTCAAACCGTGAGCGGGAAGTGTTTCAGATTATCGCCGAAGGCCGGTCCACAAAAGAAATCGCTGACATCCTCTGCATCAGCCTGAGTACCGTCAAAACCCACCGTGCCAAGATCATGGAAAAACTTGAGATCGACAATATCTCACAGCTGATCCAGTTTGCCATCCGCATTGGCATTATCAACATAGAATAAATCCCATAGTTGTTTATCTTTTGGGAATTCATCAAAAATCATCCCCAAACCGTCCAAATATCAACCATTGGACGATAGATTCCCCCGGATTTACATGTTAGATATTATACGCATTAAGTACCCCGCAGCAAGACATGCCGACAAGCTCAAATCAAGTTCCTGAGGCGGATGCACAGGCGATATTGATATCAAAATTTGGAGGGTAGAATGTTTACATTAGAAACACCGCAGAAAGTGTGTGAAGTAGGCGGGGTCAAATTTGGGGGACAACCCGGTGAGTACCCCTGTGTTTGTGTCAGTTCCATATTTCAAAAAGGAGATAGGGTCTTTTCCGGCAAACGCAAGGAGGGCTTCGATGAGAAACGTGCGACGGACCTGCTCAAAACCCAGGATCGGCTGTCGGAGGAGACCGGTGTGCCGGGTATGGCGGATATCGTTGCCAACACGGGAAATGAATTCAAGATGTTCATCGATTTTGTCGTTGACACCACGGACATGCCGTTTTGCATTGACGCCTGGGTGATGAAGCCCAAACTGGTGGGAGCTGCGTATTGTGCGGAAAAAGG
>Ga0164313_10001391_pt1 | contig 21378 bp, 18 predicted proteins | sample GuaBasSedimGuay4_FD_113735 | JGI IMG/M metagenome (GOLD analysis project Ga0164313, IMG submission 113735) | Subseafloor sediment microbial communities from Guaymas Basin, Gulf of California, Mexico - Guay4, Core 4569-4, 0-3 cm | ecosystem: Environmental > Aquatic > Marine > Hydrothermal vents... | reverse complement strand
TCTGAATACGGTTGCTGGTATCAAAAGAGCTCGCCATTAATAAATTTAATGTCCCATCCAGCATCTACCCACCCCATTTAAACTCTATCCAATTCTCTATAGTATCAATTTTTGCAAGGAAGTTGAATTTATTAATAGTAGCCCGGATATATCATTGCAGGCTATATACGGCTTAAACCTTACTGACAGTGATCACAATATGATCAATATCAACCATTCTGGCAGCGAAAACTAGCGTAATGTTAAGCGGGCTCAGCTTCTACAAAAATTCTTTTCACGAAACCATGCTTTGCTTTAATAACAGAGTCTATGTCCTGTATTACCGCTTCAATTTCACGCGTTAGCTGTCCTCGCTTAAAGCGAATACTGATATTGACCAGAATAAATTCAGGCCCCATATGCATGGTAAGCAATTCATTGACTTTTTCAACTTCATCAAAGGACTCAGCTATCGACCGAATATTGCTTATGACTTCTTTGTTAGCGCCTTCGCCAATAAGCAAACCCTTGGTTTCAATCGCCAGCCAGATTGCTGTACCACCAAGAATCACACCAATCAGAATGGAAGCCACGCCATCGAAAACCGGGTTACCCGTGACCTGAGCAAGCCAGATACCCAGTAACGCTATAAGCAAACCCAGTAAAGCAGCGGAATCTTCAAACAACACCACGAACATGGAAGGATCTTTACCACGCTGAACAGCCTCGATGTAACCGCGCTTGCCCTTGACCTTGCCAAATTCTTTGAAGGCAAAAAACCATGCCGCGCCTTCAAACACCATGGCCAAGCCAAGAACAACATAGTTGACCATTGGGTTCTCGATCTGATTCGGATGAATCACGTGACGTATGCCTTCATAAACTGATACACCAGAACCAACAGCAAAGATAAGAATCGCTACGACAAAACTCCAGAAATAGATTTCCTTGCCATGACCAAAGGGAAACGCTTCATCAGCCGGTTTTTTCGCCTGCTTCATACCGTGTAACAACAGCACCTGGTTACCGGTATCAACCAGTGAGTGAACCCCTTCGGATAACATAGCTGAACTACCCGTCATAAAAGCGGCGAAGAACTTGGTGATTGAAATAAGTGTATTGCCGATTAAAGCAGCGATAATAACTTTGGTTGAAGCGTTAGTTGACATGTATTTTTAAATTATTAACCAATGAAGAAAAGCATAATAACAAATCGTGAGGGAATTTATTGCCATAAGACACTGCTGTCCCGTTAACTCGTAGAGACATGGATTGGGGGCACCGGCCTGAGACCGTCACCCGCATGGATGCGGGTGTCGAGCCCCCATGGATGGGTTCACGGCGTGTCTCAGACTGGTGTTACCGATTCATGTCCGGACCACATCGTAACACGCCAACCCTTGTCATATAGCCAGCACAAGTGTGTACGGTACAGATTAAACCAGAGCTTCTGGTGTGAGGCCTCATACAGCTTGCTATGCGTGACCGCAGCGCAAGCAATATACTAATATATGCTATAATTTCCGTTCTAATCTCGTCTATTATTACCATCAAATTTAGTGTTATTTATGAAACCAACTTATTTGTTTTCGCCATTGGCTCCCCTGGCTATCATGCTGATGTGTTTTTCTCTTCCACTACAGGCAGTTGATGCTCTCGATAAAAGCCGTGCCACCGTAGCTACAACCAATAAGCAATTACAGCACAAACAGAAAAAAATTGATGGCTTACATGAGCAGACCAGTCAAATGGTCGATCAATACAGGTCTGCACTGAGAGAGATTGAAAGCTATGATATTTATAACAAACAGTTAAAAGCTATTGTGTCTTCTCAGGGCAATGACCTGGTTTCATTGCAGCAGCAAATTATTGAGATCGAAGTCACTGCACAACAGATTATGCCGATGATGCAACGTATGATTGATACCCTGCAACAATTTGTAGCTCAGGACATTCCTTTTTTACCTGTTGAACGAGCTGAGCGTTTGCTCAAGCTGGAAGACACCATGAAACGTGCCGATATCTCGGTGGCTGAAAAATATCGAAAAATACTGGAAGCCTATCAAATTGAAATTGAATACGGCAAAACGCTGGAAGCATATCGTGCTTTGTTAGGCGATAAAAATGTAAATTTTTTAAAAGTAGGACGAGTGGCATTTTTCTATGAAACACTGGATGCGAAAACTTACGGGGTATGGCAACCAAAGCTGCAAACATGGCAGCCGATTGAAGATCGTGAAGTGAAAAAATCCATTGCCACCGGAATTAAAATTGCACGCAAGCAACGCTCCCCTGAATTGCTGACAATAATGGCGACGACTTCGGAGGAGACACAATGAAGTTACTCCTGCCAATACTGGCTCTATTGTTAGCTGCCAGTAACACCACCCGTGCCAGTTCCTTTGATGAATTGTTACAAACCGTAAAACAACAAACACATAATGAGTTGACGGCAGAAAATACTCGAATTAAAAAATTCGTCGCTGAAAAAAAACAGCAACAAAAATTACTTACAGAGGCAAAAAAAAAGCTGCAAGACCTGAAAAAACAAAGTTCGCTGCTTAATGATGAAATTGAACAAAATGAAAAAAAATTAACCGCAACTGAGGAAACATTACAAATTAAGCTGGGGGATCTGGGCGAGCTGTTTGGTGCCGTACGACAGGTTTCCGGTGAATTAAAAGCCGATTTTTCACGTTCAATAGTGTCAGTACAATACCCGCAACGACTACCGTTCCTTGATCAACTGGCACAAAGCAAGACCTTGCCCGATGTAAAAACACTGGAACAACTCTGGTTTTATATGTTGCAGGAAATGGGAGAAACCGGCAAAACGCGAGAATTTAACGCTGATGTATTTGATACTGATGGCACTCAGCAGCAACAACAGGTTACTCGCATTGGTGCTTATGCACTACTTGCCAATGGCCTGTATCTGCAACATGATTCGGAGACAAATGCGCTACACCAACTACAGAAACAACCACCCGCGCGCTACCAGCAGGCTGCGCAAGATTTTTCTACCGGTAAAACATCGTTGGCAGCAATCACCATAGACCCGACACATGGCCAGTTATTTAATCTGCTAACTTTAAAACCGACACTTATGCAGCGTATTAGCCAGGGCGGAATGGTTGGTTATATTATTCTGGCACTAGGCGCTATCGGTTTATTGATTGCTGTGTTCCGTTTTTTCTATCTGAATCTTGTCTCAGGAAAAATAAAACATCAAATTAAGCACCTTGATAAACCCGTGGACTCAAACCCGATGGGCAGAATCGCACTGGTCTACCGTGAGTACCAGGATAAACCATTAAATGAAAGAGAGATTGCCCTGCAAGAAGCCATGATAAAAGAAGCGCCTGCGGTTGAGCATTATAATGGTTTAATCAAATTGCTTGCGGCAGTGACACCTTTATTAGGTTTACTAGGCACGGTTATCGGCATGATCATTACTTTTCAAACCATAACCTTGTTTGGCACCAGTGACCCGAAATTAATGGCCGGTGGTATTTCTACTGCATTAGTAACTACAGTGTTAGGGCTAAGTATGGCTATTCCATTGTTATTCGCACATACATTTATTGTCGCAAAGTCACGCAGAATCCTGGATATTATTGAGCATCAAAGTGTGGGCTTGATTAGCGCCGAAAAATAATGGATATCCTGCCACACTATTATTCGACCACAGAATTCCTCGATAAAGGCGGTTTTGTTCTCTATGGTATTTTTATCATCGCTTTTGTACTCTGGTTTTTAGTCGTTGAACGCTGGTTATACTTTATATTTTCAGCTGGCAAAGAACAGATAAAATTAACCCGCATCTGGCATAAAAATTCACATAATGAAAATGCACGTCGCATTCGAGAATCTTTACTGTTTACTTTTCGCCATGATTTATTGCTTACCCTGCCTGTTATCCGCACCCTGGTACGGGTAACGCCGTTGATGGGTTTGTTTGGTACTGTTTATGGTATGGTCGAAATATTTGATGTCATCGCTATTCAGGGTACCGGTAATGCCCGCGCCATGGCTGACGGAATTTCGCTGGCCACGCTACCAACAATGGCAGGCATGGCGGTGGGTATTATTGGTTTATTTCTTTTACGTCATATCGAAACCACTGCAAAACGTAAAATAAACCGCTTTAGTGAAGGAATGGTGGCACCATGAAACGCTTACCAAAAGAAGAAGAAGACAATGAATTAAACCTTACACCAATGCTGGACGTGGTGTTTATTCTTTTAATTTTTTTTATTGTAACGACATCATTTGTCAAAGAAACTGGCATTGATGTTAACCGCCCTTCTGCCACTACAGCAGAAAAAAAATCGCAGGGTAATATACTTATTGCGATAAGTGCCAATGGTGATATATGGATTGATAACCGTGAGATTGATATCCGCGCTGTGCGTGCAAATATCCAGGTACTGAAAGCCAGCTACCCTCAAAGTTCAGTAATAATTCAGTCTGACCAGGACGCAAGTACCGGCAGACTTGTGAAGGTGATGGACCAGGTTCGCCTTGCCGGAGTGCAGAATATTTCAATCGCAGCATCCATCGATTCTCATTAATGGTGACATTCTAATGCTTCGCCTGGTTTCCAGTTTTGCCGCGGCCTGCCTTTTCTCGATTTTATTTTTGTTTGCCTTAAAAAGCAGTATTGAGGTGTCTGAATCTAAACTCGTAAATAACGATAATTTCAGAGTGATCGATTTTGTACGGCTGCAACGAGATGAGTTGCTCACTAAAAAAGAACGCATAAAACCAAAAAAACCAGAGCCAAAAAAACAGCCGGTTAAACCAAAAATAGATATTCCCAAACCAGACCCGCCGGGTAAAGTAAATCGCAAAATGATGCAACGCCTGAATATTGAACTGCCAGTCAATTTAGCAACGAACAGTGCGTTAGCTGATGCACTGGTAGCCGTTGCTGGTGGACGTGAAGTTAACGCTAACGTCATTCCACTGGCCCGGGTTAACCCTGTCTATCCGAAGCGAGCCAAAATGATGAAACTGGAAGGTTTTGTCAAACTGGAATTTACCATAACCCAAACCGGCACCGTGATAGATATGAAGGTGCTGAAATCAGATCCGCCCAATGTTTTTGATCGCTCTGCCAAACGTGCTTTGAGCAGATGGAAGTTCAAGCCGAAAATTGAAAATAATGCGGCTGTCGAACAACGTGCATCTGTACAGATCAAGTTCAAACTGGATAAGTAATTGAGCATACCGATTAACAAGCTGGTTTGTTACCTGGTTGTCCTGCTTACATTGTTTGCATCAGGATCCTGCCTGGCGAAACATTCATCTTCAACACTTTCAATGATGACGTTTAAAAAGCTGTCACAGGTGGAGGGCTTATTGTATAAAGAAGAATTTTCAAAAGCGCAGGCACAACTTGATGAACTGTTGCGCGTTTCTTCTAAATTGTCCCTGGCAGATAAGGCATATACGTATCATATGCAGGCATTGATCTATTTGAATCAACAACACTACGCCTCAGCGCGGAAATATTTTTTACAAAGTTATCAGACGCAGGATGATGGCCAGCCGGGTTTAAATAATAAAACGCGACTGGAAGTAGTGCAAATGCTTGCCTACCTTGCGCTGCAAGATGAAGATTATCTGCAGTCAATAAAATTTAGTCATGAATATTTGCAGATGACACAACAGCCATCAAAGTCAGGGTATTTAATCCTGGCATCTGCGTATTATCAGATTGCTGACTACAAGAAGGCCATTAAACCATTAAAACAGCTTATCAAATCATTTGAACCAGACCGCTCTGTCTATTCCACTTTGTTTGCGGTTTATTACCAGTTAGAGCAATTACCGGAGGCGACATTAATCGTTGAGGAAATGATTCGACACTGGCCGGAAAAAGCGGAGTACTGGTTGCAGTTGGCCTCTATTTACCTGGAGCAAGATAAGGTTATGAAGTCTCTGGAAGTTATGCAGCTTAGTTTAATTCAGGGTTTTATCATTCGTCAGAATGACTTTATGCAATATGTATATGCACTCTATGACAAAAATCTACCGAACAAAGCAGCGACTATACTAGTCGCTGCGATGGATCAATCCATTGTAAAAGCAAACCACAAAAATTATGCGCTGCTGGCAGCGCTTTATGTTGAAGCGAAAGAAGAAAATAATGCACTCCTCAGTTATAAAAAGGCTGCCAGGCTGGCAGCAAACGGTAAAGAAGATTTGTTTATTGCCCAAATTTATTATGACCAGGAAAGCTATCAGCAAAGCATCAAATATGCCACGGCAGCCCTGACAAAAGGCATTAAAAAACCTGGCAATGTCCACATGCTAATGGCAGCTTGTTATCATGAACTTGCTGATATTGCGGCTGCCAGAGAGCAGCTCAATAAAGCGGCTAATTATAAAGAAACTAAAACAACAGCAAGGCAGTGGTTACTATCTATTGGTGGTAGCTAAGCAAACTTGGTTGCACAACTAGTACTCCAACAAACCAATGTTGTTGGTGTACCAGGGAACCTCTGAACAAGTCCATTCTTGTCATCTTGAGCGAAGTCGAAAGATCTTGTACCACTGTACGATCAATAGCTTATGGAGTATAAGATTCTTCGGCTTCGCTCAGAATGACACTTAATCAGAACTTCCCTGGTAGGGAATTTTCACTCTGCTTACAACTTAATACTAATTGATGAGGACAATATTTTGGCATCTAACGATTATTATGGCTGCCTGGTTATGACTTGTGATACCGGGTACCCATCCATGCTTCCAGCAACGCCGTAGCCTGCTACCGTCGTTCCGGTCATGCAAAGCGAACCCATCATTCCGTCCGGGGCGCAGTCTGCGTAGGCCAGTTTGTCTATTTGGCCTTGCGTCAACGGCGCGGTGGGATCCTCAGTGTTGACAAAAATCATGGCGTAGGCATTGCCAGGGTTCACCGCTGCATTCTCTAAAGCACTAAGGCTAAAATCAAAACCATAATGTAGCGCATACCCAGTACCCGGAGACCATCCATCATCGTCAGGATTGATTATTGCAAGAGTATTGGTGTCTGAATTTAAAAAAGTCGTTACCAACAGACCACCCAGCACCGGGTCGTATACCGATGACAATTGATGATTAAGTGGCAACCAACTCATAGTGTCATCCGGGTAGGCAATAAGATCACCGGTCATGGATTCACTCACTATACCCTGAAGATTCGACACCGTTTGGGTTGTGGAATTAAAAGTGAATGTGCCGATAAATATTGAATCTCTGGGCTGAGTGAGAGGCTCATAAAAAGTTTCAACAACATTATAAGTCGTTAAAACGTCTGCCGATGCAGACGGTGCGCTGTCACCGACGTCATTAGTAGCGATTACGGAAAAAGCATAACCCGTACATGTGGGATTGCAGGTGACGGTAATGGGTGTTCCCGTACCCGTCCCTGTAATGCCACTCGAAATGGAGCTGACGGTATAGCCTGTGATGGGGCTACCACCACTGTCAGTTGCACCAAAAGACACTATGACCTCATTCGAGGCAACACCCAATGTGGCCGTCACCCCGGTAGGTGCACCGGGGACTGTCATCCCTGGGGGCGCGGAAACAGTTATTGTCAGCGCCACCGGTGGCGCTACGATGTAGTTGTCATCACCCGCCTGGTCAGCGATGATAAGACAGTCGCCAAGTGTTAGTGCTTCAACAAGGCCACTACTGCTATTAACAGTACAGATAGCTAACGTATCACTGCCGTAACTAACCGCAAGACCGGAGCTGGCCGTGGCCGAGACGATTGCGGTGCTGAATAAACCTAGTGTGGGTGCAGAATCAAAAGTGATGGTCTGGTTGGGCTCGAAAATAACGGGAATGTTTTGTGTCACCTGTGGCGCAGGAGCAAATGTAGTATTTCCGGACTGGTTAGCGGCAATGATACAGGTGCCTGGCGTAAGCGCTTCAACAAGGCCAAGGCCGTTATTGCTATTAACAGTGCAGACATCTGTTGTCATGCTACGGTAGTTAACTACAAGGTCGGAGTTGGCGGTAGCGGTCGCTGTCGCGGTATCATCCAGGTTCAATATGGGGACAGCACTAAAGCTGATGCTCTGCGAACGCGCTTCAATCGCCGGGCCATTGACGTCTGCACAGGCAACCAGAAACAAAGAGAGCAAAACGCTCAGGGTGGAGGCAGAGACCGACCCCCGATTTTTGTAAAAATTATATTTTATTTGCATAATACGATACCTCTGTTAAAAGTGTACATTCAGAGCAACATTGATTGACCGGCCCATGCCGGGTACAGGTACTCCCCACGGGATGCCGTTAAGCGCCATTGTATTACCCTGGCCAACATAAGCCCCTCCCAACGGCATCGAATAGAACCGGTCGAATACATTTTCGATAGCTAAATCGAGACGAGCCTGTTTCCACTCATAGCTACTGCGCAGATTGAACAGCTGATAACTGTCAGTCGGCACTTCGTTTCTGACTTGCGATAACCGGGATTTGGCTGCAACCGCTTGAAATTCAGCTGTGTTGCTCCAGCCGCCCACGCTTTGCGTCACAGCCAGTTTCAGATTCAGCGGCATGATATTGTAGAGATTATCACCCGTGGTCTGGTTTTTACCGCGTACATAATTCACTAAGCCGGTGCCGGTGAAACGGCCAAAATCAGCGGTTTCAGCCAGCAGTTTTTGTCCCGACAAGTCCAACCCATAGAGCTGGGCAGATTGATTAACATACTGCAAAATCACAAAGCCTGTGGTGGTGGTTTCATTTTCAGGACTACACTGACTAAAGTCACAGCGTTTTACATCAATGTAGTCCTGAATATAGGTGTAATAACCTGTCATTTTCAGGCCCCATTGCTCAAAACCTGCATTTTGCCAGTCGCCAGTAACACTGAGTGTGTGCGCCACTTCCGGTTTCAGGTCTACATTGCCGACATAGCCGTTGCCATCACCGGCAAAATTGTTCATCACCGCGGCCATGGCATTGGTCGACCAGACGTAACGCTGGTAGAGGTTAGGTGAGCGGGATTTGCGTGCGTAACCTGTCTCATACATCTGAGTTATGTCCGGCGAATAGCGCGCCAAGGCAGTCAAATCCCAGTTGTAATCGGTACGCTCGCGCTCAAGCGCATTAAAGGCGGCCGCATCGTCTCCCCATGACCCTGCATCACTGTTGTCATAACCCTGCACTGGCCCCGCATTGGTCTTGACGGTAGTGCTGCGCACCCCCAGCAGGCTGCTCCACGCCGGATTCAAGAATGCTTCCCATTCTGCAAAAACATCAAATTTATCGCGTTGACCGTAGTCGATATTCCAGAAGTCATTGGGCCCCATGTTGCTTTCATCAACCGCTGGCCACCAGTCATTCAGGGTGTAAAACTGGTACTCAGCACCTAAGCGAATAACATCCCCTTCTGCGAGCATGATCTCGCCCTGAACCATGGCACCATCTGTGTTTGCTTCCGTCTCCATCGGCATGCCCGTTCCGAATGAGTATCGATCAGGCCCCATATCCATCTGGTGTTGTGTATCCTGATTGTAGATGCGGGCTTCCAGCTCGCCCCAGTCATATTGGCCACTGTAACCCAGGTTGATCAGCGTATTTTTATTGTCGGTCATATCCATGCGCTGGTTTGGAAAACCTTCAAAGCCTACCTTCTGCACACCTGCGTTTAATTGAAACAGATGGTTTTCGTACAGATATGCCAGGCCGATATCCTGCTTCTTCACCCCATTATAAGCACTGGAAGCCACTTCATCGCCTGGAATCACAGCCCCGCCCTCTGTTCCCGGCTCTGCATCCTTAAAATCTTTCGCTGCCGTGTAATTGTCCGCCTGCGCATTTGACTCGCTATACGACATGTTCATATCATGACCAACCCAGGTGAGGCCAAAGTTGTAACCAAAGGCATTAGCATTGCTGCGGAAAAAGGTGCCGGCCTCTCCCGTAAAATAAGTATCCTCATCGGGACGGGCAAACTCAGGCGGTTTGGGCTCCACCTGTATCGTACCACCTATGCTATCGCCGCCAACACTGACCGGTGTGATACCAGCATATACTTTAATGCTGCCAACCTTGGTCGGGGCAATATAGGAAAGTGCCGAATTCATGTGATTGGGGCATGCCGGCAACAAATCCATGCCGTCAACCTGGATGCGTATGCGGTCGCCACCCATACCGTGAATTGCCGGAAGACTCGAAATGCCCCCCGCACCATAGAGGCTCATGCCGGGAACGTCCTGCAACAGACGCGTGGTGTCACTGGTTCCTGCCTGCTTTGATGCCAGTGCTTCTTCATCAAGATTGGATGTACTCAAAATTGAGTCAGTACCATCCGGAGCCGTGACAACTACCTGGTCAAGCGTTAAATGCTCAGCAATGGCAACGAGCGGAGCAGCGGCAAGCAGCGCAGCCAGTAATGTCCAAAGTGTATTAAATGACTGCGTTCTGCTGATTAAAAAAGATTTATTCACATATATATCTACTACGTTAAAAACTTCGCATGTAACCTGCATAAATATAGAAAATAGGGCCAGGTTATTTATTGCCAGTTGCTTACCTCATGTGCAAACGCTCAGGGCAGTGCGCTCTGAGCGTTTACGTTTTTAAGCCTTTATAGGGTCAAATTAGGCTAGTTTGCGACGAGCAACGCCAACCAGGCCAAGTAGACCACTACCAAACAGCCAGACAGCGGCAGGTACTGGAACAGCAGAAGGAGTGATGGTAAGTGATAAAGGCTCTCCATCCATAGTACCAAGATAACCAGGTATCGTAGCACTATGTCCCGTCATACACATGTTACCTGTCATCATAGGTCCCATTAATCCTGTTGGAGCACAATCACCGTAAACCATTTGATCAACAATGCCCGTCATTGTATTTGCATTAAATGCCAGGGTGAAATAGACGTTTTTTTTTGGTGCGAATCCATCCGCGCCACCCATCGCGCCTAGTTTCATTGTGTCACCCGTCGCATAACCACCGCCAAAAAATACGTCTGTGCTGTTTTCCTTGAAAACACTAGCGACCACATCGCCTGTACCTGCGTCGTATGAGAAAGCAAGTTGATTAGTGAGGATATAGTCTGGTACTGCACCCATATTGTCATTTGGGTACATGGTTGCATTCATGGTGCCCTGTAGACCAGATAAGGTAGTGCCATCCCAGTCGAATGTACCAATAAAGGTTGTATTGCCGGTTAGTGTGTTTGGCTCAATAAAGACACCCGTTACATCGTAGAGAGCTGCCTGTGCCATCTGAGCTCCGGCAAGCATACACATTGATCCTAAAATTACTGCTGTTTTTTTCATTTTCATATATTACTCCTGATATTATTAATAGATCACTAGTCCTTATGCATATTACGTGCCACAATACGTACATACTTATAATTCAATAAGTTGCCATATACACCCGTATTTACACCACACCATTTTTGTGTCATTTCACACATGCACGTCGGAAAGCATTACACCTTTGGAGTTCCGCGGTCAGTTGCTAGCCAGGATGTGAAACTTATAAGATCATGTGGCGCCATTTTCGCACACAGTTCCTCGACAACACACTTTACCTCAAAAGGACAATAGACTCATCAAAATACGGGGCCTGGGTAAGTGAGCAATGTCTCAATAGCATTCTATCGAGACAACTCAAGATGATAATATTTATATTTAATTTTTGTTTCAATGCCGTGGCAGTTTTTACAGAATGAGTTATGTATCTCTCTATTACGTAAAAAACTGCTAAGAACATTGCCGCTATCATTCTTTTCCGGCTTATCTGTTTTAATAACATGATCTTCTATGTCTTTATGAGCAGACCAGCGGTGAGGGTTATGGCAGGTAATGCAGCCTATTTCTCCAAATTCACTTATTACATTATTTTTATTCAGTAGCGGCATTTTGTTTTTGTCAGACCGTAGAATAAGGTCTTTCGTGGGATGACTAAAATATTTTATTTGTGATTTTTCTGCAGCGCCATCTTTACGGTGACAGTTAAGACAAGTTTGATCTCGCTGTAATGGCTTTTCTTTTCCTTTGTAAATGCTCTTTACTGTGGCATCAAGTGAGAACTTATTGTCTTCAGCAGCATGCATGCTATGACAAGTTCCACAGGCACCGGTGTGCTCAGGTGTTTTATCATACCGGTTTTTGTTCTTAGCAGCGCTAACACGCAAGTCATGATCGGTATTGACCAGCTTGTTATAATCTTCATGGCAAATATTGCAGAGCTCACCATTTTTATTATCAACTGTTAATAATGCGGTGTTCGGTTTACCACTGTGAGTGCTATGACATGTAAGGCAGTTAATAAACCTGATCTCTTTGTTATTTATTCTGACAGCATCTTCAAGTTTGATATTAACCGGATGCACGCCTTTTTTACGGGCAGATTCAAGATCTTTTGCATTATGCCGCTGATGGCATTGCACACACATTTCTGCATCAGAAAATTTAATAGCGGTAAGTTTTTGCTCGTCTGAACCATGCACTTTATGACAGCTTTGACAAATAATCTGTTGCCTGCCATTCAGGCTGGCACCCGCACTTGTCATTTCTACAGGTAATCCTTTATGCAAATTCTTGTCTTTTGCATAGCCCTTTTTGTTTTTATCCGGCCTGTCTGAATCCGCTTTTTTTAAATAAATTCCAACAGGATGATTGACACCTGTGGTTGATCGTTTCTTATGCTGGACATTATCAAGCTTAGATTTGTGGCATTGCTGACAGACTTCCCCACTGTTATTCGGCTCCCGCATCCAGCTATTGTTGTGTTTGCCTTTAAGACTTTCATGCTTATCCGTTTTTAACTTGTGCGGAGTATGACAACTGCCGCAATAAAGCTCTTTAAACTTTACTGTCGGGTCACTGCTTAAAGGAAACTCCTTTGGGATTTCATCCTTGTCTTCATTCCTGCCTTTATTTTGGGCATTATTGTTATCCCGTCTATGATGAATATCCGGGTGCTGCTGCTTGTGCCCGATGCTTTTTCTTGAATCAATGACAACACCATGGTGACAGCTATAACACATGCGTTGATGTGCAACTGGCGTTACCTGCGTATTATCGTTATCTTGCGCTAAATAGTTGTCCGCCCATGAAACATGACAGCTTATGCAGTTTTTTCGGGAGCTGCCGGGTTGTGGTTTTGCTATAGATTTACTACTACTTTTACCTGGCCTGACTTTACCCGGCTCAGTTTTATTCAGCCTGAATACTTCAATGCTATTGTTTAAGGTATCCGTAATATAAAGCTTATTTTTTTGCAGAGTTAAACTGGTGGGGGATTTAAAAAATAAATTTTCAGCATGACTGTCAGTTAGTAAACCCAGCGGCCTACCATTTTTATAAATAGAGATTGTGCCAAGATAAGCATCACTAACCAGAAGTTGATTGTCTTCATACAAGGCAAGGCCATTAGGACGAAACAGAGAACCCGAGGTATTTACGCCGAAACGTCCTGTATTCATAAAATGTGTCCCTTTACTACTAAACCCCTGTACTCGAGCATTTAATACATCAATGGCAAATATATAGTCCTGGTCATCAGATGCTAATTGATACGGATAGTTAAATTGCCCATCTGCTTCACCTTTGCTACCCCAGCAATGCAAGGTTTTTCCATTATCGATTTTGCTGCTACATAGCTGATGATTTTGCCGATCACTCCAGATGATTTTATTTTCCATTACCATGAGTGAAACAGGTGCTACAGTTTTATCCGTTGGTTTTTCAGATTTTAATAGTATGTGACGAACGAATTTACCCTGTAAATTAAATACTGAAACTCGAGCATTACCAGTGTCAGCAATAAAAACCTGCTGATTTTTAATACTTATTCCCATCGGCAGGTTTAATTCAGTATTGCCTTTTCCGGGCCGGCCAAAACTAAGTTTTTCTTTTCCACTTTTAGTAAATACGATTACCTTACCCAGGGCACCATTCAAACTATAAATATCGCCATTATTGCTTATAGCGGTATCTGTTGGCTGATTCAGGCCAGCTTTAATGCTTAGTAAGTGCTCTGCAGTTAAACCTGCTATCAGTGGTTGACTGATTAGCAATAACAACCATAAACCTGTTGTGATTATTTTTCGCCCTCTGAAAATCATTGCAATAAATCAGACATGCGCAAACGTTGCTCTTCTTTAGTAAAGCGACTGAAAAAACGTGGTATTGAGTGCTGCTGTAACTTTGTGATTTCCTTTTTTGTAAAACCCAGTGATTTTAGATCCAGCAACGGGTCTTTGTTGTTATGACAATCAATGCATTCAGGGCCTTCTTTGCTCAGTGGTGTATGCAGGCGTAATTTAAGTTTTGCCCTTTCTCTGTTTAACACTTCTATGGAAGACTTTTTGTCCCATGTTTCTCTGGCCTGGGCTGCCAGTTCGTGATCTGAAAAAATTAATACAGCTTCCTTGTTATAAAAAGGAGTAATACGTTTTGCCGGTATTTTATTACCGGTTTCATTGAAATTTAACCAGCGGTATTCGAGCTGAACATTCTCTGGTGAAAAATGACAGGTCTCACAGCTTATATATCGACTATGCATATTAAGAAAGCTTCTTTTTCGCTTATCTACACTATGCGGTTGCTGCTGGTGACATGTATTACAGAATGATTTTTTATCCGTTGACTGGTATTGACTCTGCTGGTGAAAAGGCGAGACAAAAAGATTCTCTTTTAATGTTACTTCCGAGTGGTCTTTTATCTGCTTATGCGCCTCCTGCAGTTTCTGCTCGTCAGTTGTGGAAAGCTTAACCTGCTCTATATAAAGCGGCGCGGCCTGAACAACACAAACAGGCAGATACAGGCATAAGACATAAGTTAAAACTTTCATTGCCTGTCTCCGTTCTGCAGGTCCGGTTTATTCTTTTTATTTATTTCTCTTGTTTTTTTAACCCTTGATTTTGGTTTTCGACCGATCATGTGCTTCTGGAAGTGGTTACCACCAAACAGGGAGAAAATGACAGATTTTTTTTGTTTTGCAAACAGGCTCCAGATCACAGACCCGGTAATAAGTATGATGATAATGGGGATTAGAAATACCAGGAACAGTTTCCAGCCAGTATTTAAATTGAGTACTTCAGTAGAAATAATTCTTTCATAAACCGGAATGTAGTCAAGGTCATGCATATCAGTATTGGTAAAACCACTATTAACAACTTTGTTTGAAAATTGATGACAGCCTGAGACAGAGCAGGTTTTACTGAGATTGTTTTTATGTGTTGATGAGCTTATATCCTCATGGCTCTGTACGGCATGTTTGTCCTTTCCGGGTGCATGACAGTCATTGCATGAAATGCCATCTTCATTACCACTTGCCAGTAGCCTGGCATGCAGGGTCATTGCATAAGAATCACTGGCCAGGATGAAGTCACTATCAGCTTTACGCTTTTTTTGTGTTTGTTTATCTTTGATCTCAACCTTTTTCATGCGTTCCTGATTTGCATGACAATTGTCGCACATTGTATTTTCATCTTTCTTACTCTGTCGTCCCGATAAAAAACGACGCATGATATGACCGCCGAAGCGGTTAAGCCATGTTTTGCCCTGATGACAACTACCACATTCAGTCTCTGTATGTGAAAATACAGTTTTGAATTCCGGCATTTTTTCAGGGTCAATATACAAACTATTGTGATGACATAAGCGGCATGAAGGATTTTGCTGTTTATCAGATTCTTCCAGTCGATTACCACCGGTAAAACCTTTGCTCCAGCCTTCTCCATGTATTGATTTCTCAAACACCTCGGTAGCTTTTTTGTGACTGTAGGCTTCACCTTCGGAAGGTTCTTCAAGATGACAGGATTCAGCACAGTCAACTTCTCCGTTTTCTACCTTGTGAGGGAAGTCTGTAATTTTTCGATGACAGTCCTTACAGGGTACGCTGCCGTGCAGTGAACTGAGATAGTGCTGCTGGTTAATCGTTGAGTTTCGCAGCACACCTTTGTCATCAATGTATTCAAGGCCTTCCAGTGCATGGCAGGCAAAACAACCATCTGGATCAGTCTGTCGCTGCTTGGCCTGCACCTGGGTGATGAATACAAAGGAGATTGCCAGAGCGACAATAACCCCCAGAATAACCCGTTGCCAATTTACCGCTTTAAGCCCTTTAGCTGCTGGCATTTCAATATGCACTGCTTTCCACCCCGGTAATGGATGAAAGTCAATGCCTTTCTTTTTTCTTTTTGGTTGATTGTCCGGTGGTAGCGACAACCAGTCAATGGCATGCCAGTCACAGACATCCACGCATTCATGGCATGACATGCAGGAGAGTTGATCAACCACAGCAATCCGGTCAACCATTTTTATTGCACCTGTCATGCAGTTGCGCGCACAAATATTACAACCGGTACAACGGTCACGTTCGACACGAATACGACGGGTAAAACGAAGTTTAGCGCCCACTCGATTAACCAGTGCATCCATAGCACCTATAGGGCAAAGAAATTGGCAATAAGCACGGCCTTTATTAGCAAAGAAACCGAGTAACAATAGTAACGCGAGATTGACAAGGCCGATGGTTGAGAAAATAAATGCAAAACCACGCATGTTGTCACCAAAGGCACCACTAAAAGCCTCGAATAACCGGGGTACGGTTATAAAGTTACACAGAGTACAGGCACTGATACCCAGGGTTGGCATGAGTAATACATAAACGGCAAAGTAACCATAACGTATCGGTACCTGTGGCAATGACCGATATTCTATTTTCCAGCGATCATTCAGAGTACGGCTAACCAGCTCCGGGAAACCACCTACAGGGCAAATATAAGCACACCATATACGACCGAAGAAAAAAGTGGATATAAAAATACCAGCCAGTAACAAAACGCCCATCCAGGCTATAGTGATAGTGGTAGCAAAGTCCTCCAGGCTCATGTCCGGGAAATAAAGATAGAAGCGACGCATACACATCTTACCGCACAGGTCATCGTTACCAACTGCACCGGGTATAAGTGCAAAGGGCGCAAAAAAAAGCAGGCAGGAAGTAAAAATAATCAGATAGCGGTATTTCTGATCCTTTGGTATATCTTTTAATTTCTGTATCAGTTTCATGTTATTTTTCAAACTTATGGCAGACCAGGCAAAGCTTTCCATCTTTTGCCGGCAGTCTTAGCAATATTTCTTTTTCAATACGCTGGTAATTCAGTACATAATTGTTACCTGTTTCCTGGTTAAGTTTATTAAGTCGAGTTTTTTTGTCTTCAATAAATACTTTGTTCCAGGGGTGTTTGCTGTAAGTTATGCCTTTATCCATATCGTTATCCATGCCGCTATTCAGGACCTGTTTTCCAGCGGGTGTTTTCCTGCTGATGACATCTAGCTGGTGCGAGCTATGGCAGGTGATGCAGATGATTTTTCCATCATCAGAAAGCGGCAGAATTATTTCATGTTCCTGTTGATATTTTTTTATTCTCTTTTTCATATCATCATCAGGCTTTTTCTGATGGCCCAGTGCATTTAAATGTGGCGTATATAAATGGCAGCCATAACATATGCTCTGTGGTGGCAGGCGTAATTTAAGCTCGTCGGGCCCACTGCCTTCTTCCAGATCCTGTTCCGGGTCAAGAACTTCTTCATGACAATAAAGACAGGTGTTTTTAATTATTTTTCCATCCTCACCAAGCATCTTATGAATATTGTCTCGCTGGTACTGTTTTGTGTCGTGACAGCGATAACAAAAATCTGTCAGCTTTTCGTATGGACCCTCACGGAAAAATTTTTTCTCCTGCTTGTCAATTTTTTGAAAGTCCTGATCTTTCATATCTTTAATGCCATGACAGGTCTGGCAGTCAATCTGTTTACTTTTGTTAAGCGGGAAAGTATCAGGGATAGAAATATCTGCTGACGGCTCGACATCAAACAGGTGATGCATAGCGGGCATTTCCTGTTCTTCTTTTGCACCTGCAGAAAAAGAGAGTAATAGAAGAAGTACCAGTAATAGTTGAGTCATTACAAACCCGCCTGAACAGCTTCACCATGGCTATGGCATTCAATACAACTGCCGCCTGTAATATGAACACCGGATAGTCCATTGCCCGTGTCCACATCACCCTGCTCCTGCAGGGTTTCCATGTCATGGCAAAGTACGCATAACTGGGAATAGTCATCACTGTTGACTTGAACAGAATAAGGAAGGTCGCGTATGGCAGGATCAAGTTTACTGCTGCCCTTATCTGACTGGTCAATAAACAGTTTTATATTGTCTGTGCCATGCATGGCATGACAGTCAGTACATTCAACCCGGCTGCCATAACTATAATCAGTACGCAAACCTGCATAGGTGCCGGTGCCTGCTGAATTTATCTCACCGTGTTTATCTACCAGTGTGTATGTGTCTTCAATGGCAATTAAAGGGTCATCAAATGCCTTATCAGTAATGGGGAAATCTGCTTGCTGGTGGTCACGATTATGACAGCGCAGGCAAAAATCTGCGCCGCTTGCATAGGGTGAGTTAACGCCATTTGCATCCGGGTAACGCGTCAGGTCACGATTGATTTCAAATACACCATCCATGTCAGAGGCATAGTGACAATCAAGGCATTGTTTGTCCTGCAGTGCATTGTCTGCAGTGGCAATGAAGTCATGTTTGTGACTGCCAGATTGTACAGGTGCATCGGGCAGGTCATTATCATTATGGCAGATAATGCACTGACGTGGTGCATCAGTACCATTACTGCCATGGCATCCTGCGCAGGTATCAAAGCCATTATCTTTTACTATCTCTCGAATGCCACCCTCATTTTGGTGAATAAAAGCAATTGCGTGACAGGCGTCACAGTTTTTCAGTCCCCAGGCCGCACCTCCGCCACCGTGAGTCGTGTCGAGAAACAGGTCGGTGTCAGAGGGTGCGTCACTGCTTGTGCTTGTAGTACTGTCGCAGGCAGTGAGCAATAATAAAAAGAAGCAGAATAACAGCGTACGCATTATTTACTCCTGCGGTGGCAGTCGCTGCAATAATTAACCTGGTGACAACTGCCACATTCGGCAGGCGCTATACGCGCATCGAGGCCATGCATGGTTTTGTAACCCAGCCGGTGCACCCTGGTGCCACTGAAGCCTCCACTGAAATTGCGTTTGAAATGACAGTCGGTGCAAAAAGATAATTGCTTATGGCATTCACTGCATCCATCCTGATCAGCCAGTGCATCTTCTGTATGATTATTTTTATAATCGTAGTTATGGTTTTGCGGCCAGATAGTGGACGGCTCAGGATGGCACAGGCGACACTCTGAAGGTGCATTCATTTTTTCCACATGGCAGTCATGACAAATAGCTTCCAGCGGTTCGTTATTGATCTGCTTAAGCGGTTTAAGTATTTTTTCATCATGAACATTATTTTTACTAAAGGGATGACATAGCATGCAGGAATCACCATCATTTTTCATAATATCCATATGAGCTTTATGAGGATAAAAAATATCACCGCGTTTTTGGCGCTTACTCCACCAGCTCCTTTCTTTTTCAACATCCGCTTCTTCTACTTCCACTGCAGACGCCGTATTATTTTCAGCAGACACTGGTAATGATAAAGTCAGCGTTAATGACAAAAACGGCAGCATGAGCAATATGAAGAAGGGCTTCATCATTGCCGGCCCCGGATGCGGTCATCAAATCTATAACTGAATCTGAAACCAATACGGTATTCATTTTTTAGATTATCGTTATAAATATATCGCGCATTAAAATCAATAAACATATTTGAACGCAGCATCTGCTGTGCAACTGCTTCCAGTGCAACAACTCTATTGTCTTCAAGCGACTCATTTTTTATATATTGCAGAGCTGTATTGAGCTGACCACGTAATGTTGCTGAGAGATTTTTATTAAAGCCGAGGTAGAGGCTATGAATGACATCTTCTTTTAGTACCAGGCTATCCCATTGTGTTTGCCAGCCCGGGGATTTATTAGAAGTCGCCCTGCGTTCGAAACCGGCGGTAGCGCCATAGCCGTTATCACCAAATTCACGCCATACCTTCCGCCCACGTAAATAATATTGCTGGTTCCATTTATGGTTATGGAAAAAATCTGCCTGCAGAAAAGACTGCTTGCCATTGGCATAAACAGAATAAAACCGTTCTTTAAAACTTAACTTGGCCTGCTCCGGGTTCCAGCTTGTGTAAGCGATACGTGCCATGCCCAGATCTTCAGAGTTAGCCTGAATACCGGCGTTAATAGATTCTGCTGATTTGTTCTCAGCAAGGTAGCTGCCATTAAAAAACATTTTTACCTGGTTTAATTCATTCTGCTCCGAATTATTATGCTCCAGCTCACCATCACCTGAAAAACTCCAGTGAATATAATTTTGTTTTGTATCCTCCTGAAGCTGCTGCCAGCCGAGGTAGCTGTCTATATTTTGCACTATGGAACTGCCGATATTATTTGCATGATGATTTATATCGGCACCATAAATCCTGCCTGCATCAATAATATTATAATTTTCAATTTGAAGTGGTTTGCCAGCATGAAAACCTGTACCCCAGTTTTGATGGCTATATTTTACGACCACACCATCCAGGGTGTAAAAACCCAGCAGATCTGCACGGTTGAATCGCCCCAGTGTATATTTAATGTCAGCAGCTTTATGTGAAAAGAATAACTGGTTTATCTGGGGATCAGTTTGTTCATTAATCTGTGACCGTTGCTCAATCTCTTCGTGTATAAGGTCAAACTGAAAACCTGCGTTCATATCGTTTTCATTATTGGACCAGTTAATGTCGACCTGCTCTTCAATACGGTTTCTTGAGTAGTAAGCTGTTTGATCGGTTTCCAGCACTGTATCCAGTTTCCCTGAAATCACGCTGTAAGCAGCGGGTGAATAGCTAATAATCATTGTACAGGTAATGATAAGCTTTAATTTTTTCACTAGTCACCAATAAAAAAATCATCACGATGTTTTTTTAATTTTGCCCAGGCAACAATAGAGCCCAGCGCAATAATACAACTGCCGCAACTAACGCAACGCCCCTGTGTTGTTAGTGTGCAGTTGCTGGTTACTGCAATATGCCCGAGTGCAAATCCTGCACCAGCCACCCAGGGCATTATTTTATAAAAAGTTAATTTATTGTTTTCCTGTTTCATAAAGCGGTTCCTGATTGTTTATATTTCAAAAATGATATTGCCGTGGAGCAGCTTGTGCTGCTGCACGGCAATAATGTTTTTAGAAATTAATAAACTATTTTTTACCTCTAAATCTCCTGCTATAAAAACCAGCTAATAAAATCAGCAACCATGAGGATAAAGCACCGCCGCCGCCATCAGCAGATACTGCTTCAGCATCTGAAGCAGCTGTATTTGTTTCATCTGCAGCTGTTACTGTGTAGTAACTAAAGTGGCTGGTGTTAAATACCAGGTACCCATCTTCACTGTCTGTCTGAGGGTTCAGTAATAAAATGCTTGCTGCATCCACGCT
>Ga0164313_10001390_pt1 | contig 21381 bp, 19 predicted proteins | sample GuaBasSedimGuay4_FD_113735 | JGI IMG/M metagenome (GOLD analysis project Ga0164313, IMG submission 113735) | Subseafloor sediment microbial communities from Guaymas Basin, Gulf of California, Mexico - Guay4, Core 4569-4, 0-3 cm | ecosystem: Environmental > Aquatic > Marine > Hydrothermal vents... | reverse complement strand
GGAAGCGTGCCCACCTTCTCACTTTCTAACCTTCTAACTTCCTCACACCTAGCGTCTTACGTCTGACGTCAACCCGGCTGCCTCGTATTTTCGAAGATCTCGTGGCGTAAGTGGCTAATACCTTCCTCTACCGATGCCGGCTGACATCGATCCTGGGACACAGATCGTCGAGGGGACAGGTGCTGCACCTCGGGGATGTGGGGTGGCACTGGTTTTGGCCGAAGGTCACCAACAGATCATTGATGTCGATCCAGAGATCCTCGGGCAACATCGGCTGGAGCGCCTTCTCGGTGGCGTCCGGGTTCTTGGTCTCGACGAGTCCGAGCCGGTTGGAGATCCGGTGTACGTGGGTGTCGACGCAGATGGCCGGGATCCCGAACCCCACTCCGAGTACGAGATTTGCGGTCTTGCGTCCGACCCCGGGAAGCTCGAGCAGCGCTCCTTCGTTTCCCGGTACCGCGCCGCCGTGGTCGGTTTCGAGGATGAACCCGATCTTTCGGAGCTGAGCGGCCTTTGTTCGGTAGAAGCCTGCCGGGTAGATGGCCTCGGCAATGGTCTCCTCATCGAGAGCAGCGAGTTCGGCGGGAGTGTTCGCCAACTGATAGAGGCTCTTGCTCGCTTCGTGGGTGACTTCGTCCTTGGTTCGCAACGAGATCACGCACGATACCAACAGATGAAACGGCGATCGAGTGGAGACCTGGACCTCGGTCAGCGTGGTGACCCTGCACTGTTTGCGAAAGGCGATCAACCGAGCTTCGAGCTCTCTGATTCTCTCGAGCGGCCAGGTCGTTTCCATGGGGTGCTTTTCTATTCTCACCATGAGCCGATGATGCGTGGCGGCCGGGACCGAGTCAAGCTCTGAAGAAAGCGATAGAGTCTCATTGACCATGAACCGCCAGACTGCTAGGGTTGACCCCCAATTTTGGAGGATAAATGGCACCCAAAGGTACGCACGTATTTACATCGGAATCAGTGACCGAAGGTCACCCCGACAAGATCGCCGATCAGATTTCCGACGCAATCCTCGACGCGGTCCTCGCCGAGGACCCAAAGGGTCGTGTGGCCTGCGAGACCATGGTCACCACCGGTCTTGCGTTCATCGCGGGCGAGATCACAACCGATGTCTATGTCGAGTTCCCAACGCTTGTTCGAGAAACCATCCGGGAAATCGGCTACACCCGCGCCAAGTTCGGTTTCGATTGCGAGACCTGTGCGGTGATCTCATCCATCGATCCACAGTCACCCGACATCCAGCAGGGTGTGGACACCGGGGGCGCCGGCGACCAGGGTCTGATGTTCGGCTACGCCACCAACGAGACCGATGCGCTCATGCCGATGCCCATTCTTCTGGCCCACAAGCTGACCCAGAAACTGAGCTCCACGCGCAGGTCGGGCGAGCTTGACTGGCTCCGCCCCGACGGCAAGAGCCAGGTCACGGTGGAGTACGACGGTACGACACCCAAACGGATTGACGCGGTGGTGGTCTCGACGCAGCACTCCGAGAATATCTCCACCGAGGATTTGCGGGCCCAGGTCGTTGAGAAAGTGATCCGGCCGACCCTCCCCGCCGAGATGTTTGACGATCAGACAAAGATCTACATCAATCCCACCGGGAGATTCGTCACCGGCGGCCCGCAGGCCGACTGCGGTCTCACCGGGCGCAAGATCATCGTCGACACCTATGGCGGTGTCGGTTCTCACGGCGGTGGGGCCTTTTCCGGCAAGGATCCTTCAAAGGTCGACCGATCGGCCTCGTACATGGCGCGCCACGTGGCCAAGAACATCGTTGCGGCCGGTCTTTCCGACCGGGTCGAGGTTCAACTCGCCTACGCCATCGGTGTGGTTGATCCAGTGTCGGTCATGGTCGACTGCTTCGGTACCGAGAAGGTGCCTGTCGATCGCGTCACCGCCGCGATTCGCCAGGTCTTCGATCTGACCCCCAAGGGCATCATCACAAACCTCGATCTGTTGCGGCCGATCTACAGAAAGACGGCAGCGTTCGGGCACTTCGGTCGCAACGACCCCGACTTCACTTGGGAGATTACGAACAGGGTAGAGGATCTGCGAACGGCGTGCGGCGTCTGAACAGACGCCCCGTACGGGATTGGCACACGTTCTGCAAGGCGACATCCACGGGGCATCGGATTCGACCCGGAGGGGTGCTCTGATCCGTCGATAGGAGTTGTGGACGTCAGGATGGCGCGATACGAAGACATTTTCGGCACGAAGGGATCGCTGCAGCGGCACTACGCGACCGCGACCGCGGTGTTTCTGGTGTTGGTGCTGGGGATCATCTTCCTCTTCGGCCACTTGATCTCCCGGTCGCTTTCCCGACGTTATATAGAAGATCTGCTGATCAGCGGCCGCGAGGATGCGCGCCGCATCGCCGACAACCTTGACGAACAGGTCAAGGCGCAGGATCTCCAGGTCCTCGAGCGGCGGCGCGAACAGATCTACCGCAGCTTCGAGGGCATCTTGCGGCGCCAGGTCTACGAGTCCATCGTCGTCACGGATAACGAGGGCCGCATCGTTGGGCGCTTTGAAACCAAATCGTTGGAGGATCTGCCCGACGGCATGCAGGACGATATCGAGATGGGGGCGGCCCTCCCCGACCAGGAAGTAACCGAGACCGAAACCCCCTACCGCATCATGGTGCCCCTCGGCGATGATGTGGGCGAGATCGTGCTGAACGTGAGCAGGGCGAGGGTCAATCAGAGGGTCGGCAAGCTCCAGCGCGAGCTGCTGACTCAGACGATCGCGGTGGCTGTTCTCACTCTCGCCACGCTGGTGGTGGCCTTTGTGTTGGTGTGGCTCCTGGTGCAGCGAACGCGCAGGCTCGAGGCCAAGCAGCACGACGCCGAAGAACTCGCCGCCCTCGGAACCCTGGCGGCAAACCTCGCGCACGAAATCAGAAACCCGCTCAACTCGATCAATCTCAACCTCGAGTTGCTCGATGAGGACCTCGCCGAGCAGGAGACCGACGCACGCTCCTCCCTGGCGGTAACCCGTCGCGAGGTCGGTCGGCTCGCCAAGCTTGTGAGCGATTTTCTCACCTACGCCCGACCCACCGATCCGAAGGCGGAGGCCATCGGTGTTCGGGTGTTGCTCAAGGACGTCTGCGATTTTCTCCACGCCGAGGCCACCTCAATGGGGGTCCACCTCAAGCTCGCAACCGAGATTCCAGATGTCGTGGTGGAGGCCGATGAAGGCCAACTCCGGCAGGTGATCCTGAACCTGGTGCTCAATGCGATCCAGGCGGTGTCGCTCCTCGATGCGGACCGGCGGGTGGTCAAGCTAGGAGCCACTCCGGGAGAGTCCGAGATCATCCTCACCGTGACCGATCGGGGTGACGGAATCGCGGATGCCGATCTCGGGCGGGTGCGCGAGGCATTCTTCACAAAACGGCGGGGCGGTTCGGGTCTCGGCCTGGCAATTGCCGAGCGTTTTGCAGAGGTTCACAGCGGTCGGGTCGAGCTCGAGAATCTCGATCCCCACGGATTCCAAGCACGAATCGTCTTGCCCCTTGGCGGCGGCGCTGGCAAGATGAGCGGGTGACCGGCGGTAACCGCCGTCGGCAAGGAGGCATTTTAATGGATCGACGAATCATGATTGGGGCTGCGTTGCTGATGCTGATGGCAGCGGGTCCGGTCTTTGCAGGGTTCGGGGCCGCGGATCTGATCTATGTTCCGGCGGCCGCACACTCTCCGGGCGCCGTCGCGTCGAACTGGCGAACCGATTTCAACCTCCTGAATGTATCGGACACGGCGATCGATGTTGCCATCGCCTATCTTCCATCCGGGTTGAGCAGCAACGGCTATATCTTTCAGAGCAGGGACACCTGGCTCGGGGGACGCGATGACGAAGGTTGGGGCAAGGTCAACGAGGATCTTGCCGACATTCCGCCAAACGGAACCCTGGTTATTCCCGAAATTGTGGGTGAGTACTGGGCAGACATGGTGGGGGCGAGCGGAAACGGGGCGTTGGTGGTCATGTCCTATGAAGCCGGGACCTTGGAAGACGATGGGAACAAGGTCAGTAAAGACTCCATCGTAAACTGCAGGATCTACAACAAGACCACGATCTGGGTTGAAGATCCCGACAACGAAGACGAATTCAACCAAAAACAGGCCCAGTACGGGCAGACCATGCCGGGTGTTCCCTGGTACAACCTCGCGGACGGTGGCGCGGTGGGCGAAACCTACGATCTCAGCTTTGAGGAACTCACCGGTGGTCAAGAGAGCGCCAAGTTGCGGTACAACGTCGGTGTGGTCAACGCGTCGGATCCTCAGACGAGTCTGACCATTCGGATTCAGCCCTACCAGCCCAACGGAGAACCCTACCTGGACGCCGCCGATTCTGAAATCCGGACCATCCTCAACATGCCGCCGGCTTCCCATGTCCAGCTATTCCGGCCGTTCCGTGACGAATGGGATATCGGCAACACCGAGGGTGCGACCGTCCGGGTGTCCATCGTCGCGTGGGCATCATCCGGGGCGGACCCGGTTCCCCTGCTGAGCAGCTATGGGTCCGTGGTCCACAACAACACCAGCGACCCCTCCACGGTTCTCCCGTTTTTCGCCTATCCCTACGATGTCGACTGCATGTGGGGTACGTCTGAGAAGCGGTCAATGGGGTTACGTCGTCCAGTCGAGATCCCTGCATACTAGTGGTTGTCGTGAGAGAGATTGACAGGCCACGGGCCTGTGGTAGCATGCGAAATATCGCGGGGAGCACCCGACGGAAGGAGATCGAAAATGGCCGATCCTGATGACAAACTCCCGGACCAGGCAGCCGGTAAGTACTACGTCGATTCGAGTTGCATCGATTGTGACGTGTGCCGTACGACCGCCCCGAACAACTTTGAAGCGAACGAGGACGAGGGCTACTCATTTGTTGTCAAACAGCCTGATGGCGACGAAGAAAACGCCCAGTGTGAAGAGGCGCTCGAATCGTGCCCGGTGGAATCCATCGGAGACGACGGCGAGTAGCCGTTCGTAGCAGAAAACAAAACCGGCCGGCGCTTTGCGCCGGCCGGTTTGTTTTCTGGTCACAGGTCACAGGTCACAGGTTTCAGTTAGCAGGTCGCAGGTCAGCCTCTTGCAAGAGTGATCCGATGGTGGTCATTCGGTCAATTCACGGTCGGCTCGGGAGGGGATAAACTGTATCCCCTCCCGCTGAGTTGCTGAATTCTTCAAGCGACTCAGGTGACTCGCTACCTGCCACCTGCGACCTGCCACCTGTGACCTGTGACCTGCTACCTGCTATTATCCGCCGGCGAAGGAGCACTCATGCGTGTATTGTCCGGCGTCCAACCATCTGGAACCCTCCACATCGGGAACTACTTCGGTGCCATCCGACAGTTTGTCGGGTTGCAGGAAGAGCATGAGTGCTACTACTTCCTGGCGGATCTGCACGCGCTGACCACCGTTCGGGATGCAGATCGGATGCGATCGTTGGTGCAGGAACTGGCCGCAGGATACCTGGCTCTCGGTCTCGATCCGGAACGCAGCGTCATCTACCGGCAGTCCGATCTGCCCGAAGTCACCGAACTCAGCTGGTATCTCTCCACCGTCGCCTCCATGGGTCTGCTCCAACGCTGCCACTCTTTCAAAGACAAGGTCGCTCAGGGCGTCGTTCCGAGCCACGGGCTCTTTGCCTATCCGGTTCTGATGGCAGCAGATATCCTCATCGTGCGCAGCGATCTCGTGCCGGTTGGCAAGGACCAGAAGCAACACCTCGAAGTGACTCGTGACGTGGCGGCCTCGTTCCACGCCGTCTACGGCAAGGAAGTCTTCACGCTTCCCAAACCGCTCATCCAGGACGAGGTCGCGGTGGTTCCGGGTGTTGACGGCCAGAAGATGGCCAAGTCGTACGGCAACGCCATCGATATCTTCGGCCCGGAGAAACCCATTCGCAAACGGATCATGTCGATGGTCACCGATTCGACTCCGGTGGAAGAGCCCAAACCGACCGAGGGCAGCGCCCTCTACCAGCTGCTCAAGATCTTTGCGCCGGTTGATGAACGCCCATGGGTCGAGAAGGCATTTGCCGAGGGCGGGGTCGGCTACGGCGACATGAAGAAGAAGCTCTTCGAGTTCTTCCTCGCTACCTTCGGTGATGCTCGCGCCCATTACGACGAGCTCATGGATGATCCTGCTGAAGTCGAGCGTATCCTCGCGGCAGGCGCCGAACAGGCGAGAGAAACCGTCGCTCCGCTCATGGACGACGTCCGCAAGGCGGTCGGCATCCGTTAGGAGGCTGCACCGCATAGATTCGCTGCTCCGCAACGGAATCTCTGCGGCGCCCCTCCTATTGGATTTGCTTCGCAAATCCTCATCAAACTCCTTGCGGCTCAGCCCGATCTCGCGAGCGCGTGAGTCGGAGTTTGAGCCTCCACCGCCCGCAAGATCACCCCAAGAACGCCGATTCCAACAATAACTGTCCCATTTCTGAGGACTCGCAATGCGAATCCCAGTTGGAGCTTGCGCTGAATCGACCCTCCGCGCAGACCCTACCGGTAACCACAAGGCTTCCCTCATTGTATCTTGAGAGAGCGAAGTGCAGGCAGGAAGGCACCTCGGCACTCTCTTTTCTACACCCCAATTGTGGCGGGGTACACTAGCCCCACCATGATCGACATCGCACCCGATCGCGAGTTGCCCTCCCTTGGCGATCGCTATGAGATCGAGGAGTTCCTCGGCGAAGGGTCCACAGGGATGGTCTACAGGGCCGCCGACCGCCAACTCAAGCGGATGGTGGCCATCAAGATCCTGCGATCGCGCGATCCCGGTGAAGTGGCCCGCTTCCAGCGTGAAGCGCGGGCACAGGCGAGCATCGATCACGAGCACATCTGCCGGGTCTTCGATGTCGGCGAGGTCGAGGGCCGGGGATTCCTCGCCATGCAGTTCATCGATGGATCGACCCTGCGTGAGCTCGCCGCCGAACTCACCCTCGAAGAAAAGGTGGAAGTCCTCCAACAGGCGGCCCGGGCGGTCCACGCTGCCCACACGGGCGGGGTCGTTCACCGAGATCTCAAGCCGGGCAACATCATGGTTGAACGCCGGCCCGGTGGAGAAGTTCACGCAATCGTGCTCGATTTCGGCATCGCTGCTTCGTCGAACGCCATCGACGACAACGAGCCGGTCATGTCGTCCGGCACACCCGCCTTCATGGCGCCCGAGCAGGTGCGTCACAATATCGGCGACCGCAGAGTCGATGTCTACGGCCTTGGGGCAACCCTTTACGGCGTGCTCACTGAACAGGCGCCGTTTTTTGGCGAGACCCGGACCGAAATCAAAAAGAAGGTCCTCCGGGAGAGCCCGGTCAGAGTAGGACTGGTGGTGCCCGGGACACCTGCAGATCTCGAGACCATCGTCGCCGTGGCCATGGCCAAGCGCCCTCAACAGAGGCACCCCAGTGCCCGCGCCTTTGGTCAAGACCTCGGGCGGTGGAGGCGGGGAGAGCCGATCCGGACCCGGGTTGCTGGCCCGTTCTATCGTGCGACCACATGGCTGAGAACGCGACGCGCAATGGCCGCCGTGATCGCCGCGGTCATCGTGGTCACAGTCGTCGCGGTCGCCGCATCCGTGTGGCTGCGCCATCGCGCGAGCCAGCGGCAGGCGCTTGTCGCGTGGCACCAGAACGAGGTCGAGCAGATCGACCGCCTGCTCCGTCGTGCTCGGATGATGCCGCTGCACGACACAACCGCCGCTGAGGACGCGGCCGGCGAGAGGCTGGCCGAGGTCGAGGCGAGCCTGCTCGAGCACGGGCCTTTGGCCAGGGGACCGGCGTACTACACCCTCGGTTTCGGCCATCTCATGCTGAGAGACTTCGACCGCGCCGAGGAGTGGCTCCAGGCTGCCGTGGACATTGGCTTTTCAGATCCCGAGGTGGAGTCTGCCCTCGGGATCTCGCAGGCGATGCGAATCCTTGAACTTCCAACCGCCGGTGAATCCTGGAACGCGGATCAGAATCGGGTTGATAACGCGATTCGGCACCTCTCCGCCACAGGACCGAGGACCGCGGACAGAGACGCGTTCCACCGCGCGCTCGGACTCTATCTTGCCGGTAGGTATGACGCGGCGATCGAGGAGGCGCGCGAGTCCACGGTCCGGGTGCCGTGGCTGTACGAGGCCATCCAGCTCGAGGGCGGCATTCTCGTTTTTCGCGCGTCGCAGCACGAGGGATCGGGGGACATCGAGGGCGCGAAGCTGGCCCTCATCGCCGCCGGAGAGGCTTATGGCCGCGGTCTTGAGGTGGCGCGCAGCGATCCCTGGCTCTACGAGGCCGAGGCTGTGCGACTGTTGCGGCTCATCGAACTGGTTCAACCGGATGACCCGGATGCCGAAAGGCTCTTCAACCGGGCGATCGAGGCGGCCACGAACGCCTCCACCGCTCGCCCAGGTGGCGAAACGGCGGCACTCAAAGTTCGGGTCGAGGCGCTGATTTCGGAATCGCATGGCGCGAATGGTGGTTAATAGGCGATAATGCTCATCGCCGCCCCTCGGCCGGCGTGAAGGAATCATGGAAAACGTACGCAGCTTTTGCATCATCGCCCACATCGACCACGGCAAGTCGACGCTTGCCGACCGCCTGATTCAATTCTGCGGTGGGGTGGAGGACCGCGAGTTTCGCGATCAGATCCTCGATTCCATGGACATCGAGCGTGAACGCGGCATCACCATCAAATCCAACACCGTGACCTTGAGCTATACGGCCAAGAACGGCCACACCTACCAGCTCAACCTCATCGACACCCCCGGCCACGTGGACTTCTCGCACGAGGTCCGCCGGTCGCTCATGTCGTGCGAAGGCGCCCTGCTTCTGGTGGATGCCTCCCAGGGGGTCGAAGCCCAGACCGTGGCCAACATGTACCTCGCGTTGGAGTACGGACTCGAGATGGTGCCGGTCATCAACAAGATCGATCTCCCGGCCGCCGATGTCGAACGGGTCAAAGAAGAGATCGAGGAGGACCTCGGTCTCGACGCCGACGACGCCATCCTGTGCTCGGCCAAGACGGGGGAGGGGATCGAAGACGTCATCGAAGCCATCGTTGAACGTCTGCCGGCGCCTGCCGGTGACCCTGCGGCGCCGCTGCAGGCGCTGATCTTTGACGCCCAGTACGATTCGTACCGGGGTGCGGTGCTTCTGTGCCGGGTCATGCAGGGAACCCTGCGCGCCGGACAACGGTTGATGCTCATGCACACCGGCAAGGAGTACGACCTCGAAGAGGTCGGTCTGCTCCAGCTCAAACGGGTCAAGGTGCCCAAACTCGAAGCGGGCTCGGTTGGCTATGTCATCGCCGGGATCAAATCGGTCTCTGACATCAGCGTCGGCGATACGATCACCGAGATTCAGATCCCTGCCAAGGAGCCGCTGCCCGGCTACACCGAAGCAAAACCGGTGGTCTTCTCGTCCATCTATCCCATGTCCACCGAGGAATACCCCGAGCTCGTCAAGGCTCTCGACAAGCTCAAGCTCAACGACGCCGCCCTGACCTACGAGAAGGACTCGTCGGCGGCACTCGGTTTCGGTTTCCGCTGCGGCTTCCTCGGGCTGCTCCACCTCGAAGTGGTTCAGGAAAGGCTGCGCCGCGAGTACGATCTGTCGCTGATTCTGTCGGCGCCGTCGGTGCGCTACCGGGTGACCACCACCGATGGCGAGGTCACGTGGGTCGACAACCCGAGCTACTACCCGAATCCCGGTGAAATCGAAACCGCCGAGGAACCCTTCATCAAGGCGTCGGTGATGATGCCTGAACGCTATGTCGGGCCCGTCATGGAGCTCTGCCGCGAGCGCCGCGGCGAACAGACGACCTTCACCTATCTCGCCGTAGGCCGGGTCGAGCTGACCTCCCAGATGCCCCTCGCCGAGGTCGTCTTCGACTTTTATGACCGGCTCAAGTCCACCACCCAGGGCTATGGCTCCTTTGACTACGAGATGCTCGATTACCGGGCCACCGATCTGGTCAAGGTCGATATCCTGGTCAACACCGAACCGGTGGACGCCCTCGCCCAGCTCGTCCACCGCGATCGTGCTCGAATGCGCGCCATGCACTATTGCGAGCGACTCGAGGACACGATCCCGAGGCAGCAGTTCAAGATCGCCATCCAGGGCGCCGTCGGCGGCGACATCATTGCCCGCAAGACCATCAACGCCTATCGCAAGGACGTCACCGCCAAGTGTTACGGCGGCGACATCTCGCGAAAGAGGAAGCTCCTCGAAAAGCAGAAGAAGGGCAAGAAGAGGATGAAGATGGTGGGCGCCGTGGAGATCCCGCAGAGCGCCTTTGTCGCCGTGCTCAAGACCGATCGCGAGAAGTGATCTCCGCGCCGGTGGCGCGCCACTCGTTGCTCGTCTCTCGATCCATCGCACCATAGCGCGGAGAAACCGCAGATAGCGCAGATGGACGCAGATGACATCGCTATCGCTATCGGTATCGCAATCGCTATCGCAATCGCAATCGCAACTCGAAATCGGCGAAACGCAATCGCTCGGTCTTTTTCGGAGAGAAAATGCCGACGCGCCGGAGCGCGTGTCCTGACTTGGTTCCGATCCATCGAAAACCGATAGCGATAGCGACGGACCCCATGGGTCTCTGTCATTGGGAGCGAACGAGTGGCGCTCCAATAACATGTCACCCTGAGCGAGGGAGTCCGACGACCGAGTCGAATGGATCTCCGGAAGAAACGAACGAAGCCTATCGCGAGAGTTGCGCATCCGAATCTATGGGCACACCGTCGCTCCCACCCTCGGGTCTGAGATAATCCGGTCGATGCCACCAGCCGGTCTCTACATCCACGTTCCGTTCTGCTCCTCGGTCTGCCCGTACTGCGATTTCGCGGTCACGATCGCCGGCGCTGATCGCCGGGCCTCCTACCTCGACGCTCTCGACCGCGAGATCGTCATGGCCCGCAGACACCATCTGTCCTTCGACACCGTCTACTTCGGCGGCGGCACGCCGTCGAGCCTACCGCCCGAACAGCTCGGTCGCATCCTCTCGACGGTCGAGTCCGAGCTCGATCTCGCCGCCGAGACCACTCTCCACCTCGAGATCAACCCCGACGATGTCAGCAGCGAGTCCGCCGCGGCCTGGCGTGAACTCGGGTTCTCCTTTGCGAGCCTCGGTGTCCAGAGCTTTGACGACAGCGCCCTCGGATTCCTCGGTCGGACACACAGCGCAGCGGGCGCTCGCCGCGCCACCGAGATCCTGCTCAACACCGGTTTCGATACAGTTTCCATCGACCTGATCTTCGGTCTTCCGGATCAATGCGCCGAAGACTGGCGCCTTCAATTGGAGACCTCGCTGTCACTCGGTGCTCAACACATCTCGTGTTACCAGCTCACCATCCACGGCGGTACCGTCTTCGGCAATCGCAACGCTCGCGGTGAACTTGCTGAACTCGGCGAGGACGATCAGGCTGAGATTTATCACCTGACCCACGAGGTGCTGGGCCACGCCGGTTGGCTGGGCTATGAGGTCTCGAACTTCGCCGTGAGCGCCGAACACCGATCGAAACACAATCAGAAATACTGGGATCACACCCCGTACATCGGCCTTGGACCGTCGGCGCACAGTTTTTCCGGACGGACGAGGTGGTGGAATCGACCAAAGCTTCGTCTCTGGACCACCGCCCTCGCCGACGGTCGTAGTCCCGTTGAGGGCGAAGAGGAACTCACGGATGCCGAACTCTTCTTCGAAGCCGTGATGCTCGGTCTACGAACCGTCGAAGGCATCGACCGGGAGGTCCTCCGGCAGCGGTTCGGCAACGAGGTCGTTCTCTTCAACGAATCGGCCGTCGAGCGCCTCGCCAACGACGGCTATCTACGATGCGATGACTCCCGAATCCAACCCACCCCAAGAGGAATGGCGGTCGCCGACGGGATGGTCCGAACCCTCCTACTGTGACGAGCGTGACACGCTCGTCAGCTCCAAATCGTGGCGCAGATTTCGACTCGTTCGACGTGTCGAAATGGGCGCCACGAATTGGATGCTCAACGTTTCCAGCATCCCGCACGTACTATGATCAACCCATGACCGAACTGATTCCCGACCCTGAGCTCGAGCAGATCATCCAGGAGATGAACCGTGAAGTGAGCATTGACCACCCGGCGCCGACCGAGCCGGTAGTGTGGGACGTTCCCGATCTCCGCGAGGTCCGAGGTGACGAGCCCCTCGATTCGGTGCTCGACGAGATGGTGCGCCGCGGGGCTTCGGATCTGCTTCTGGTCCCCGGGTCCGCGCCTGTGGTGCGGGTGGACGGTCGGCTTGAACGTCTGCCCCTCCCCGAGACCGGTGAAGAGGACGTGCGCGATCTCTTCCGATCCCATCTGACCCGGCGGGCTCAGCGCCACCTCGCCGATCGAGGATCGGCCGATTTCTCCCTGCGGATGGCGCCCTCCGGTGATCGTCTAGCCTGGCGGTTCCGGGTCAACCTCCAGCGTCAGGGGGGTGGCCTGGCCGCGGCCGTCCGCGCTCTGCCGCGTCGCATCCCGAGCTTCGATGAACTCAACCTGCCGTCGAGCATCGCCGGTCTGGCGACCGCCGGCAACGGCCTCGTTCTGGTCTGCGGCCCCACCGGTTCGGGCAAGAGCACAACCCTGGCGGCCATGCTCGATCGCGTCAACCGAACTGACTTCCGTCACATCATCACCATCGAAGACCCGGTGGAGTACGAGCACACAAACGATCGCTCGGTCTTCGAGCAGGTCGAGATCGGTAGCGATGCTCCGGAATTCTCCACCGCCCTGCGGGCGTCCCTGCGCCGCGACCCGGATGTCATCCTGGTGGGGGAGATGCGCGATCTCGAGACCATCTCCACCGCTCTGACCGCCGCAGAAACAGGACATCTGGTCCTTTCGACCCTCCACACCGGTGACAGCGCCCAGGCCATCCACCGGGTGATCGATGTCTTTCCTGCGTCTCAGCAGGAACAGATCCGCAATCAGCTTGCCCTGTCGTTGCGGGCGGTGGTGTGCCAACAGTTGCTGCCCACCGCCGGTGGGCACGGGCGGATCCCGGCAGTGGAACTCCTTGTCGCCACCTACGCGGTCCGCAACCACATCCGCAAGGGCAACACCGACCGTCTCTACAACGAAATCACGGCGGGTCGCGGGCGTGGGATGCAGACCATGGAGCACGCGCTGACCGAGTTGGTGAGCCGGAGGGTCATCACCGCCGAGCAGGCGCACGCTCGAACGAGCCGCCCCGACGAACTCAACCGGATGCTGGGCTGACTCGCACACTCGACCAACGGTGATGTCCGAGACCGGTCTCCCCGGTGCTATCCTGTCGCGGTGCCTGAGACAAAAGCATTCGAGCCCTTTGCCGGACGTGAGATTCACGGAGAGATTGCTTGCGTCCACCGACCCAACGACGTCGTCGGCGAAATCGAAGATCTGATCGATCCCGCCTCGGCCACTGCAACCATTCACTGGGGTCGGAACTACCTTTACACCGCGGACATGAACAGCGCGATGGGTGTGGTTCCGGTTGTGGTCAAACAGTTCCGTAACCAGGGCTTGAGACGTCGGCTTGACCGACGCTGGCGTGGCAGCAAGGCGACTCGAAGCTGGACCGTCGCCAAAGAGCTTCTTCGCACCGGGATCAACACCCCGGAACCGGTGGCCCTGGTCGAGTCCGACCAGACGGAGGGCCCCTCGTACTTCATCGCCCGCCGGCTCGACGATGCCCACGAAGTTCGCCAGTTCTTCCGGCGGATCAACAGCGAACCCGACCCCGAGGCTTTTCCCGAGGTCGACCCGCTGCCCTTCCTCGAACGCCTCGGCGGCTACGCCCGCGGGCTGCACGACGCGGGAATCATCTACCGCGATCTCTCCATGGGGAACATCCTCGCGGTGGGGGAGGGACCGGAACCCGAACTCTTCGTCGTCGATTTCAACCGCGCCCGCATCAACCAAAGCCCCGGCGCCTGGCGTCGGACCCGCGATATTTGCCGCCTGCCGGTGCTCCAGACTCCGCATCGGGAGGCGTTTCTACGGGGATATTGGGGAGCGGTTCCGCCCCGGTGGTCGTTCAAATGGTGGTTCTATGCCCTGAGCGTCGACGGCTACATCGCCAAACACGCCTTCAAGAACTGGACGCGTCGCCACAAGAAACGCGGCGGGGGCGATCACCGCGGTGGCCACCACGATCACCTCCCGCCCGCCCGCGAGGGGGCCGGGAAGCGTGATCTCGCGGTTTGGGACCATCTCTCCGACCAGCCCCATCAGCACGCGAGCCGGTGGGCCAAACGTTGGATCAGACTGTGCGACAGCCCTCACCACGTTGCCGAGGTGGCCGTCGTGGCAGCGTCGGCGCCAAAGATCCGGTCCCGCTACCGGCAGCTGAAACGCCAACTCCACAGCACTCCGGTCGTCTTCGACGGCATCGGACTGTGCGTGCGGCCCTGCCCTGAGAATCCCGAGACCCACCTGGCGGCGATTGATGAGCTGGGGGTCGAGAAGATTTTGCTCCGCCTCCACCCCTGGGAAGCCGATCACGATGCAGAAGAGGCGTTGGCCCGCGAACTCCACGGCCTGGGCTGCGACCTCGTCTTCGCCCTCCCACAGATCCGTGAACTCGTCAGCGACTCGGGCCGTTGGCGCGGTGCAGTCGAAGAGCTCGGCGAGCGGTTCTCCCCGTACGGGAAGACCTTCCAGATCGGCCAGGCCGTCAACCGCAGCAAGTGGGGGATCTGGACCCCCGGCGAGTACATCGATCTCTACCGCACTGCAGCGGACGTCCTGCGCCGGATCGAAGGAGTCAAACTCATCGGTCCCGCGGTCATCGACTTCGAGTTCCAGGCCACCGCCGGCTTCGCCAACACAACGGCAAAAGGGCTCACCTTCGATGCACTTGCGAGCCTGCTCTATGTCGACCGCCGCGGTGCGCCGGAGAATCGTCAGATGGGCTTCGACACCATCGACAAGGTGCTGCTGCTCAAGGCCATCGCCGACACAGGGCGCAACACCAAGGGGCGCAGCTGGATCACCGAAGTCAACTGGCCTTTGTGGGAGGGACCGCACTCGCCGGCGGGTAAGACCGTGTCGGTCGACGAGCAGACCTACGCCGACTATCTGGTTCGTTACGACGTTCTGGCGTTGGCGACTGGCGCGGTGGAGCGGATTTACTGGTGGCGCCTGATCGCCCGTGGCTATGGGCTCATCGCGCCCGAATCCGATGGCGGCCTGCGCCGCCGTCCCGCCTGGTACGCCATGAAAACCCTCATCGCCGAACTCGGCGGAGCCACCTTCACCGGTGCCCTGCCGTCACACGAAGGAGTCTGGCTGTATCGGTTCGATCGTGAAGGAGAATCCGTGATTGCCGCCTGGAGTTTGAGTGAAGGCGGCAGGGCCGAGCTGCCCGCGCCCGCATCGAGGGCCACCGGCCGCGACGGCGATGAACTGCCCCGACCCGACGGGACGGCCATCACCACCGGGCCATCGCCCGTCTACTACCTGCTGGAACAGTGACTGCAACCCATCCCAAGGGAGCTCGTACCATGATCATGAGCGGCAAGATTTCCTCGATTGTGTTGGCGTCCATCCTCATCCTAGTCACGGTTCAGTGCGCCAAGCAGACGGCGCCCGTGGTCGAGGACACCGAGTCAGAGGCCTTGATGTCCGCCGCCGTCTCCCTCGAGGGTTGGCAGCTCGAAGAAGAGCCCCTTGTCTATGTCGGCGACTCGCTCTTCGAGCTCATCAACGGCGGTGCCGAGCTGTATCACCAGCTCGGTTTTGTCCAGGCGCTGGCGGCCGAGTATGTCGATGCCGATGGACGCGCCATTTCCCTCGAGGTCTTCGAGATGGGCGATGTCGAAGGAACAAGGGAACTCTTCGCCGAAAAGACCGGCGGCTCTGGCGAACCCGCGGACATCGGCGACGAGGCCGCCATCGAGAGCTACTACATGAACGCTCGCGTCGGCCGCTATCTGATCACCATCACCGGTTTCGAAAGCGACGAGGTGACAACTACGGGTATCCTGGAACTGGCTCGAGCGGTTGCATCGGCCCTTGGAGGACAGCAATGAAAGACGGCATCACACGGCGGCGTTTCATCAAAGGCAGTGCGGCTCTCGGCGCATCGGCCACCATCGGAGGGAGCCTGATCGGCAGCTTGGCCGACAGCGCCCTGGCATCTGAGTCGAGCGCGATCGGCCTCGCCGCGGTGACCGGCCCCGATGGATACCTGAACACCATGTCGGCGGTCGAAGCCATAGGTGGGATCTCACGTTTCGTTCCGTCGGGATCCACCGTCATCATCAATGCCAACACCGCCTTCAAACACCGCGGTTCCATCGTCGAACCAAACGTGCTTCTCGCCACCCTCGAACTCTGCGCCGAGGCCGGCGCCAAGAAGGTGTGGCTCATCAAGGGCGCCCAGGACGACTACTGGAAACGCTGCGAACGCGCCGCGAACAAGACCGCGCTGCTCGACCGTGCCGAGGTCTCCGAACGCGAGTTCGATGTTCTCGCGATCGACAAGGGCATCGCTCTTAAAGAAGCTCACATCGATCGCCACCTCCTGTCCGCCGATGTCTACATCAACCTCTCCATCGCCAAACACCACAAGGGCTGCGAATTCACCGGCGCGCTCAAGAACACCATGGGCGCCTGCCCGCACGATCCGACTTGTAAGTTCTTCCACGTCGGCTCAAACCCCGAATCCGATGACTGGTACCCGGACATCGACCACCTGTCCCAGTGCATCGCCGATCTCAATACCATCCGCCAACCCGATCTGAACATCGTCGATGCCGGTGAGATCCTCATCACCAACGGACCCTTTGGCCCCGGAAAGCTCGCCAATCCCAAGAGCGTCGTCGCCTCGACCGATATGGTCGCCATCGACGCCTTCGGCGCCCGATACCTCGATTTAGACCCTGCGACCATCCCCATGATCGCCAAGGCGGAGAAGCACGGTTTGGGCGTCGCGGATCCAAAGACTCTCGGCGTGAAGGAAATCACCCTCGGCTAGGATCGGTGGAGGGCGCTGATGGATTGGTCTGAACCTCCAGGCCAGACAGTCCGAGATACAGAGATCTGGACGACGTTGTGGTTCCGGCTCACGCCGAGTTAATCTGGATCCTGGGAGTAAGAAGTGCCTTCCTGGGTTTCCAAAGACATCAGCCCCTTTGCCGTGTTTGTCACCGTCCTTGTGGTCCTCGCGACGGTGGCGGCGGTGACCATGATTCTGGTGACCCGGATGGAACCCCCTGAGGTGCGTGGAGTCTTGCCCTTCCCGAAAAACCAACTCGACTACTACCGGTTGGATGAAATCGCCGGTCACATCCACCATCCGGACTACCGGCGGTGGCACGATTGGCCCGAGCACCACGACGGTGGATTCGAGATGGCCACCAACAACCTGGGTTTTCGAGAAGACGGTCCAACGGCAGTCGAGAAACCGGGTGGGGTCGTCCGAATCCTGGTAACCGGCGATTCGCACACCGACGGCGTCGTGGCCAACTCTGAGTCGTTCGCCAATCAATTGGAAGACCTGATGAACGCTCGCCAGGAGGGCGGTGCAGAGTTCGAGATCATCAACGGCGGCCATGGGCACTACGGACCCCACAACTACCTCGGTATCCTGCGGCGACACCTCGACCTCGAATTGGATCACTTTGTGGTGGTGCTTTTTGTCGGCAACGACCTTCTTGATGCAGTTGCGGACGCATGGTTTCGAAAAGAGTTTGAGCTGCCGGATCGGCCCGACTGGTACATCGATCGGCTCGAAAAGGCCCAGGCCCTGTCGGGGGCTGCGGTCGCTCAGGGCCTCAATCAGGCCTACCTTTTTCGTACCCTTCCCGAAGTGGCGAGTCTGTCGTTGGAGATCACCGAAGACCAATTTCGCCAGATTTCGGCATTGTGTGACGAGCACGGGATTGGTTTCTACACCGTTCTTCTACCAGCCAAGATCAATCTAGAGCCCGAGATCGATGCTGAGACCACCGAGGCTGTTGATGTCCTCGGCCTGAGCGCCGCCGACCTGAACCTCAACCAGGAGTTGGCCTCAGCCCTCGCTGAGTCCCTCGAAAGTTTCGGGATTCAGGTGCTCGACCTTCAGCCTGGGTTTGGTGCGACTTCTGAGGTGCTCTACTGGAAATCGGACCACCATCTGAACGTCGAGGGTCATCGGCTCGCTGCGGAGCTCTTCGCCGAACGCTTTGGCGAGCAACTTCAGATGGGCGACTCCGTCGATCGCTGAGACATCAGAAGAAGAGCCTGCAGGGGTGCACTAGCCTTGTTCTTGGTAGTTGAACTCGGAAACAAGCGTTTTCAAAGCTTCGGCCATGTTCGCCAGATCCTCGGCCGACTGGCGGGTGGCGCCCGCTCCGTCAGCCGTCACCTGAGCGGACTGTGCTACCTGAAGGGCGTGACCGGCGATTTCTGAGGTCCCCTGAGCCGCTTCGTTGATGCTGCGGCTGATCTCGCTCGCCGTTGCGGTCTGCTCCTCGACGGCGAGGGCGATACTGGTCTGGATCTCTGAGATGTGGTCCACCACATCGGCGATCTCACCGATCGCGCTGACCGCGCCGTCGATGTCGGTCTGGATCGAGACCATGCGGCTTGAAATGTCCTCGGTGGCCGCGGCCGTTCCCCGGGCCAGTTCCTTGACCTCGTCGGCGACGACGGCGAATCCGCGACCCGACTCGCCCGCCCGTGCCGCCTCGATGGTGGCGTTGAGGGCGAGCAGGTTTGTCTGCTCCGCGATCTCGCTGATGACCTTGGCCACACCGCTGATCTCGTTGGACCGCTCACCAAGATGTGTGATCAGCTCGTTGGTGCTCCGCGCCGAAGCCACTGCGTCGACGGCCACGGTCGCCGCTTCCTGCGAGTTTCGTGCGATCTCGTGAATGCTGGCGGTCATCTGCTCGATGCCCGTGGCGACAGCCTCCACGCTGACGCTGACCTGCTCGGCCGCGCCCGATGTCATGGTGGCCTGTTCGGAGTTGGTGTCGGCCCCACCGGACATCTGAACGCTGATGGTGCTGAGCTCATCCGAAGCGTCCGCGAGGGCGCCGGCGTTGTCAGCAAAAATGGATACGGCATCGCGCATTCGGTCGAGGGCGCGGTTGATGGACGACCCCATGATGCCAAGTTCATCCCTGCTGACGATCGCGACCCGTTTGGTCAGCTCGCCATCCGCAACACCCGCCGTCACCGCAATGACGCGTTCCATCGATTGAGAGATCGATCGGACCACCGAGATGGATAGAGCGACCAGGCCGCTGATGCACACGATGAGGACGATGACGTAGATGATCGTCGCCCGGGTCTGATTCGACCGTACGCGCTCGAAGGCTTCGGAAATGTCGACATTCGACTTCGTCGCGATGTCGTCGAGGGTCGTCTTGATCTGATTGTAGCTATTGGCCATGGCCCCGAGCGCGTCCTGGAGATCCGGGCCGATCTCCATGTTGATCATCCGCAACGAGGTCTGGCGGGCGAGATCGTAGTACTTTTCGAACTCATCGCCAATCATCGCCATCTGGGCTCTGTCCAGCGTCTCGTTCATCTTGGCGTCATCAACGGTGGTGATGAACTGTTTCCGCAGGGCGTCGGTCTCTGACAAAACGGCCGGATCGGCGGAAGCCACGGCGTCTTGAAGACCCCGTTGCAGCATCGCCAGCATCTCGACCAGATTCTGACTCGTGGTCACCGCCGGCATGTAGCCGGTCTCGATCCTTCGGCTCAGATCCTCGTTGGCGGATCGGGTGAGCTGGACCACGACAAAGATCAACAGAAGGGCCGCGACGGCCAGAGCCGGCATCAACGCGATTTTGTGAACGACTTTCATCTGATTAGTCCGTAATCTTGAGTTCTTTGATGTTGTCGATCAGCTGGGTCGATGGTCCGACATAACCGATCGCCGCCGGGTGAAACGCGACGAAGACGAGGACTTCGGCCTGATTGCCCTTCTCGACGGGAGGCACCGTCTTGCCCGCGAAGATCTGACGTTGCCAGTAACTCTTGATCGAAGCGACCTTGCGCCCGTGGATGGCCACTGAAAAGGCCTCGCGTATTGCAGAGTCGGGTGGAAGATCGACGGCGGCGACGGTCGCACCATGGGGCCATTCGAGGTCCTTCTTCAGAAACAGTCGGGAGAGATCCTTGGCGCTGATGGATTCCATCGGATTCGAGACGTGAACAATCACCTTGAATTCGGCCGGGTCCGCAGCAGGCGCGATCCCGGCTAGCAGGGCGATCAGCGCGAGGACCAATCCTATTCGTTTCGGCATCGACAATCTCCTTCTGAAACACCACGTGGACCCACGGCAAAGCGCGTGTGAGACGACGCAGCTCCTTCTTATGATACCCGATGATGGGTCAACAAGCCGGTGTTTGAAGCTGCCTTTTCAGCGGTGAACCCGGGGATGGCATGTTGAGCTAACGAAAATTCCGACACAAAGTGCCAACATGATACTTGTACAGGTGCTTTTTGATGGGGCCCTGCTTGCCACCGGGAAGAAGTGGGTCGCACTCACGAAGTCCGACGCCAACATAAAGGTGCCACCTTTTCCTGGTGAGGCCTTGGTCCTCTCCGGAGAGATCGAATGGCATTCTGTTGACACTAAGCGCCTAAGCGCCTAGTCTACTAGTGAACCGAAAGGAGAGCGCGATGGCTACCGCAACCGTGAGAATTCCAGCTGAGAAGAGAGACATTCTGAGGGTCATCGCAGGGATTGAAAAGACCGAGATGAAGGAAATTCTCACCGAACTGATCGATGAGTACATTGAACGCCACCAGGAGACTCTCGAACTCCTGTCCAGGCCGGAATGGGTGGAGATCATCACCCGAGGTAAGGAAGAAATCGCATCCGGCGTCAAAGGAAGATCGCTCGATGAGCTGGCGGATTGAGATCAAACCGGCCGCAGAAAAGCAGTACCTCAGGTTGGATCGCCCCACCCGGAGAAGAATCAAAAGCGTCCTCAGCGATCTTCAAGAGTCAGAACAGCCCTTGCTGCACCCACGCATGAGAGGGCTGACGGGCAAGCTCAAAGGCGACTTCAGAGCCAGGGTGGGGGCGTGGCGGCTGCTGATGACACCCGACCATGAGTTCAAGGTGCTTCGGGTCTACGCCATTCTCCCTCGAGGTGATGCCTATTAGGGGTAATCTTGGTAATGACATCTTGACTCCAGTATGACTCCATAAAGGTGCCAGGCACGCCTTTACGCCGTAGCATAGATTCTCACTCTTTCCCTTCTGAAAGTGCATGGTCAAGTTCATCAAGGTCCCTTAGGAAGGATTTATTAGCCCTTCGTTTCTCTATCCCACGGGCGAGTGCTTTGGTCATACCATCCGAAGACCTATTGAGCGCCACAGCGAGATCCTTCACCTTGAGGCGGTACCGCTCCACTCCCAACACCATGAGAAG
>Ga0164313_10001389_pt1 | contig 21383 bp, 17 predicted proteins | sample GuaBasSedimGuay4_FD_113735 | JGI IMG/M metagenome (GOLD analysis project Ga0164313, IMG submission 113735) | Subseafloor sediment microbial communities from Guaymas Basin, Gulf of California, Mexico - Guay4, Core 4569-4, 0-3 cm | ecosystem: Environmental > Aquatic > Marine > Hydrothermal vents... | reverse complement strand
CCGAATTTTCTTCGTGTTTTTTTCATGTTTTTAAGAATCTAATTTATTAAATTTTTCAATTAAACTCTTGGTACAGTTTTCTTAGGGTATTATAGTCAGAGTAAAAACGGCTTAAGATGGTTTACTGGTCTTAGATGGTATTAACAGCTTAAAACAAATCCTCATAAAAAACCTATATAATCCAAGATTTCACAAAGCGGCCACGTTTTTATAAAAGAAGTCTTTAAACTCCTGCTTTGAAGGATTTGTTTTCATCAGGGAATATTCTGCTTTTGAAAAAAACGTTTCATTAGTTCCTGTGCAGAAATATAGCAAATGAACTAACAACAGGAAAGGTAAAAAATGGCTTTGAAAAAAGCATTCGTTAAGTAATATCAAAATAAATATTAATCTTTAACTTTGCAGAAATGACGAAGGCAATGAAAAACAATAAATTTACAGCGGAGATTATCAGGGATAAAGAGTTAAACCAATACATTGGCATAGTCCCTGGTTTGCCAGGAGCCCATACCCAGGCCAGCTCACTGGATGAACTATATAAAAATCTGCAAGAAGTTGTTCAGTTGTGCCTGGAAGAAATGACGGAAGAAGAGCTAAAAGACCTTCCTGAATTTATTGGATTCCAACAGATAACCATTCCGGCGGCATGAGTTCAAGACTGCCCATTGTCCGGATAAATAAATTAGAGAAATTATTATTTTATCTTGGTTTTAAAGCTAAACGCCAAAAAAGGAAGCCATGTATTTTACCGTCATCCTGACGGCAGGTATACTACCCTGCCTCACCATGGCAATCAGGAAATCGGGCGATCCTTATTGCGTCAGATATTAAGGGAGATTGAAATAACACCAGATAATTTCACGAAGCTGCTAAAACAGATTTAACCACCATAAACTTTCCATAGTACTTTCCCCGCTTCGAAGGATTTGAAATCCTTCGCCATAATTCCATCACAATAGACACAAAAGCCGATTCTTAAAAAGTTGTTCAAAAAAACATCCTTTATAAGAGTAAAACCCTTGCCTGTTTTTCTACTTTTAATCCTCAATTTATACCCCGTTTTATGTTCCTGATTTTTGATACCGAAACCACGGGATTACCCCGTAATTACAAGGCTCCACTTACCGATTTCGATAATTGGCCGAGGGCTGTGCAAATTGCCTGGCAATTACACAACGAGAAGGGCGAGCTGGTAGAGGTTAAGAATTTTATCATCAAACCCGATGGGTTTACCATTCCGTTTAATTCTGAAAAAATACATGGGATAAGCACCGAAAGGGCAACCAAATATGGAGTTGATATCGGTTTTGTACTGGATGAATTTGAAGCGGTTTTAAAACAGACGAAATTCAATGTTGGGCACAACATCGAATTTGACTTGAACATTATGGGTCCGGAGTTTTTGCGGGCAGGCCGCGATAATCCATTGGCCAATATGGAGTCGCTCGACACCATGAAACAAACCGTAAACTTTTGTGCTATACCGGGAGGCCGTGGAGGTGGGTTTAAATATCCAAATTTATCTGAGCTATATTTAAAACTTTTTGGTGAAAAATTTAAAGAAGCCCACAATGCATCGGCCGATGTAGAAGCTACTTCACGGGCTTTTTTGGAGTTGGTCCGAAAATCGATTATTCCGGAAAAAAAACTACACTTTAAACCGGATCAATTAGGTGCTTTTCAGGATTTTAATCCCAGAACAATACAGTTAATCGGGTTGAATATCCAACCTTATAACCCGTCTGAGCTGGAAATTGAAAAAGAAGTAAAACCCAAAGAACAAACGAAGAAAAAGAAGGCTGTTACTTCGATTACAAGCGAATTGCAAGATGAACCTTTTTCGCATTTGCATAACCATACGCAATACTCTGTATTACAAGCCACCTCAAAAATAGATGACCTGATTGAAAAGGCTGTTGAGTATAAAATGCCTGCCCTGGCCATCACCGATTTGGCGAATATGTATGGTGCTTTTCAGTTTGTAAGTAAAATACGAAAGCACAACAAAGCGGTAGAAAAATCGAACAGCGAAGCGCTTGAAAAAGGGGAAACACCAAACGGGCATCATATAAAGCCTATTGTAGGGTGTGAATTCTACATTTGTAAAGACCATACCGATAAGAAAACCAAAGACAATGGCCATCAGATTGTGGTTTTGGCCAAATCGAAAAAGGGCTATCAAAACTTAACTAAGCTGGCTTCAGCTTCGTTTGTCGATGGATTTTATTATGTTCCGCGGATTGATAAAAAAATATTGCTTGAGTATAAAGATGACCTGATTGTAACTACCGGCGGATTATATGGTGAAGTGCCTAATCTGATACTTAATACCGGTGAAAAACAAGCCCTGGAAGCTTTTGAATGGTGGAAGGATAATTTTGGGGATGATTTTTATATCGAACTGATTAGGCATGGCCTTGAAGAAGAAAACCGTGCCAACGAAGTATTGGTTAAATGGGGGGCGGAATATGATGTGAAATGTATTGCTGCAAACAATACTTTTTATGTAGAACAAACGGATGCTGAAGCTTTAGATGCCTTATTGTGTATAAAAGAAGGTGAAAAAGTGGGTACTCCGATTGGTCGTGGCCGTGGATTTCGATATGGTTTTTCCAATGAAGAGTTTTATTTTAAGAGTTCCGACCAAATGAAGGCTTTGTTTTTTGACCTTCCGGATGCTATTATTAACACCAACGAAATTGTTGCAAAAGTTGAAGAATATACACTGGCCCGCGACGTATTGCTGCCTAATTTTGAAATACCTGCAGAATTTGAAGACAAAAAAGATGAAAAGGATGGAGGCAAGCGCGGTGAAAACTCCTATTTGCGCCATTTGACCTATAAAGGAGCAAATAAACGATACACCAACCTAGATGAAGAATTAAAAAGCCGCATTGATTTTGAACTTGAAACTATAGAGAACACAGGCTATCCGGGATACTTTTTAATTGTTCAGGATTTTACCCGAAAAGCACGTGAAATGGGCGTTTGGGTAGGACCGGGCAGGGGTTCTGCTGCCGGTTCGGTAGTGGCCTATTGCATAGAAATAACCAATGTTGACCCGATAAAATACGATTTACTGTTCGAGCGTTTTCTTAACCCCGACCGGGTTTCGATGCCTGATATCGATATTGATTTTGATGATGAAGGCCGTGGAAAGATTATCGATTGGGTGGTGGATAAGTATGGTTCCGACCAGGTAGCCCAAATCATTACCTATGGCACAATGGCTGCCAAATCTTCTATTCGGGATACTGGAAGGGTATTGGACCTTCCACTTCAGGATACCGACCGGCTGGCAAAATTATTACCTGACAATGTGCCGCTGAATAAATTATTTAATTACAACGAAAAAGAGCTCAGATCGAATGTAAGAAACGATGATTTGGAAAATGCGAAAGCAATCATCGAAAAATCGCAGGAAGAAAACCTTGCCGGACAGACTATAAACCTGGCCAAAAAAATAGAAGGATCGTTGAGAAACATCGGCACACATGCTTGTGGGATTATTATCGCACCCGATAATTTAACCAATCATGTTCCGGTTGCCAGGCCCAAAGGATCAGAATTGTTGGTGACTCAATTCGATAATGCTGTTGTAGAATCTGCCGGATTGTTAAAAATGGATTTCCTGGGGCTGAAAACATTGTCTATTCTCAAAGATGCCATTGGATTGATTAAGGAAAAGCACGGTGTTGATATTGACCCGGATGAAATCCCCCTGGACGATGAAAAGACATATAAGCTTTATCAAAAGGGATATACCAATGGCACATTTCAGTTCGAATCGCGCGGAATGCAGAAACACCTGCGTGGTTTACAACCCGATAAATTTGAGGATTTAATTGCGATGAACGCCCTATTCCGGCCCGGTCCAATGGAATATATCCCGGAGTTTATTGCACGGAAAAAAGGGGAAAAGGAAATTGAATACGATGTTCCTGAAATGGAGGAATACCTGGCTGAAACTTACGGCATTACAGTTTACCAGGAGCAGGTAATGTTGCTTTCGCAAAAACTGGCCGGGTTTACCAAAGGTGAAGCAGATACGCTTCGGAAAGCCATGGGTAAAAAAATCAGGTCGTTGCTTGATCAGATGAAACCCAAATTTATATCGGGTTGTGTCGAACGAAATATCGAGGAGTTTAAAGCTGAAAAAATTTGGCGCGACTGGGAAGCATTTGCACAGTACGCGTTTAATAAATCACATTCTACCTGCTATTCAGTAATCGCTTATCAAACAGCTTATTTAAAAGCCAATTACCCGGCTGAATATATGGCTGCTGTGCTTACGCACAACATGAACGACATTAAAAAAGTATCCTTTTTTATGGAAGAATGCCGCCGGATGGGCATGATGGTTTTAGGACCTTGTGTAAACGAATCAGGATTAAAATTCAGGGTAAATGATGATGGGTTTATCCGGTTTGGATTAGGAGGTATTAAAGGGGTAGGTGAGGGTGCTGTGGAGAGTTTGGTTAAAGAGCGGAGCGAGAATGGTGCTTATAAATCGCTATGGGATTTAACCGGTAGGGCTGAATCAAACCAGGTTAATAAAAGGGTATTGGAAAGCCTGGCGTACGGTGGGGCCCTGGATGTTTTCGGGCTCAATCGTTCACAGTATTTTGTTGCCGACCAAAAAACCGGGCGTACATTTGTCGAAACCGGAATTCGTTATGGTGTGCGTGTTAAAGAGAATAAAAACAGCATGCAGCAATCGTTATTTGGCGGTAGCGATTCGGAAGATATTCCACCGCCGAATCCGCCGGAAACAGATGAGTGGCCGATTTTTGATAAACTTAAAAAAGAACGCGAAGTAGTTGGGATATTTATTACAGGACACCCGCTGGATGATTTTTCCTTGGAGATAGAGCAATTTTGCTGGAACTCGACAAAAGACCTTGTTGACCTTAAGGAATTAATGAAGAAAACAAAACGGATAACCCTGGCGGGGATGATTACAAACGTTGAGCATCGCGTTTCTCGGAAAGGGAAACCATGGGGGAAATTTACATTGGAGGATTATGATGGGAATTTTGAGTTTACACTATTTGGAAATGATTATGTAAACCATAAAAACATGATCAACCAGGATTGGTTTGTTTTTTTAGAAGCTGACTTATTTTATAATGATTATCGACAGAATACCGAGTTGAAAATTATAAAAATCACCATTTTACCAGATTTAATAAATGAAAAAGCGAAATCCCTTGAAATTGAATTGAATGCTCAAAAGATAACAGAATCAACTGTTCAGGAATTAAGAAATGTACTTGATGCACCTGTTGGAAAATTGTCGGTAAGGATTAAATTGGTTGATGAAAAATCACAAATTTCTTTAAAATCGAGAAGGAAAGGAATAACAATTAATAAAGATATAGCTGACCGTTTAAAGAAAATAGATAACCTTAAGTTTAAGCTTGCGTAAAAATGCTATTAATTAATAATAAAGTAAATAATTTAAATTAATTTTGCAGCTCATTTTTAAAATTGAAAATGGGAATATTTAATAAAATCTTCGGTAATAAAACCGTAAAAAACGAAAACAGTATGGAAGTTATTTTTGATAGTTCAAATTTTGAAGAATTAGCCATTAAATCAGACAAAGTAGTAATGATTGATTTTTGGGCAGAATGGTGTGGACCATGTAGAATGGTTAGTCCGATAGTAGAAGAAATTGCCAACGAATATAGCGGCGACAGCGCTGTAATAGGTAAGGTTAATGTTGATGAGAACCCCGAAATTTCGATGCGCTTTGGAATTCGAAATATTCCAACAATTCTTTTCCTTAAAAACGGGGAAGTGGTTGATAAACAAGTAGGTGCAGTACCTAAGCATGTTTTAGAAGAAAAACTAAAGAGTCATATGTAAGCGACTTCGATAATAATTGATAAAAGCCATCAGCTTCGAGTTGATGGCTTTTTTTATGGCTTATAAAGACGATGTAGGTTAATAAGACCGGTGTCATTGGGGAAAATCTCGAGAAGTTGAATTGTCAATTCAATTCCAACCTTGCAATCTTCATGGTTTGGTTGACATTTATTACTGTAGGCTGTAGCTAGTTTAAAATTCGCATCATAGTCAATAGGCAATAATTCTACGGCTTTCTTAAATTGATAAATGGCATTATCCCAATGTTTTAATCTCATCCATCTGTCACCTTCAGCTATAAAAAAATTATAATCCTCATAGTTTATTACTAAATCTAAACGATCGGTGTTTTTAATTTTGGTTTGATCTACATCGAAAGCCCCAATCATTTTTAAAACTCCAAAACCAAGTACCGAAAAAAAAATAAAAGTAATACTCCAGTTTTTTATCAGTTTAACTTTCCGTTGCTTGATTATTCTTTTACGAATAATTTGCAAATCCTCTTTGGAAACTTTCTTAAAATCAAGTTTTGCATTTCCTGCTCGGTGGTACTCTTTCTTGCGATCAAAAAATGAGCGCTCTCTATTAAACAATCCCCTTTTCCGCAGCAAATTTTTATTGTTGCGTAAACTTTGGATCATGGCTAAGATGCTTCCTCCGCCAGGCATGTAGTTCTAAATTTGTTTGATGGGTGTTTTTAAATTTTGCTTTTAATCCTCAAAAATCTCGATCTTCTGAATTTTATCTCCTTCACGTATTTCATCAACCGTATCAACACCTTCAACCACTTTACCAAAACAGGTATGTACGCCGTCAAGGTGTGAAGTATTGTTTCTGCTATGGCAAACAAAAAATTGAGATCCACCGGTATTTTTTCCGGCATGAGCCATAGATAGAACCCCGCGGTCGTGGTATTGGTTATCTCCACTGGTTTCGCAATCGATGCTATAGCCAGGACCACCGCTTCCGGTACCATTCGGGTCCCCACCCTGAATTACGAAATCAGGGAGTACCCTGTGAAAAGTAAGACCATCGTAAAATCCTTTTTCCGAAAGGGTTATAAAATTTTCCACAGTACCGGGTGCATCTTTTTCATAAAATTCAATCACCATGCTACCTTTATCGGTAATCATTCTTGCTTTTTTCATGTCTTTAAAATTTTTAAGGTGCAAAAATACGATTTGAGGGAATATTTTCGGACATTTATCATCGGATATTAATTTATATGAAACTTAAAAAACAAATAAACCTGGTATTAAGTGGCGGTGGTGCCCGGGGATTTGCGCATATAGGTGTATTAAAGGCGCTGTATGATCATGGAATCCATCCTAAAGCAATTTCCGGTACATCGATGGGAGCGATAATTGGAATGCTTTACGCAGCAGGTATGGAACCCGATGATGTTATTGACCAAATAGAAAAGTTAAAATTTTATAAACTGCTGACTTCCTTTGGAAAAATAAGGAAACGATCCCTGCATATATTATATCCAATTATCAGAAAAGCCATTGGGATACATCGGTTCGACCAGCTAAATATTCCGTTGTATATTGCTGTAACCAATGTGAATTATGGTCGTTCTGAGATTATTACCAAAGGCGATTGTATTCATGCAGCATTGGCATCAGCAAGTATTCCCATTATTTTCAGGTCGTATTCCAACAATAAAATGAATTATGTAGATGGCGGCTTATTAAATAATTTTCCAATTGATCCATTTTTGGAAAGTGAAGATGCTATTGTAGGCTGTGATGTGAATTTTTTAGGCTACCTAGAAAATGTAGGCGGGCTCATGACTTACGTAGAAAGAAATATACGAATGGCTTTATTTCAGAGCGTAAGGATCCGGGAACGTTATTGCGATTATTTGCTTGAACCGGAGAAAACAGGGGATTATACTTCATTTGATTTTAAAAATTCCAGAAAGTTATTTGATATTGGAAAAAAATATACTCATCAGCATATAGAAAGTTTAGTAAAGTCAATAGTTAAACCTGAAAATAACATAGCGCAAAGAAAATGTTTGTATAATATTTTAATGGAGGATAAGATTATCGTTGAAAGTGCGTTTTAAAATAAATCAACAATCAAGGAAATGCGTTTAGGAATTTTATTAATATTGGCGTCATTATTACTAAATATGCAAGTAATGGCAAACAAGGGCAATTTTGAAATAGCCACCTTTGGCGCAGGCTGTTTTTGGTGTATAGAAGCGGTTTTTAATGAATTAAAAGGGGTTGAGTCCGTTACGCCAGGTTATGCCGGCGGAACAGGCTCTGAACCTACTTATGAAGCGGTTTGTACCGGAAATACCGGATATGCTGAAGTAGCTCAGATCGTTTACAATCCGGAACTAATATCTTTTGCAGAATTGTTGGAAGTTTTTTGGAAAACCCATGATCCAACAACATTAAATAGACAAGGTGCAGACGTAGGTTCACAATACCGGTCGGTTATCTATTACCATAATCAAGATCAAAAAGAAAAGACGGAGTATTACCTTAAAAAAGTTGATGAATCCGGAGCTTATGAAAATAAGGTGGTTACCGAGATATCGGCCCTTGATAAGTTTTATAAAGCAGAGAACTACCACAACGATTATTTCGAAAATAATCCTGAACAAGCCTATTGCCGCTTTGTAATCCAACCCAAGGTCGATAAATTCAGGGCAGCTTTTAAGGATAAATTGAAATGATTCAACAAAGGGATGCTGAATGCCATAGATAATTTTTACCTGCAAAAAAAGGAACCGGAAAAATCCTGTCTGTTGGCATTGCGAAAAATTATTTTAGATTTTGATTCGAAAATATCAGAAGAATGGAAATACGGCATGCCTTTTTTTTATTTTAAAAAGAAAATGTTTTGTTATTTCTGGTTCCATAAGAAACTTAAGGTTCCCTATATTGGAATAGCTGAAGGGCGAAATATTGAGCATCCGGATTTACTTGCTGAAGATCGATCAAGAATGAAAATATTGTTGATCGACCCGAAGAAAGATATTCCGATCAGGACAATCAATCAGATACTAAGAGCAGCTGCTAGCTTTTATTAAGATTTATAATTGCGGATATTTCTGCGATGATTTGATCCCTTTTTTTTTCATTGGTATCGATAGTAAAATCAGCTTTCCTATAATTTACTAATCGACTATTTAAATGCGTTTCAATAAAGTTTAAAAGATCGGTATCTGTTTTAAACTGAGCAAGTAAAGGGCGTTCAACGGTCTCTTTTTTTATTCGCTTAACAATGGTAGATGCCGAAGCTTCCAAATAAATTAATAATCCATTGTCAAGGCTGGCCTTTAAATTGCTGGAATCTGAAATGGTTCCACCCCCAAGGGCAATTACCGTTAAATTGGGATTTCTGATAATCTCCCTTAGAATACAGCTCTCCTTATTTCTGAAATATTTTTCTCCCTTTTCCTTAAATATCTTAGCAACAGACATTTTTTCACTTTCTTCAATCCGGGCATCTAAATCAATAAAGTGTTTGGATAATTGTTTTGAAAGCAATAAACCAACAGACGATTTTCCACTGCCCATATACCCTGTTAAAAACAGATGTTTATTCCCGGATTTACCAATCATTAATTTATTAATTTGTCCTCAAAAATAAGCAATTCATGAAGCTCATCGAGGTTGACAATAAAAAGCTGTACAAGAAATTTCATAAAGTACCATTTATTATATATAAAAACGATAAAAACTGGATACCTCACCTGCGTCAGGACATCGATAAAATCTTCGATACCAATAAAAACAAATTGTTTCAAATGGGAGGGGAAGCCATTCGTTGGGTATTGAAAGATGATAGCGGCAAATTAATCGGCAGGGTTGCAGCCTTTATTAACCCTAAAACAATAGATGTGGATCCACATAAATTAAGAGTTGGTGGGATGGGTTTTTTCGAATGTATCGACAATCAGAATGCAGCAAATATGCTATTTGATGCTTGTAAAAACTGGTTAAAAAACAGGAGTGTTGTCGGAATGGATGGTTCAATCAATTTTGGCGAGCGCAACGAATTTTGGGGTGTTTTGGTCGAGAATTTCACCGACCCACCAATATACCAGTTAAATTATAATCCATCTTATTACAAAAACCTGTTCGAGAATTATGGATTTAAGGTTTATTTTAATCAAATCCTTTTTAGCCGCAGTATACATGATGTGCTACCTGCACATTACGAACGGTCATTCAATATCGTGATGCGTAATCCAAAATTTGAAATTAAAACAATCGAAGGTATTTCATTGGAAAAAGTTGCTGAATATTTTCGAATTGTTTATAACGGAGCTTGGGCCACACATAAAGGATTTAAAGAAATGAAACCAGAAGCAGCGCAGAAAATAATGCAAAGCCTTAAACCAATCATCAATCCTCAAATTATTGTCTTTGTTTTTTACGATAAAAAACCCATTGCGTTTTATGTAAATATCCCCGAATTAAACGAAGTTTTTAAATATGTAAATGGGAATTTAAATTGGTTGGGCAAAATTAAATTTTTGTATTACAATTGGGCAAAGCCACCTAAAACCATGGTAGGCATCGTGTTTGGTGTAATAAAAGAATACCACGGTAAGGGTATTGATGCAGCACTGATAAAATGGTATCTTGACAATATTGTAAATATAGCGGGTTATGACAATACGGTTTTTGCATGGGTTGGCGATTTTAACCCTAAAATGATTAATGTTTCAAAATCGTTGGGCGGAAAAGAGTACCGAAAATTAAGTACTTACCGTTATTTATTTGATCCAAAAGCAACGTTTGAAAGGCATCCGATTCTAAATGCTTAGACTAAGATTTTGACCATTTTAAAAACACCTTAAAATCTTTTCTAATTAGTTGTATTAATCTAAAAATAGATTTTATATTTGCACTCGTTTTTTCGGAAAGGGAAAGTTTTCGGAAAGGAAAAATAAATGATTCGATAGCTCAGCTGGTAGAGCATCTCCCTTTTAAGGAGAGGGTCCTGGGTTCGAGCCCCAGTCGAGTCACTCAAAGCCGTTTTGCATCTGTAAGGCGGCTTTTTGCTTTTATACACTGGGGCGAGAAGTTTATCCTGAGCCTGTCGAGTCACTAGAGACAAGGCAATGCCTTGTCTTAACGATTATGGCAATGCCTTGTCTTAACGATTATGGCAATGCCTTGTCTTTACGATTGAGGGTCGAGATCTGGGGATGTTTTAAAGTCCTCTGGAAATTTGGGGGTTACACCTGTATAAAATTCCTGTACTTTTTTCATAATAATATCCAAATCCTCGGAAGGGTAAAAAACAGGGCCAATACCGGCGGTTTTGTTTTTATAGTCGAGGTAAGAACAAACAATGGGAACATCGGCCTTTTTAGCCAAATAATAAAACCCGGTACGCCATTTAGTTACAGGGCTACGTGTACCTTCGGGACTGATCATTAAAACAAGGTTTTCGTTGGTTTTATATAGCTCGGCCATGGCATCTACCGCAGTTATTCGTTGCTTGCTTTCTTTTGGATTTCGATCGATGGAAATGGCTCCAACACCTCTGAGAAGAGGACCGAAAGGAAAAACCATTATTTCCTTTTTTATAGCGATTCGGGCATTGACTTTTAATATCTTAAGTGAAGCCAAAGCATAAATGGTATCCCAGTTGCTGGTATGTGGCCCGGCCAAAAGAACACAACTTGTTATATCATCTGGAAGCCCGTTTTCCACACGCCAACCGTTTTTTTTAAACAAATAATCAAATATTGCTTGCAACATAATAGCTGGTTTTTATTTACGCTTAGGTTAAATTGTCAATAAACATCATCAATTTCTTTTCCACTATAGTAAAAGTAAATATAATCTAATCTTTAGGTTTATGGAATTTACTTTTCACCCTGCATTATTCATAAAAAAATGAAGGCAGTTCATAAATTACTTTTTTTCAAATGATTACAAATAAATCTTTAAAGTATTCAAACTTTCATTTTTTTACAAGTGCATTTATTATAATGCATCTACTTTGTTACGAAACCCTTGAAATATGTTAATATATCAGCGGAATTTGATGCCTTGTATCTACATCAAACTAAACGCATGATTAATGCAGGTTACAAATTGAACCTTTCAATTTGTAAAAAGTATTGATAAATAGTATCGTTTTAACTTTAAGATTAAAGAATAATTCTATCTTACAATTCATTTTGTCATCACCTAATATGATAAAAATGCTAATTAGTGTTGGCAAGAAAACTCGTGATTTTCTGGCGCGCACTAATTATAACCAATTGACCAACAATGATAGAGTATAAAGAATTACTAATGTTTTTTTTCGGATTCGTTTGGATTCTTTTTGCTTCAGCGCATTTTTCAAAGTTTTTTCAACGGGTTAAGCTTCCGTTAATTACAGGGTTTATTGTAACCGGAATAATCACAGGACCGCATGTGTTAAATTTAATCACATCAAACGCTGTTGCCCATCTTGGGTTTGTAAATGATACTGCATTGGCGTTTATCGCTTTTGCTGCCGGGGCTGAGTTGTTCTTAAAGGAGATCAGAAGTCAGTTTAAAAGCATCGCATGGAATACTTTTGGGCAATTGGTCGTAACATTTGTCTTAGGATCAATGGCTGTATATTTTCTTGCCGGTTTTATACCTTTTATGAAAGATATGGATGCAGCAGGAAAAATAGCTGTTTCTATTTTAGCCGCTACTATTTTTGTAGCCCGGTCTCCTTCCTCAGCCATTGCTGTAATTAACGAAATGCGTGCAAAAGGGCCATTCACAAAAATTGTAATGGGGGTAACGGTTATAAAAGATGTATTGGTAATTATTTTATTTGCCATAAGTATTTCGTTTGCCGGAATGTTGTTAAAAGGGGAAGATTTTATGTTTTCCAGACACCTCTTAATTTTATTTGAATTGTTGCTTGCTATAGCGTTAGGCTATGTCTTTAGTAAATTACTCGAATTGTTCCTTTCTTTTAAAATCAATCATAACCTTAAATCCTTTTTAATTGTTTTAGCGGGATATGGAATATTTTTTCTTTCACACCTTTTACGTCAAAAAAGTCTGGCATATTTTGGTGTTGAAATTCATTTCGAACCCTTGCTTACTGGGATAACTGCAAGTTTTTTAATTACAAATTATTCTAAATACAGACCAGAATTTCAGCGCATACTCGATGTAACAGGCCCGATGATTTATGTGGCCTTTTTTACCCTAACAGGGGCGATGCTTTCTATTGATTTACTTGCAAAAGTGTGGTTGATTGCCATCATATTATTTATGGTCAGGATTATTGCTATGATGCTAGGGGGATATACCGGTGCGGTTTTGGCCAAAGATCCTAAACTATACCGAAGAATAGGGTGGATGCCATATGTTACACAAGCCGGCGTTGGATTGGGTTTGGCTACACAGGTAGCAAATGAATTTACAGATTGGGGACCCGCTTTTGTTACAATAATTATCTCGGTTATTGTGCTTAATCAATTTGTTGGCCCCCCATTATTTAAATGGGCATTGACGAAAGTTGGAGAAGCGCATCCAAAAGCAGCGACACCTGAATTTGACGGTATCCGTGATGCTATAATTTTCGGATTGGAAGATCAATCGATTGCTTTGGCCAGGCAATTGCTCTCCCATGGCTGGGATGTTAAAATTGCTACATTCAGAAAAGAAAGCGAAGTGGAAAAGATAGGGGATATTGATATCCATTTTATCCAGGATAAAAACCTTGAAACCTTTGATGCTTTGGATGCCAAAAAAACAGAAGCCATTGTGCTTATGTTATCAGATGAGGAAAACTATAAGATTTGTGAAATCGTTTACGAACATATTGGCACCAAAGAAATAATTGTAAGGCTACATGACCGTAAAAACTTTAGCCGGTTTCATGAACTCGGTGTAATCGTGGTTGAACCAGCTACTGCCATTGTCAGTTTACTCGATCATTTTGTACGTTCGCCAATCGCAGCTTCATTATTGCTTGGTACAGAAGAGCATCAGGACACCATTGATGTTGAAGTAATGGACAAAGACCTACATGGCGTTTATCTGCGTAATTTAAGATTGCCTTCTGATGTTATTGTCCTTTCGGTCAAGCGTAAAAATCAGATGATTATTTCGCATGGATATACCCGGTTGAGATTAGGGGATGTTGTAACGATAGTAGGGGAGGTTGATAGCCTTGAAGAAATAAAGTTACGGTTTGGGGCCTGATTCTAGGAATTTGAACTCGATAGCTATCGGGTTATTTTAGTTCGTAATAATCTATCAAATAAGAATTTTTTTAGTCGACCTATTTCAGGACGAGACCCTTTAATTGTATTGCATTAAGAACTATAATTTTAAAATTGAATTCTATAACTTATATAAGGATAAATAATAGTCAGGCCGAATGGCTCTACGGTATTTGTTGTGTAATTATAAGCATGTCCGAATGATTCCTCCTGCATCAATAAATTTTTGACTTGTAAAATAATTGAATGGGATAATTTGGGTCGGTTTATCATATAGTTTAAAGAAATATCGAGGTAATAATTTGTTGGCAGCTGAACCTCAAAAGGCCTTGATTCATCGTAAATCACATATTCATACTTAAGTGATTCTGTAGTGTTTACAGGCGATTGTCTCTTACCTCCAACAATAGTTACTTTGCCGTTAATGCCAAAAACATTTTCGTTTTTAAACTTCCATTCTTTACCTGCCAGAACATTAAAAACAAAGTTTTGATTGTATTTTGTGTTCCGGACAATGTTATCTCCTCCTTTATATTTTGATTGATAAATTGAAGAGGTTATCATGTAATAAAAACCTTTGTTAATAAATTGTTCTATTGTTATATCCAGCCCATAGTTTACCCCGGTGCCACTATTGATTAATTGCTCGGTAAAAAAAGTTTCGCTTGTATAATTTAACATCGAAAAAGAAGTGTCTGGAATAACAGGAACATCATAAAGTTTCTGGTAATAGGGTTCAATGTTTATATGGGTTTTATTCGATATTTTCAAATCATATCCAATAACAAAATGATGTGCTTTTGTAATGTTTAGCCTAGCGTTTAATCTTTCATAAGAATCGTTTACAGGTATCTCTGTTAAATATATTCTTAAAGGTTCAACCCTGCTGTGTTTTCCATAAGCAAAATTCAAAGAATGTTTTGGTTTAATTCGCCAATTAATACCTATACGCGGTTCTAAAATTGTTTCTTCATTAAAGGTAAAATGAGTTATATGAAGTCCTGCATTCATATTTATACTTTCAGTAAAATAATATTTCGATTGGGAATATAGTTGGAACCTATCGGTTGATCCTTCGCTTTTTACAAAAAAATCGGGTTCATCATTCATTGCAACATTCGTATTGTTAGCCACATCAAAATTATACCTGGTATGACTATAGGTAAACCCCGTTTTGTTCGTGTGTTTTGCACTAGATTTTCGTTTGATATAGGTGTCGAATGATAATCGTGTATTTTTTTCATTTTGATTTGTAACAGGCACCTTTTGCAAACTTTTTCTATAATAATTACTTTTATTGATGTATTCAGTAGCTGAAAAAGAAATTGATGTAAAGAGAAATGTTTTTTTATCTAAAATCAGTTTGTTGTTGATTCCTGAAGCTGTTAAATTGTAGGTTATGTCATATTGGGAGCTTTCCATATTGGTTTCCCATGTAGTAGTGTCCATATTGATATCACTGGCAATATTACCCATTCCGTTTATGCTCCATAGAGAAAAAGTACCCATTTTTTTAGTAGGAAATATAAATTTCATTGATAAATCAGAATAGGTAGGCAATCCCGTTATTTGAGGCATTAAACCTTGCAACAGACCTATCGTGGAATACCTGTAATTTATTAGATAGGTAGCACCTTTCCCTTTTTTGAATGGTCCCTCAAGTGCAAAGCTAATACCCTGACTACCCACCTCAAATGTATATTCCCTATTATCGGAATTCCCACTTCGAAGATTCATATCAAAAGTGCCTGATATTGCGTTTCCATATTCTGCAGGAAAAGCCCCCGTGAAAAAGTCTGAATTGGCCATCATATTGCTGCTGAACATCGTATTTACGCCACCACCCGAAAACAGGCCTGCAAGATGATTGGGTGCAGGTATTTCAACCTCTTCCAAATGCCAAAGTAATCCCTTTGCTGCATTTCCTCTGATTACTATTTCATTGTTATCAACAGTACTTGGGGTCACACCTGCGTAAGTACTGGCTAAACGCGATGGGTCATCTAAACCGCCAGCAAATCTTTGTGCGTCTTCAACCGAAAATGACCTGGCCGACAAGGTTGCCATTCTGTTTATGGCTTCATCTTCCGAATTAGCCGTAATGACAACTTCAGTCAACGTTGAAAACGATTCCTTTAATTTGCTCTCGATGTAAACTTCTTTTCCCGAATTCAATAAAATATCAGATATATATTGGGTTTCATAACCAATAAAACTAACCTGCAATGAAACTCTTCCTACCTCAATATCAGGCAATTTAAAACGACCATCGATATCTGTAATAGTACCGATTAGTGGATCAGTATCTAAAACAATAATTGTTGCTCCCGGTAAACTTATCTCACTATCAATATCTATTACTTTTCCCTTTATTGTTTGTGTCAGATTCTGAGAATACAAAATATTCGAAAAAGACAAAATAGAAATCAGTAATAAATTATTTTTCATTCCTTTCATAATTGATCTTTAAAATTTTACTAAACGCCGATGAGCGATTAATTAATGGCGCAAAAGTAAAGTAGATCAACAGTCAGAATGTTCGTAATTGTAGAAGAGGACATATATTACAACAGGCTGTAAAGCGCATGCAATCAGGCGGTTGAAAATTATTAAAGTCCCGGTTTATAAAAGGGAACTCTTTTTAAATTCGGATGGTGTTGTTCCTTCGATTTTTTTAAAAGTTGTGTAAAACGAAGTTTTAGAATTGAAACCTGATTCAAATGCAATACCCAGAATGGATAAATTGCTCATTTCTTCTTTTAAAAGCAATTGTTTTGCTTTTTCTATCCTATGCCTATTGACAAATTGATAAAAGTTTTCATTAAATCCGGAATTTATAACGTAAGATAATTGATGAGGACTAATATTGAGTAGCTCGGCTAATTTTATAAGATTTAATTCGCTGTCTAGATATGGTTTTTGATCTCGCATTAAATACGCAAGGTCTGATTTTAAATTCATCAACTCACCATCGGAAATAAGTTTTCTTTTCGTTTTTGTCATTTCCTCTACTTCATTAATAGAAATTATCTCGATTCGCTGGTTTTCATCCAAAGGATAAATTTCCTTTTGCTTTAGCGAATAGTAAGCAATGAAATAAACAACTATAAGAAAAAAAATGTTCATGAAAATATTTAGAGGTAATAAACTGTAAAACAAATTGTAAAAAATGGTAATGATACCAACTAAAAAAATAAGGTAGATAATATACTCTAACCAATTGAGGTCTATTTCAATTGTATTTGAAGAAAAGAGCTGGATTCTTTTTTGATGTTGCCTGATTTTTAAATATGATGCAGATACATAATAAACAATCTGAACAAGTATCAAGCCTATCAAAATGAGTTGAAACAAAATTGAATCTTCTTTGTAATAGGTCAGTTGTAAAAGTAAAACTATCAAATAAACAATGGGTAGAAAAAGGTATTTAAGATCTGAGGATTTGAATTTGTAATTTGGGTTTGTAAAGTAAATAACACTGAGATAGAATATAATTGGAGTGAAAAATTGTATAAAATGAACCCCGAGATTTAAAAATGTATTTATTTCGTTACTTCCGACAAGTAAAACTATTTCATCTAACCAAAAAGTTGACCATAAAAAAAGGAAGATTCCAAACCAGAAATTTGCTTTTCTATTTACTCCTATTGGATTTATAATTATAAGAAATGAAAGCAAAATAAATGCTCCAAATAAGAGAATAACAATCAATGAGTTAAGTTCACTTATATTCATTATTCTACTTTAGCTGTTTTTCACATAGAGACAAGACATCGCCAAACATTTAATCTCTAGCCCGAAACTTATTATTAGTAAGTATTCAACCACCTCCAGAATTTACCCAACAGTGTTTCTGGTTCCGGTTGGGAATTAACTGTGGGTTCCTCAACTTCAATAATAATCGGCTTCTTTTTCTTGTTGTTTACTGGTGGGGCAATCTTGTGTTTGCTTTCGTAGTGCTTTCTTTGGCGTTTTCTTTTGAATTTATCTTCGGTCTTTTTTTGTGTTGTTTCCTTTTTTTCTTCAATTCTCCGTTTTTCGGCAAACGAAACCTCTTTTTTTACCGGTTTCTTTTTCACCCTGACTTTTCCTTCAGCAGCTCTTTTGGCGGCTTCTTTCTTTCGGTTGGCATCACGCTCTTTTCGCTCGGCAATGCGCTGTTTTTTAAGTTCGGCTTTGTCGTACATCACTCCATCTATCTCTACCATTTCAGGTGGAGGCGGCTCAGGCAAGTCAATTTTATCCACTACTGTTAAACCTTCGAGTTTTGCAGCTTTTGCGCGTATGGTTTCTATTTCTGATGATTCCGTTATAATTTCAGCTTCTTCTTCTTTTTTATCGGATACAGCATCTTCAGTTATTTCTTCTTTTGGTTCTGAAAGTTCCTTGTTTTCTGATTTCAATTCTTTTTTATCATCACTTTCAACCAGAATTTCTACTTCCTCTTTTTTAAATACCTCTTCGATAAAAAAAACATGGCTATCGTCCATTTTAATATTCGGATGATCTCCGATAGTTACATCAAATTCATTTGCAACAATTGATACTATTTCTGGTATTGGAATGTCTAATTTCCTTGATAATTGACCTAATCGCATTGGGTAATAATTTGGTTTTTAGTTATACAAATATAAAACTCCTGATAGATGTGGAGTAAATTTTATAAGGACTTTTTAAAAGGCATAGGTTAAAAAGTGAGGGGTTTTATCTAAACCGATTGTTTTTAAATGCATTATTAAGTCCTTTAAAATCAACCTTACCATCAAATGATTTTAGAAAATCAAGAACTACAAGTCCTTTTTCGAGTTGCAACCCTTCGCTTTTCGGTTTTGCTATAATGTAAAGTAAACTTCGTTGCTTTCCGGGTGTTAAGGCATGAAAATGTTTTTCGCCCTCAGGGTCCTGAGCCAGTAATTCTTCGAATACAGATGGGATGGGAATGCCATATTTGCTCGTATCCCCGGTTAATTCAATGGTTAATTCATCACCGGCATTAATATTAAGCTTTGTTCGGTTTTCTTTGTTCAGATTAATAAAATAAATGCCTTTACCTTTCGGAAAAAGCCCACATTGAAACGACAGGTTATTGTTTATTGTGCATACAACCCTTCTGTTTTCTTTCAGAATAATTTTAGAAATCTCCAACGGTACAACAAAATGATAGTTCCATCCTAAAGAGGAATTTATTTTATCGAGCCGTACAGAAAACTTGTGAATCATGGTTGTGAAAATACTAAATCAATTAAAAACCCAACTCTTCAATTGCTTCAAATCCCTTTTCTATTGAATTAACCTGAGTTCAAATTAAATTTCACTTCACCAACTTTCATTAATGTATCCCGATATTTCTTCGTTAATTTGGGTCGTAGAAAAAATAATATTTATAACCGTTAATTAATTTTAAATCAGCTTATTATTGTTAAAGTGAAAAGCAAAGTAAACAAATACAATCCCTTTTTACGCAAGGCAGTACGCTTTATCATGTTTTTGTTTACTAAACTTTTTAGAATCAGTGCTCAAGTTCCGGAAGAAGTTAAAAAGCTTAAAGGGCCATACCTGCTATTATCTAATCATATTGGGTTGTTCGACCCCTTTGTAATCGGTTACTTTTTAAATGAACCCGTTCAGTTTGTTTCGTCCGATGCTGCTTTTCATACCCGGTTTATGCGATGGTTTTTATCGAACCTGGGCGTAATTAAAAAGAAAAAAAACATTCGCGATGGTCAGATGATCCGCGATTTAATAACCGTATTAAAGAATGGTAATTCAGTTGGCATTTTTCCGGAAGGAACGCGAAGCTGGACCGGTTCGACTTTACCAATAGATGCTTCGCTCGGAAAATTGGTAAAATTGCTTAATGTGCCTGTAGTATCGGCAAAACTAAAAGGAATGCAACTGTTTAATCCGCGGTGGTATCCAGGAACACGTCCGACAAAGGTCGAGATTGATTACAGCTTATCAATTTCGCAAGATGAATTAAAAACATTGAACCCTGATGAAATATTCTCGAAAATATTAAAGGATTTAAAACACGATGAGGTTGAGTATCAGCGCAAAATGAAGAATGTGATACAATCATCGCATAGGGCCGAATACATTAACCATGTTTTGTATATCTGTCCCGAATGCCATTCAATAGGCCAAATGAAATCGAAAGGCAATAATTTTGGATGTTTCAATTGTGGAAGCAAAATACATATCGACGATTATGGCTTTTTCGAGCCTCTAAATAGGGAATTATTAAAATTTGATAACATTCGGGATTGGTTTAACTGGCAAACCAAAGAAATGAGAAAGCTCATTGAATTTCATTATAAAAAAGGAACTACAGAAGCCCTTTTTTTTGATGATGATATGGATTTCTTCGAAGAAGAAGGTAAATTTTTAAAGAAAGTAGGGAGTGGCCGTTTAAGTTTTTTTATCGATAAAATCGTATTTAACATTCCTTATGGAAAAACAATAGAGCTCCCCATTTCTGAAATACAAACTATAAGTCCCCAACTTAAAGAAAGAATAGAATTGTTTTACCAGGATAAAGCATTGCGAATTGTCGGTCAGGATCGGGGCGTATCCGGAGTGAAATGGGAAATTGCAACGAATACTATCTGGTGTATAACCGGAAAAAAACACAAGGTTTCGACTTATTTTAATGAAGAAAATGAAGCCTTGTTAAAACAGATAAAGTGATTGATATTATCAGGCATTAATTATAAATTTCTTTCCTACTTTTGGGGTCCAAATTCCAGTAAGTTTAAATAATGACAAAGCGGGTCCGCATTTTTCTGTTTATCGTTTTCCTGTTAAGTGGAATTGTTGCCTTTTCGTATTATTTAAACGTTCAGAAGCAATCGCATTATACCGAAGAAATTGTGAGCAATAATTCTGAAGCTTTAAAAGCTGAATTAAAAGTGTTTCTTCACAAAGCACACAAAAACATCATTTATTTTAAAGATGATTTTTCCCTTCATTCGCCCGATTCTTTGAATAATAAATCATTGAATAAGTATTTTGCCGATGAATTGACTAAAAACGTAGTTGTATCAGCCATTGTATTATCCGGGAACAGCAAACAGTATATTTTTGGTAAGGACGAGGATTCATGGCTTTCGACATTTGACGAAGATTTCGCTGATAGCATGACTACATGGCACCGTTACGATAAGGATTTGAATGAGATTAGCTCCTGGTCGGATGTTTATGGTGCGGTTTTACCAATGAATACAATAAAAAAGATTAAAAAAACGAAGTTACACGACAAGGGGGTATGGATGGTTTTTCACAATGAATCAGAAGAACGTGATGATGT
>Ga0164313_10001388_pt1 | contig 21388 bp, 17 predicted proteins | sample GuaBasSedimGuay4_FD_113735 | JGI IMG/M metagenome (GOLD analysis project Ga0164313, IMG submission 113735) | Subseafloor sediment microbial communities from Guaymas Basin, Gulf of California, Mexico - Guay4, Core 4569-4, 0-3 cm | ecosystem: Environmental > Aquatic > Marine > Hydrothermal vents... | reverse complement strand
CCATGTAACAATATTTACTGATCCTGACCCATAAAAGTTAGCTACAGCATTTACGCAAACAGTATCTGCGTCCGTTGTGATCTGTACATCGGGAAGTGGGTTTACTGCAACAGGATATGTTACAGTATCTGTACATCCATCTGTATTTGTTACGATCAGCAGAACATCAAAACTGCCACCTGTGCTAAAGATATGAGAAGGGTTTTGTAATGTAGAAATATTATTTACACCTGAAGCAGGGTCACCAAACTCCCAGTACCAGCTAAAAAGGCTGTTTCCGCCATTGATGGAGGATAGATCGTTAAATTGAACCGGTTGTTGGTTACATGCAGGCGTATAGTTAAAGTCAGCAATCGGATTTGCAACTATGATCACATCCCTGAAAGTAGTATTGGTACAACTATCGGAATCGGTCACAGTAAGTGTTACCTGAAAAGTTCCTGGGTTGCTATACATATGTGCCACGTTGGGGTCACCAGGGAAGATCACATTTTGTGAAGTTCCGTCGCCGAAATCCCATTGCCAGCGGGCGATATAGCCATTCGGGCTTGTGGAGATGTTGGTGAAGTGAACTGAATCGTTCAGGCAAACAGGTCCGTCATGGAAAAAGTTTGCTGTTGGCAAAGGATTCACAGTCACCGGGTATGAAACCGAGTTTGTACATCCGTTAGTATCTTCTATTGTCAGTGTGGCATTGTATGTGCCAGCTGAAATATAAGTGTGTATAGCATCTTGTGTAAAAGCTACACCACCATCGCCAAAGTCCCAGGTCCAGGCTGTTGCATAAGGTGCAATTGAACTGGTACCAAAGAAATTCGTTATATCATTAAGGCAGGTTGGGTCAGGATTGAATGTGTAATCCACATCAGGGATGCTCCCAACGTTGACAATGTTTGTATCGGCATTGATACATCCGTTATTATCAGTAACCCTCAATATTACCTGGTAGGCACCCGGCAGCAGGAAAGTATGAATAGGGTTTTGGATCGCAGAGCTAAACCCATCACCGAAATCCCACTCCCAGAGAGTAATAGGGTTGCCTGATGTCCCGAAAAAGGATGTTGCGCCTCCTAAACATGTAGGCTCAGGGTCCCAGGTGAAATACACGGTAGGCAAATCAGGAGCTTGAACAGGAAACGAGAATACATCCTGGCAAGTGGTGCCAGCGGAGTCAGCTGTTACTGTCAAAGATGCTATACCGATAAATCCGGGTGCATAGGTATGCAGAGGGTTTTGGAGGATGGAAGTATTCCCATCCCCGAGGTCCCAGTCCCAGGAAACGATAGTATAGGTCGGTGTGGTTGATGACAGGTCAATAAATTGAGCCTCGGAACATGTGGTAAATGTCAATGTAAAATTTGATGTTACACTGCATTGCGCCTTGGCATTGTTAGATCCCGCCAGGAGAAATAAGAGGAAAAACAAAATGTTAAACGGGATTAACTGTCTCAGTTTGTGTTTAGCTTCCATGTTGCGCTCTGATTTTGGTTTTGTTATTGCTTATGAGCACCTTATGTATGCAAATTTACGTCGGTGCTTCATACCTTAATTATTATTTATTCTATTACGTACAATTATATAAAAAGGTTCTGCAAAATACATTATTAATTCAAACCTTTACACAAGTAATATTACTTCCTGATGCAAGTGATATTACTTAGTTTTTTCTTTCCTGTTTCGGCTGATCACTGCCGGCAACTTATCAGCTGATAAACGCTTGGCGATGATCGTCTTCTGTTCATCCAGTAAATATATTACCGGAGTACTATAAATATCATAAAGCCTGTGATAATCTCCAGTGAGGCTGATATTCCCATTTACATTGATCCAGTCAAGTTCATGTTTGGAGATATAATTCTTCCACTTGCTGAAAACCGTATCTGTATTTACGGCATAAATCTTCATATCGATGTCAGTATTCTTATACTGTTCATTGACTGTTTCTACTTCTTTCTGGCATTCCCCACATGAGCTTGACCAGAAGAACAAAATAATATACTGAGCTTCTACTTCATGAAGGCTTATCAGTTTGTTTGCAGTATCAGCCATGACCAGGGCAGGAGCATAGGCTCCGATCAGCACATTGCGCATTTGATTAACACGATTGATCATATTCTGCTGAACGATAGGGTTTAACCAATCATAACTTTGCTCTGTGAAGTATGTATCGACCATGTGTACGAAGATCTTATCATAGCTCATCACCTTGGATGTTTCATAGGTATTGGTAAAATACCAGAGCAGGTAATTTCGCATTTCAGATTTTTCGCCGGTTTTCGCGATCATGACATCAATTTCGTTTATGAGGCTGTCGGGGTGACCCGGCAACACATCATTCATATACCTTTCAAGCTTTTTATGGAAGACCGGGGTCCGCAGAAAGCGGTCATCGCCCAGGTCAACATACTCCCAATAATGATTCCTGTAATATAGATAAGCCGAAAGGCTGTCGTGGCGTCCGCCGGTATTAAAATATCCGGGAACTTCCGGTTCCCGCATCACATTAAACAACATGGCGGTGACCGAATTGGGATGCTCCTGGATCACCTGAAGCTTATAAGCAATGCTTTCTTTGTTGATTTCATCCATTTCAGCCTGCAGTATAACAAGGCTATCGTTTCCTTCGGGTAGAGTCTGAATTTTAGAGCGAAGCTTCCTTATTTTTATATAGCTTGCCCTGTTATAATCCAGATAAGCATAAAACAGTTCATTTTCATCCGATCCTGTAAATTGTGCTTTTCCCGGTGAATCCATGAGATCCCGCGTGATTTCAAAATACTGATCATCACCCACCATGAATTCAAAAAGTTTTTTCTTCTGCAAGCTTACCAAAAAATAGACTCCTTGTTTCAAAGGTTTACCTCCGGAAAATTCAAGCATACCTTTATCTACAACTGCAGTGTCGGAGATAGCAAGCTTATCTCCAAAATAATTCCCCAGGTAGGCAATATTATCCTGATAACCATCTAACTGCATATTAATATGGTAACCGGCTTCCTGTCCCGAAAAATGAAAATAGAAGAGAAGTGTCAGTATGGATAAACAGACCTTTTTCATGTTGCCTTATAAAATGAAAGAATTCAAATGTAAAAATAGAAATAATTCTTATTTTTGCAACAATAATTTTGGGATGTTAGTTCAGTTGGTTTAGAACGCATGCTTGACAGGCATGAGGTCACTGGTTCGAATCCAGTACATCCCACTAAAAAGCCGCTCGAAAGGGTGGCTTTTTCATGTTTTGGAGGCTTTTTGTAAAAAAAATGCAATTTTTTTTATTATTTTTAGACCTTTCTATTATTCACATTATCAGACAGTAAGCCTGTTTTTCTGATTCTTTTTTACATTTTATTTGATTTTATTTTTGATGTGTAGGGTTACCTTTTGCCCTTTCTCCGTATTAATAAGTGTTTGAGGGGGTAAAGGTCCTCAGGCAATCAACAATCAAAAGTCTTAATTCAATTATTTAAAAAGCTTTATCAGATGAAAACTTTCGAAGAAAACCTGACCAACATCGCAATTCTTAGTGAAGTAGAAATGAGTAAGATTTTTGGAGGCGATAATAATCCTTCAGGAACTACAACCGAAGACGAAGAAATTTGGATGTAGGACCATCCCCTGCAGATTTTTCAAGACATATAGCCCTTCCGGACAGAAACTTAGATCGTCCGGAAGAATAAATTTATAACGAATACATTTTTTTGCTTAACTTTCGTTCCCAAATTAGCATGATGGAACGAAGGTTTTTTTTATATCTTTTTTTAGCCCTTATCTTCTGCATATCCTGCACAAGCATTGCCTTCTCACAGGAATCTTCTGAAATCGATAGCTTGAAAATCATAGGAAGACAATATGCCGATGCCGGAAATTTCGATGCCGCAGAACTTGCCTTCAATTCAATCTTACTTATTGATCCGCAAAATATTCCAGCCAGGAATAACCTGGGAGTCCTATATAAATTACTTGGTCGATATAATGACGCATTGAGGGTGCTTGGTGAAGCTGAGGCCATTGTTAAACGGGATAGTGTGCCTGATTGCCCCAGCCTTGGCTATATGTATCTGAACATTGGTATAATCTACAATCAGAAACAGGATTTTGAACTTGCCTTGCAGTACCTGACTTTTGCTGAAAACCTATTCTTTCAGGCAGATATCCAATCAAATCAATCGAGTAAAGTCTATAACAATATCGGGAATTCTTATTTCGGAATGAATGACTTCCGAAAGGCACTCATCTCATATAAGCAGGGAATAGAAGTAAAAAAGGATATTAATGCTAGCGGTCTAGACATTTCCTATGCAAATTGTGCCAGTTCTTATGAAAAACTTGGTGAACTGGATTCAGCGAGTATATATTACAATTATTCAATAGAAGCTAAAATTGCCAGGTATGGTTCAGGCAATTTCAGGTTAATCAGTACATACAATAATTATGCAGTATTGTTACAAACCAAGGGGGAGAAACGCCTTGCCTATGAATATCTTGTAAAGGCTTTACAACTGGCTATAGATACTCTTCCGGCCAAACATCCAATTGTTGCAGAGTGCTATGAGCGCATAGGATCCTGGTGTTTAGAAGCCGGAGAGTCCGAAAAAGCTCTGGATTATTACCAGAAGGGAATTAATTCGATAATTTTCGATTTTTCAGCCACGGACGTTTATACTAATCCTAATCTAGATAGTGAGATTATTTCATCTCCCGCCTTACTAAAGATATTGATTGGGAAAGCAATAGCTCTTGAGAATATTTATGGTGATAGCGGTGATTCCAGGGATTTGCTGGCTTCACTTGAAGTGCTTGAACTGGCCAATATGCTGACTGAAAAAATGCGTTCATCCTACCTTGGGGAAGAGAGTAAGTTACTTATCACGGAACATGCAAGGGCAGGATTTGACCGTAGTATAAGAACGGCATATAATCTTTATAAACTAACGAACGAGCATAAATATGCTAATAAGGCATTCGAATCAGCTGAAAAGAGTAAATCTTCTGTATTGCTCGCGTCATTGCAGGAGGTAGAACGTAAAAAGAACCTGGCAATTCCACCTGAACTTAAGATCCTTGAACAGGACCTTAATTCGGAAACAGACATATATAAGAAAAAACTGTATGAAGAACGACAACGGCCTGAGCCAGATCAAAAGAAACTAGGAAACTGGCAAGCAAGGCTGTTCTTCCTCAGTCAGCAACTGGATAGCCTTGATCAGGTAATTAAGGAGAAATTCCCCGAATATGCAGCAAAATACGATAATGATGTGATCGATCTTAATGGCATTATGAACAGCCTCGAACCAGACAGAGTACTGGTCGAGTACTCCATGAGCGATACATGTTTGTTTATTTTTACAATTTCAAATGAAGACTATTTCATAGAAAGAATACTGATCGATTCTTCCTTTCACGCAGATGTGACCATCCTGAGCCAGTTTTTAAGGGATAATGATTTTGCCAATAATAATTATGAGGATTACCAGGCATACCTGGATGCGGCATATTCATTATATCGCATTTTTCTGCTTCCTGTCGAGAAACAGATCAGTGGTAAAAAGCTACTGATCATTCCGGATGGGGAATTGGGTTATATTCCGTTCGAAGCCTTGCTAACAGAGATCCCGTCGGGGAATACAATGGAATACAGGACACTGCCATACTTGATCTACAAATACAGGACAAATTATTCATATTCAGCTACGTTGTATTTTGATGACGACAGCAAGCGAAAAGTAGCAGACAGGCAGTTGTTGGCCTTCGCACCTACATATGATAATATGGGTGAAATTAACATTGCCAAGTTTCCTTCCAACCGTGAATTTGCCACCTACCTTGTCCCGCTAAGGTTCATATCTACCGAGATCAATAATATCAGTGAGATATTAGATTGTGATCTGTACGAAGGCTATGCAGCAACGGAGAAGGAATTCAGGGAGCAGGCTTCGAATTACGATATCCTTCACCTGGCTATGCATACCCTTATTAATGATGAGAACCCCTTGTATTCACAACTTGTATTTACGCTTAACAACGATACCCTTGAAAATAATGACGGCTTGCTGAATGCTTATGAGATCTTTAATATGCAGTTACCCGCCCGCATGGCTGTATTAAGTGCTTGTAATACAGGGTATGGAAAGCTCCAGAAAGGGGAGGGGATCATGAGCATGGCCCGGGGTTTCATTTTTGCCGGTGTGCAGAGTATAATCATGACTCTGTGGGCTGTGGAAGATCAATCAGGCTCGGTATTAATGAGTAAGTTTTATCAGAACCTGGTAGAAGGCATGGAGATCGATGAAGCCCTGCGCGAAGCAAAACTTCAGTATTTAAGCGAGGCAGATCAGTTGAGTGCTCACCCATATCTCTGGTCCGGCTATGTGAGTATTGGTAGTACTGATGCTTTGATCGACAAAGGATTTGGAAAACTATACCAGGTTATTCTTGCTGCAGTTGGCTTAATCGTTCTTATCTTTTTACTCTTTATGTTCCGTAAGCGTAGAACCGGGGCATAAAAAAAACCCCCGATCACTCGGGGGTCCTCTTAAAGGTATGTCTTAATTCAATAAAATCAAAAAGTCTTGATCAGTCTTGGATACTTTTCAGTATCTCGTGAGCTTTGTCTTTGTTGAAGCTGCTGCTGTGACTGATTTTGCGGAATAGCTCAACTGCATTTTCAGTGTCATTCAATTTCAGATAACAGAGTGCAGCATACCATTCGGCACGCTCAATGTAAAGGTTTTGTTTATGCTCCATTATGAAACTAAAGGGCTGCAGTGCATTCCTGTATTGCCCTAATTCAATATTTGATATTCCTGAATAAAACTGTACTGGGATATTGTCTCCATCGCCTTCCAACACCAGTGCGAAATGATCCAGTGCAGATTCATATTCCTTATTTTCATATAGTTGAAATGCCTGTATTAGTGAGGCATTCTGGCTGTCTGTACCCCTGATAATCAATGCTGCATCAGGCTGATAATAGATTTTAAATAAATTATCGTTCGACATATTTCCATCAGGACGCAGTAAGTACAAAGAGACGGATGTAATGATGAGTAGCACAACAAATGATGCTGCTGCAATCCTTGATAATTTGTGTCGTAAGATAGTACGTAACAGTCCGGGTTGTTTCTTGTTTTGGGTGAGGTCGTGGACCAGGTCGAGTTTCTTTCTTAACTCAATTACCTCACTCTCCTGGATGGCTTCATCTATTTCTTCGTGAAGCTCGAACTCTGCCATGAGATCCGGGTCGTCCTTAAGGTCTTTCTCGAAAGACTCAAGTTCTTCCCCCATAAGCTCGCCACTGAGCTTCTCATCGATAAGTTCTAACAGATCTTTTTCTAGTGTTTTCATTGTCTAATTTTATTGAATTCAGGGTCGTTTTTTATCCTTTTCACCAGTATTTCTTTACATTGGAACTTTCTTTTCTTGGCGTACTTTTCGCTACCAAAACCCATTGTTTGTGAGATCTCTTGCAATGATTGTTTCGCGAAAAACAATCTTAGCACTTTCTGGCAATCCTCACTTAGCGTAAGGAAATGCTTCTGATAAAGTTTGAACCTCTCACTTTTCGGATCAAAAAATGATCCATCTACGGGTTCTTCTGCGATTTCAAATTCGCCTTCTGCATTCAGCTTTACACCTGAAGTTTTGCGCTTTTCAAGCTCTTTCAACCATAGGTTCTTTACAATAGCGTAAACATATGTTTTAAAAGAGCATGTGATCGCAAAGCTTTCATCGTTCACCTTCCTGTAAATCGCTACAATGGCTTCCTGGAAAACATCCCGGGCATCATCTTCATTACCACTGTTGTTATTTACGAAGGCCTTTACTGAGGGAAAAAACTTCTTGTAGATGTACTCCAATGTATCGGAGTCATGCAACCGTATACCCTCCAGTAACGATTCTTCAATGTAATGCATCACAGTTCCAACTATTAATACTGATTTTTGAAAAAGGTAACCCTGTTTCAATAAAAATTTTTCAACTTTTTTTTACGTCTTAGGCTTAGTCAATGAAAATCAGTGTGATAGTAAATAAATTAATTTCTGTTCAATTACTAATATACGACAAAATTATACTTTTGTTCCTTTTTTCAAATATTGATAGCTGAAATCACGCGAATATTGCTGATATTTATACTTATTTTAAATAGAATTCAACTATGGTCATCGTTTTGCCACCTCTAAGGATCATGCTTATTTTTTTTTGTAGCTTAATCTCTTTAAGCAACTTCGCACAGGATGAGCCCTCGGCACGCTTTGTTTTTTATAATGTTGAGAACCTTTTTGACCTGAATGACGATACATTGACAGTTGATGAAGAATTTACACCGGATGGTGCTAAAAACTGGTCGCAAACACGATACCGTGACAAGATCGAGCGGATAGCAAAAACAATTACGGCTGTGGGAGGATGGGAACTCCCTGCTATCATTGGCCTGTGTGAAGTCGAGAACAGGAATGTAGTCCTCGACCTGCTTGATCATCGTTTACTTATTAATAAAGGATATAAGGCGATTCATAAGGATTCTCCTGACAGGAGAGGAATTGATGTTGCATTCTTATATGACCCTCAGTTGTTCCAGCCAATCAGTTCAAACTGGATATCAATCCGCTTTGAAAATGAACCAGACACACGTACACGCGATATCCTTCATGTAGAAGGGGTGATATTTGCTTCGGATACTATACATGTTTTCATTAATCACTGGCCGTCACGTTGGGGTGGGGTGGAAGCGACTATTCCCAAAAGGGTGACAGTAGCTAATACGCTTAGAGAACATGTAGATTCTTTGTTTCTGATAGCACCAAATGCCAACATCCTGATAGCCGGTGACCTGAACGATAATCCGGTCGATCGCTCCGTATATAGTGTGCTGGGAGCTAAGAATGAAAGTGATAGTGTTCAGGGTGCGCTCGTTAATCTTATGTTTCCTATGTATGAGAACCCCGGGGAAGGGAGCCTGAAGTATAAGGCTGATTGGGAAACCTATGATCAGATCATTGTATCTCCTGCATTGCTTGACGATAAGGCACTGTCTGTAAAGGATGGAAAAGCATTCATCTTTGCAGCACCCTTTCTTTTAACAGAAGACGAACGCTACCTGGGGCAAAAGCCGTTCAGGACCTATGCCGGTCCATCCTATCTTAACGGGTACAGTGATCACCTGCCGGTGTTTATTGATCTTATGAAATAATTTGGAAACTTTACTTATGGAGGCCGCATTCTTTATTGTCGGGCTGTTCCCACCACCATCTGCCACCGCGGATATCTTCGCCGGGTTCAAGAGCCCTTGTGCATGGCTGACAGCCAATACTTGGGAAGCCTTTGTCATGGAGAATGTTATAAGGGATGTTATGTTCCCGAATCAATTCCCAAACCCTTTCTTCTGACCAGTCTAAAAGCGGATTGACTTTGATCAGTCCAAAGGTCTCATCCCACTCAACAAGCTGCAAGCCTTTACGTGTAACAGATTGCTCAGACCGCAATCCTGTGACCCATACTTTGATCCCTTGAAGAGCGCGCTTCATGGGAACGATCTTTCGGATGTTGCAACACGACTTCCTGTTCTCTATGCTTTCATAGAAGAGATTGATTCCTTTATTGTTGACCATCGTCTCAACCTGTTCAGCATCAGGAAAATATACATCAATCTTGATGCCGTAACGCTTTCTTGTTGTATCAATCAGGTCGAGGGTCTCCGGGAAAAGACGGCCCGTATCCAGGGTGAAGATCCTGACATCATTGCTGATCCCTGAAAGATAATATGTCAACACCTGGTCCTCGAGCCCTAAGCTGGTGGCAAAAGCAAGTTCAGTACCGTATTCAGCAGAAAAATAGGACAATATATCCTCTGCTGGAGCCTGCGCGAAACGTACGTTCAACTCATCAATTAGCAGCTTGGTTTCTGGTGAAAGCATATTATTGGGGATTGAGCCTAACAAAGGTAGCAATTTAATTAACTTTGATTCCATATAATTAGACACAAAAATAGATATGAAACTTCATTTTATTGCCATTGGTGGAAGCGCCATGCACAACCTTGCGCTTGCCTTACATAAGAAAGGATATCATGTCAGTGGTTCCGATGATGAGATATTTGAACCCTCGAAGAGCAGGCTGGAGAAATATGGCCTGCTTCCTGCTGAAACAGGCTGGTTTCCAGATAAGGTCACCGGTTTACTGGATGCTGTGATACTTGGAATGCACGCCAAAGCTGATAATCCTGAACTGCTCATGGCAAAAGAACTGGGTGTAAAGATCTTTTCCTATCCTGAGTTTTTATTCGAGCAGGCAAAAGATAAAAAACGTATCGTAATCGCCGGTAGTCATGGTAAGACCACTATTACGGCCATGATCATGCATGTATTGCAGCATGCGGGAATTGACTTCGATTTCATGGTCGGGGCTCAGTTGGATGGTTTCGATGTTATGGTAAAGATCAGCGAAGATGCAGATTTGATGATCCTGGAAGGGGATGAGTACCTGACATCGCCTATCGACCTGAGACCAAAGTTTCATTTGTATAAGCCGCATATAGCGCTCATCACCGGTATAGCATGGGATCATATTAATGTATTTCCCACATTTGATATCTATGTCGATCAGTTCAGGCAATTCATTCAGATGATAGAAGATGATGGTTTGCTCACCTGGTATCAGAATGATGAAGAGCTTCAAGGTATTTCCGGCAGCAATTCCGGTATTCGAACGCTTCCTTATAATAAACCTGACTACCAGAAAAAAGGCCGCAATATTAATTTGGTAGTAGGACAGGACGAATATCCTTTACATGTTTTTGGTGACCATAATTTGCAGAATATCGCCGGGGCCATGGAAGTATGCCGTGAGCTTGGTATATCAGATCAAGTTTTTGCTGAGGCCATGTCATCCTTTATGGGGGCCTCGAAAAGGTTACAATTAATGGGAGACGGAGAGGATCGTTCTGTTTACCTGGATTTCGCGCATGCGCCATCCAAACTTGCAGCAACTGTCAATGCCATGAAGGAGCACTATCCGGACAGGAAGCTGGTAGCCTGCATGGAGTTGCATACATATAGCAGCCTGAGTGAAGACTTCCTTAAACAATATAAAGGCGGAATGGATGCTGCGGACCAGGCCATGGTATACTTCAACCCTCACGCCCTGTCCATTAAGAGACTGCCGGAGATCACCACAGAGCAGGTTAAAGAAGCATTTGGACTGGAGGGCCTTCTGGTGTACAATGACTCCTCAGAGATGCTCTCAGAGCTAATGGATAGGGATTGGAAAGCTTCAAACCTTCTTCTGATGTCATCAGGAAATTTTGACGGCTGGGATATACCGGACATAGCTGCAAAAATCACCAGCTAAACCCAAACTTCGAAGTTCAGGTCTAAAATATCTGAAAAAAAAAGCTGCCATCAGGCAGCCTTTTTTTATTATCCGTTCATGGAGATTAGAAACTCCTCGTTGGTCTGTGTAAATTTCATTTTGTCCTTCAGGAATTCCATAGCTTCCAGCGGATTCATATCCGCCAGGTGGTTCCTGAGTATCCAGATACGTTGCAGGTTTTCCTTGTCCAGCAAGAGGTCATCCCTCCTGGTACTTGAGGCAACAATGTCGATGGATGGATAAATACGTTTATTCGACAGTTTACGGTCGAGTTGGAGCTCCATATTACCGGTTCCTTTAAACTCTTCGAAGATAACTTCGTCCATTTTCGAGCCTGTGTCGGTCAGGGCTGTAGAAATGATGGTAAGTGAACCACCGCCTTCAATATTCCTGGCAGCTCCGAAAAAGCGCTTAGGCTTTTGCAGTGCATTTGCTTCGACCCCGCCGGAAAGAACCTTGCCGGATGCAGGTGATACAGTATTGTATGCACGCGCGAGACGTGTGATAGAGTCGAGGAGGATCACTACATCGTGACCACATTCTGTCAATCTCTTAGCTTTTTCAAGCACAATGTTGGCAATTTTTACATGCCTTTCAGCCGGCTCGTCGAATGTAGAAGAGATCACCTCAGCTTTCACAGAACGTTCCATATCAGTAACCTCTTCAGGCCTTTCATCAATCAGAAGAACAATGAGATAAGCTTCAGGATGGTTATGTGCAATAGAGTTGGCAACAGACTTTAGAAGGATGGTTTTACCTGTTTTTGGTTGAGCGACGATCAATCCACGCTGTCCTTTCCCGATAGGGGTGAACATGTCGATGATGCGTGTGGATATGGCTTCATCCGGGTTGGGGTTGGTCGAAAGATCGAATTTCTCCTCCGGGAATAAAGGTGTAAGGTACTCGAATGGAATTCTGTCGCGAACCTCTTCAGGTGTGCGTCCATTAATATTCTCAACTTTGATCAGAGGAAAATATTTTTCTCCGTCCTTTGGCAGCCTGATGCTTCCTTTAACAGTATCACCTGTTTTTAGTCCAAATAGTTTGATCTGTGACTGACTCACATAGATATCATCAGGTGAGTTGAGGTAATTATAATCGGATGAACGTAGGAAACCGTAGCCATCAGGCATGATCTCGAGCACACCTTCGCTGGTGACTACGCCATCGAATTCAGCATAAGCTTCCTCATCCCTGCGATTGAATTCTTTTTTGTGAAACTTCTCTTTATCATGGTGTGAAGGTTGCACAGGAGCTCTATCTCGTGGTGCGTTTTCCCTTTTTCTTTCTACCGGGGCTTTTTCCTTGCTTTCCCTCGGAGGTTCAGGAGTTTCTGCCTTTTCGGATTTAGGCTTACGTCCCCTTCCTCTGGGTTTTTCATCCTGCACGCGGATGTCGGCAGGTTTTTCTTCTTTGATGGCGGGTTTATCCTCCTTTTTCTCGGGGTTTTTATTTTCAGGTGCCTTGTTTTTAACAGGACGACCACGGCGTTTAGTATGTTTTTCAGCCTTTTCTTTTTTCAGGATTTCCTGGGAGGGATTCAGTGCCTGTTGATCGAGGATCTTATAGATGAGATCCTGCTTTAAAAGTTTTTCGTACTTCGGAATATTCAGTTCTTTGGCTATGTCTTTTAGCTCAGAAACCAGTTTTCCGCTTAGTTCAATAATATCGTACATAAATAGTGGTGTTAATTAATTGTGGAGATATATCCACACAGTTTTGCCTGAGAGGCATTACGCGTTATAGCGATTAAGGTAATTGATTTAAATTTTATAATGGATATAAAGGAATATATCTGGATATGATATCCAATTGATGCTGCAAAGATAATAATATTTTACAAAAGCAAGTTTTTTATCTTTGTGGAAATTATTTTTCAGATGATACAGCGTATACAATCATTATTTCTATTTCTGGTATTTGCAATCAGCCTTGCAAACTATTTTTTCCCCATTGCCAGTTTCTGGGGTGATCTTTATGTGATCAAACTCGGTGTTTTTGGTGTACAAGAGCAATTCCAATATGACGCAATTTGGCCAAACACCATATTATTAACCGTATTCCCGGGCCTGATAGGCTTCCTGGCTTTCGTGACCATATTTATATATAAGCGGCGGCTGGTACAAAAACGACTGATCAGGTTCGATCTGCTTCTGAGCATTGTGTACCTGGCACTTATCTTTTTCTATTATGTGCCTGAATTGGAAACTATCACTGAAACTTATGCAGATTATATCAATGAGCCCGGCATTTATTTGTCGATCGCTTCGGTATTGTTCCTGATCCTGGCACTCCGGTTTATTATCAAAGATGAGAAGCTGATCCGTGCAGCCGACAGGCTCAGGTAGTGGTCAGACCTTATTTTTATCCTTTTCCAGTATTTCCAGGTCTTTTATAGTCCTGCCATCGATGGTGAAGCGCAGGCATGTTATCTTTTGATGCAGCCCATACCTTCCTGCAGAGCCCGGGTTCATGTGCATCAGCTTTCGTTTATCATCATACATCACCTTCAGGATATGTGAATGCCCGGAAATAAATAGATCCGGTTTTTCCCTGCTGAGAAGTTCGCGCACACTATTATCGTAGCGGCCGGGGTAACCACCGATGTGTTTTATCAACACTTTCTTGCCTTCACAGCTGAATATCTGTACCTCCGGGCATAGGATACGAACATCCTGGCCATCGATATTTCCATAAACAGCACGCATACTTTTAAATGCTTCCAGCTCGTCGTAAGTACTGACGTTGCCAATATCCCCGGCATGCCAGATCTCATCGCAGTCTGCAAAAAAATCGAAAATACCGGGGTATATCCAGCTGTGGGTGTCAGATAATAGTCCGATACGCATCATAAGCTACATGGTAGTATTATTGTTATTGGGAATGTAGTGGTGGTTCGAATCACTATCGAGGCTGAAAGAAATTCCGGCAGAAAGAAATGTACGTACGGCCTTACCTTTAAGTATTCCCGGGCTCCAGTACACTTGCTTCAGCAGATGAATGGCTTCTTCGGTACACCCACCTCCCAGTGGTTTGTCAATGACGAGGTTGGAAATATGTCCGCTTGTTTCAACAATGAAGCTGAGTTTTACACTGCCTGAAATGTTTTGAGTATAAGCTAATTCCGGGTATTTCATATTTTCAGTAATGAACTTTCCAAAGTCCATCTTCGGGTCTGTGAAAACAGGTTTTGGTGCCTGATCGAGGGCTTTTGTAGGGTAAACTGCGAGGCTGCTGTCAATAGGGCCTGCATATGCTTCATAGGCGTCAAGTCCCTTTTGCTTACAATTTCGCTTATACTTCTTAATGTTGAATTTCACCGGTATCTTAACATCCTCGATGATATGATTACTCGATTTTACTGCCGGATAGAAGAGAAGCAGCTTACAGATCCGCAGGGCCTCAGCATCCAGCTCGGGAGTGAGTCCTTCGAGAATACGATAATTCGTAGTCTCACCATTCTGTAATACCGTGATGAGCATTACTACGTTTCCTTCCACCTTCTTTTCCATCGCTTCTTCCGGATAATTCATCTCAGTGCAGATAAATTCCTTCATCCAGCTGCTCCCTCCGTAGGGCATGGGTGGCGTGTCCATCTGGGCAAAAGTCGAAAAACCCAGCAGAAAGATTGCCAAAAAAGAAAGAATCAAAAATTTAAGCCATTTCATTGTCCTTGTATTAATATGGACGAGTGTACTCAAAAATAAGCATTTTTTCCTACTTTTACATTTCCATGGAGAGTACGATATATATTGTTTCAGGATCAGCTTTGTTGCTTGGTGCGGCAATTGCCTGGTTTTACGCCCGTATCAGGGCCGCTGCAGAGCGCAACAGCATTGAAAAAGAACTTGAAATAAACAAAGACCGGCTGGCATCTGCAACGATTAGCCTCGAGCATACAAATAAAAGCCTTGAAGAAGAGCGACGGAAAGTTTCAGAACTGAGCCAAAAGCTTGCAGTTGCCGGCGAGCGGGAGAATTCATTGCAGGAGAAATTCGACTCATACCGTAAAGAACTGGAAAACCTGCAGGACAAGTTCAAGCTGGAATTTGAAAATGTTGCAAGCAAAATATTGAAGCAAAATACATCCGACTTTTCAGAAAGTAACCGCAAAAGTATCAATGAGATCGTTGACCCATTAAAAGAGAAGATAAAAGCATTTGAAAAGACTGTCAGCGAGACCTACGAAAAGGGTCTGGAGCAACGTTCAGGCCTGAAGGTGGAGATAGAGAAGCTGGTTGATCTGAACCGAAAGATTAGTGAAGAAGCCAATAACCTGACACGTGCTCTTAAATCGGACAGTAAAAAGCAGGGAAACTGGGGTGAGATGGTACTGGAGAGGTTGCTGGAACGTTCCGGCCTCATAAAAGGGGAGGAGTACGTCGTACAGGAGTCGTACAGAAATGATAAGAACGAACTGCTAAGGCCCGATGTCGTGATCAAACTGCCGGAGGAGAAACACATCATTATCGATTCCAAGGTGTCTTTAACTGCCTATGAATCATTTATCAGTGCAGAAGAAGACGACGATAAAACCAGATTTATCAAAGCCCATGTACATTCCGTCAGGGAACATGTTAAAGAGCTGGCTGAAAAAAATTACCAGCTGACAGAAAAACTGGATTCTCCCGATTTCGTATTACTCTTCCTGCCACTTGAATCAGCATTCAGCCTTGCAGTACAGGAACAAACGGATCTTTTCTCCTTTGCCTGGGACCGGAAGATTGTGATTGTCAGTCCAACAACGCTTCTGGCTACCATGATGACGGTAGGGTCGATCTGGAAGCATGAGAAACAAACACGTAATGCCATTGAGATCGCAAGTGAAGGAGGAAAACTGTATGATAAGTTCGTTGCTTTCCTCGATGACCTGGAAAATTTAGGAAAACAACTTTCCCGTGCACAAAAAAACTATGATGACGCCCACAACAAATTAGTATCCGGCAGGGGAAATATCATTGGCAAGGTTGAGAAACTGAGAAAACTCGGCGCCAAAACTGCGAAAGACATCCCTCAGGATTTCCTGCCGGAAGGTAGTCAGGAAGATGAGGACGACTCATGAAAATACGACTGATAAGCATCCTTTTAATACTTTCTTTTACAGCATGTTCCAGCCTGAATAAGTTAAGCCTTTATAACCTTTCAGGCCAGTACGACAATACGCTTTTCACCCGCCTGGATGCAGTGGCTTTCAATACGGATGATCAATCAGTTTCTGTATTCGTTCCCATACTGATGAGTGATATGGTATCTGCTTTCGATGAAAATACCGGAAAAACTCACCGGGATGCCTTGCTCAGGTATGAGATGTTTGAGAACTATGATTCTAAGCAAATTCTCGATAGTGCCGGCATTCTCATCACTGACAGCAACCTGATGCTGATCGACACTATGATTTCCTTTAAGATCAGGTATCCATCCTCCAATAAGTTTATTCTCAAACTTGAGCTGGTTGACTTGAACAGGGTAGATGTTGTGCGTAACTATCTTTGGCTGGATAATTCAAGCCCCGCTTCTTCAGATCATTATTTGCTAAAGGACGCGGATGGCGACCTTATGTTCACGAAGAATGTTAGTGGAGAGGATGATTATTCATTTGAACTGACAGATAAGACTGCGCATAGTGTTTATGTACGTTATTATAAACGTGATTTTCCGCTTGCATTACCACCATTTCTGGAGGAGACAGAGACGAATTTCGAATATGGAGCTGATAGTGTATTTGTTATTGAAGCCAGGGATGGAAGTACAGCACTTTTTCATTTGCCTGAAAAAGGTTTTTATCACTTCCAGACTGACAGCAACAAAAGGGGTGGGTATACGATCTTCAGGTTTGATCCTGGCTTTCCTCAGGTTCAGAGTTCCAGTCAGATGCTTGATCCTCTGCGTTATATAACAACTGTAGCTGAGTTCAGGGAAATGCAGGATGCAGTTGATGTAAAACTTGCTATTGATAATTTCTGGCTCAATAATGCCGGCAATCCGACACGCGCAAGAGCCATGATACAAAAGTATTACGGCAGGGTTGTAGATGCCAATCAATATTTTACTTCTTATCATGAAGGCTGGAAGACGGACCGTGGCCTGATGTATATTGTTTACGGCCCGCCAAGGATCGTGTATCGTGGTGAGGATATAGAAGAATGGCTTTATGGCGAGAAAGGGAATAAGAATTCTATCCGTTTGCAGTTTGTAAAGGTCATCAACCCTTTCAGTGAGAATGATTACAGTCTCATCAAATCACCTTCATACAAAGAAAAATGGTATAACATTGTGAGTACCTGGAGAAGATAAGCTTATCTCAACAGTATCATCCTGTTGGATGAAGTCTTTCCATTCACGACCAGTTTGTATATATATATACCATTTTCAAGGTTTTCTGCGTCCCAGCTGATCTGATGATCACCGGCTTGCTGATAGCTATCGGCCAGTTTCTCTATGATCCTTCCATTCAGGTCAAGAATATAGAGTTTCACATCAGCATTTTGATTTAATGTATAAGCAATGTTGGTGGAAGAACTGAATGGGTTGGGTGCATTCTGTTTTAGATTGAATCCCAGGTTTTCACCTGATTCATCTATACTAACAGGATCTAAGACACAAAGGGCTTTAATACAGAAGTTTCCAGTATTGAGATATCCCGAAGGATCATCGTAATTATAGAAATCTTCCCAACCCTTGGCAGTCATATAATAGCTTTCACCCTCATTTGCAGCGGACTCAACCAGGGTTCTGGAATCGGCACCCAGTAAAACCGGCACAATGCTGGTTCTGTCGTAGGGATGCCCTCCACCATCAAGCATAAGGTAAATATAAAAATCATCTCCTGGCGATAACGGAATTTCAACATCTAAAGCAATTGTATGAAGGCCCGATAACTCAACAAAATCCGATTGGCTGGTCAGCTCACCGCTTAAGACTCCGCCTGAAAACTCGTCGTAGATCTTTACTGTGTAATTTACATCATTTACAGCCGTAAAGAAACTGACAGCAGTAATGGATTCATCTGCATCAGAAACGAAGGCATTAAATGCTTCGGTAGTCCCGGTTTTGTTGTCACGCCAGCCATGATAGTCGTGGAAATAGGCACGGTCGTATTGCAGAGGACCGGTCTTCTGGAAAGAAATGGCACCCATCTCAGGGTTCTGACAAGCATGCTTATCGTAATATGAGATCCAGAAATAGCCACTGTTTCCCCAGCCACTACCCCATGAATTCTTCACCAGCCATGCTCCCGGCTCGGGGGCCTGTGTATCGCGGTTATCATCCCAGCCTATAATTGCTACCGCATGGTTAGGGTCATCATTGGTTTGAGGAGGCTGATAATGTTCAAATTGCGCATTAATATAAGAGCCGCTGTAGCACATGCAGGTGCCAAGCACACCGTAATCTATGATTGATTGTTTGATCACATCTATATTTTCTAAATTCTCACCTGCAATCATCCATATAATATCCTCTGAATAGAAGTAATGATAGCTGTCATTGTAGCGCTCTGGCGGGCTGCTATAGGATTGTCCATCGATTTCCCTAACAGCGCCTTCAAGTCTTGAAAGATATGCAGAAGTAACCCTGTAATCGCCTCCCATGTGAACTTCGAGTCCACCTCCGGTAGGAGGATCTGTATCATCGTTATTGTGCTGGTTAAAGCCATTCCACCAATCGAGGTGATATTCTGCCAGGGCAGGCTCTCCTGTCTCCCCGGCTGCTGCCCAGGCACCGTTCATTAACATATTGCCTTCCATGGCAGCATAGGCACCATGTGTCCAGCAGGTGCCGCCCTGTTGCGATTTAACAGATGTTACATAATTATTGCCGTTGTAGTCGCGCAGGTCGAAGGTTTCAGGTATCTGTGCAAACAATGCTACTGGTAAACATAACAGTAAGAGAAGGGTCAGCTTTTTCATGATGTGGTTTTTTGTTGTTTGAAAGTGTAAAGATATAGAGTTTATCTATATTAAAAAAAAAGCCTTGAAAAACGGTTTGAAAAGGTTGGATGTAAATTACAAGACTTATCAAGATGTTCGAACCGGGTGTTTTCCAAAGCTTTTGTAACGATTGCTCATCATTATAGACAAGGCCTCTATATAAAAGGTTGCACACATTGTGGTATTTTTTATCTTTGGTGATATAATTATTGTGATGAAAAAAGACCAGATGATATTCGGAATACGACCTGTAATGGAGGCACTCGATGCCGGTAAGGAGGTTGATAAGATACTGTTACAAAAAGGCTTAAGAGGGGATTTGTTCCGTGAGTTAATGGACAAAATCAGGGATTTGGATATTCCTTTGCAAATCGTTCCCCTGGACCGACTTAACAGGGTCACACGAAAGAATCATCAGGGAATCATTGCATTCTTTTCACAGATATCCTACCATAAGCTGGACCAGGTGATGCCTGGCGTTTATGAGCGTGGAAAGACGCCGCTGGTACTCATCCTCGATCATATTACTGATGTTAGAAATTTCGGTGCTATTGCACGTACGGCTGAATGCTCGGGTGTAGATGCCATTGTGATACCATCGAAAGGCGCGGCAGCCATCAATGAGGATGCCATGAAAACATCTGCGGGCGCATTGAATATTATTCCGGTTTGCCGGACCGACAAATTGACTGATTCCGTTAAGTATCTGAAGGATAGCGGTCTGAAAGTCGTTGCTGCCACAGAAAAGGGAAGCACTTTCTATGATGAAGAGGATATGGATGTTCCACTGGCTATTGTGATAGGCTCGGAAGATACCGGGGTTTCTGAAGGCTTATTAAAGCTCAGCGACAGCCTTGTTAAGATACCGCAGCAAGGCAGGATCGGCTCACTGAATGTTTCGGTGGCAGCCGGGGTGATGCTGTTTGAGGCTCTACGGCAGCGCAAGGCATAAAAAAACCCCGCTAAATAACGGGGCTTCTCATTTTTATCCTGTTTTTCTTTAGAATCTCTTTTCTTTGATCCTTGCTTTCTTACCTTTAAGTTCACGGAGATAGAAGATGCGTGCCCTGCGGACAACACCCCTTTTATTCACTTTTATCTCATCGATAAAGGGAGAAGAAATAGGGAAAATTCTTTCAACGCCGACTCCACCTGAAATTTTCCTTACTGTAAAGGTTTCAGTTGGGCCACCGCCAACGCGCTGTAAAACCACGCCCTGGAAATTTTGTAAACGTTCTTTGTCACCTTCTTTGATCTTATAGGTAACAGTAATCGTATCACCTGCTTTAAAGGCAGGAAAATCTTTTACTTCTATCTGGTCTTCTACGTATTGTAGTAATGCTGTCTTGCTCATCTTGCGTGTATTAATCTATCTTGAAAAACGGCTGCAAAAATACGAGTCTTTTATTTAATAACAAAATGTTTTTCGCCTTTTTGCAGAGCAAAAAGAGTGTTGGGTTCTGGGTGTTGGGTGTTGGATTGATTTTTGATTGAAGGATTAGTTATAAAACCTCTTGATTATCAGGCTTATCTATCATTTTATTGATCTTTGGTTGAAGGATCCAGATGCCAACGAAATAGAACCAGATCATGATAATCTCTGCAATATAATCTGACACTGTAGTATATCTTTGATATTCAGTGGTTTTTAGCACCCTTGCTACAAAATACATGCAATAAAAACTGCAGAATATCGCCAGGAGGTGGAAAGGGATTATCAACAAAAAAGTAAATGGGAATGCTTCAATTCCATCATGAAATTGCGTATACATGAGAAGACCGAAGAGTGGTAAATAGACAATGGGATAAAAGAAACAGATCTTGAAAAATACTGTGTTAAGTTTTAATTCCTCAGGAAGTCGGTCATTGAGGATGATCCCGGCAGCCCAGGTCCAGCCATACTTGACAATGGCAGAAATAAGTCCGAGTATGATAAAAACCGGTATAAACCTGAGGCCAATATAAGGATCATGGCCATGATTCCTGATTGCTATCCCGATCATGAAAGCAATTGCTATAAAGTATAATACGAAAGGAATGGCGAAATGGAGGATGAAAAGCTGCCAGTGTTTTGCTCTAAGAAATATATTCAT
>Ga0164313_10001387_pt1 | contig 21388 bp, 13 predicted proteins | sample GuaBasSedimGuay4_FD_113735 | JGI IMG/M metagenome (GOLD analysis project Ga0164313, IMG submission 113735) | Subseafloor sediment microbial communities from Guaymas Basin, Gulf of California, Mexico - Guay4, Core 4569-4, 0-3 cm | ecosystem: Environmental > Aquatic > Marine > Hydrothermal vents... | reverse complement strand
GGGAGGGGGTGGCTGAAGTAAGAAGTTCGAAGTTAGAAGGCAGAAGTGGGAAGATCCGGCTTCTCTACGATACGCCGGGACAAGCTGGATGGATGGAAGAAGGGAAGAAGATGAAGGTAGGGCGTGACGGTCTACCCGCCGGAGCTTTACGCGAAGGAGGGCCCGGCGCGCCGCGGATGAAGTGGGGAGGGAGAATTATGAATTAAGAAGTGGGGAGGGAATTTTTGAACAGAAGGTCCCTAAGGACACGAAGAATCGGGACATAAGAACTCAGAGTCCGCATCATCGGGCCTGCGTTTGAAAACCCGCACCGAGAGGCAGCGGAGATCATGAGTCTCCGACTTCTGCAATCTTAACTCTTAATTCCTACTTTCCTCAGTCGCCCCGTAGGCGCGGATCTCGAAGATGCGGGCATGGTCCAGCCCGTGAGTGCTCTTTACTTCAACGTGCAGGCGACTAATCCGGCGGGGTTCCGCAAGCGTGTGCACCCGTCGCCGCTGGTAGTTGTCGGTCACGCTGATCCATTCGAACTCCCCGCCCGGTCCCTCCGCGGACACGACGTAGTCCCTGACCAGGGATGGTGGAATCACTCCCCAGTTCATGCGCCCGGCATTGCCCGCGGATTGGGTCAGCGTGAACAGGCGATGCATTTCACTGTCGAATATCAATTGGATCTCACGAACGGGAACCGCGTTTTTCCACGACAGTTCGATCCAGGCCGGAAAGCCGGCGTCCGGCTCACTGATCCACCGATGGGTTCCGGGATAGGCCCGCCCGTTCGGTGCGTGAATATAGGAGTCAGAAGCGCCGGTGCTTTCGTGACCTATCTCGCTGCCGAAGCTCTGGCCGATCCGGGTGCCGTGAACGGATCGGGTCTGGCCACTGAGAATATTGAGCGCGCTGCCTTCCGGTCGTTCGCTTGAGGCGGACACGGTTGCGGTATGCGCCAGATCATCGGGATCCTCATTCAGGTGTCCCACCAGGTAACAGTCATCGCGGAGCAGGCGCTGTTGGATGCTCTGGACAAAACCGCTGTTTTCCGGGAGTTCGATTGGTGCGATACCCTCGCGGATGGCGCAGGCGGCGGCGGTGCCCACGCCCTGGCCGACAGCGGCACAGGTTGCCATCACCCGTATGGATGCGAACGCGATGTGCGTGGCAGAGATGTTTCGACCGGCGAACATCAGGTTTCGCACATCGGGTGAAACGCAGGAGCGCAGTGGGATACTGTAAAGAAGCGGCAGCAGGTTCTGCTGGCAGGGGAGTTCGCCGGGGGCATCGACGCCCTCGGGTGGGTGGGTATCGATGGGCCAGCCCCCGTATGCGATCGCGTCTTTGAATGGATGTGACGCAAAGAGCTCGCGCTCACTCAGAACGTGCCGGCCGATGAACCGTCGGCTCTCCCGCTTGCCGGGAAGAAACCCGAACCAGTCGAGGGCCCAGATTGAGGCGTCGGCATCGGATTCGTTTTTGATAAAATCCCACACGCCGAGGATGATGGAAAGCAACTCGTCGCGAATGCGTTCATTATCCTTGATCGTATCCAGACAACCGCCCCATTCAACCCACCAGAATCCGTAATCGAGATCCATGTCACTCCCGGTCCTGGCGAACGGGCGGAACCTGAAATCGTCGGGCTTGAACTTTCTTGCCCACGCCGGGGCCTTGAAGGGCATGAGTCGATCGTGTCTGCGAGCGGTCAAAAGGAGCGATGAACCAAGAGTCTTTCGGTCGGCTTCCTCGACGGCCAATGTCTCTCCGTACTCATCCTTGCTTTCGCGACCCCACATATGTGGTGACCCCGCTTCGAACCCCAGTCTGCCGTCGCCGGTGCAGTCGACGAAAACCCCGGCAGATATCAGAAACCGGCTCCGGGTTGATTGGCGTTCCGCAATTGCGGTGGCAATGGTGGCGCCCGACATCTCTACACCGGTCACGGTTGTGTTGAGGTATAGATCCAAGTTGGGTTCCGACCGGCAAAGGTCGTAGAGTGTGAGATCCATCATGGAGGCCGAACGCTGGGGGTTGTGGCGACACTGCTCCAGCCGGACCTCCTCGATGATACCTCCTTCACGCACTTCGGATTCAAGTGGAACACCGTTCTTCATGCCATTGGCGCCGACGATGTGCATCCTGACCTCGCTGGATGCATTGCCCCCAAGCACCGGTCGGTCCTGGCAGAGAATGACGCGGGCGCCAAGTCGAGCGGCGGCCAATGCACAAGGGACACCGGCCGGACCACCTCCGGCCACAAGGACATCGCAGGTCAGGTTCCGGGTCTCGAGATGACTCATGCGTGATTCTGAAACCGAACCGGTATCAGAGACGGTTTCTCACTTGCCGAACGAGAATCCGGCTCCCTGAAAATTCTCGATCGAATCGCGGATGCCATTGATCAGGAAGCGATAATCGCTGACCCCACCGAAGAAGCGATATCCCTTTTCGATATAGGATCGGGCAAGATCGGGCTTGCCGGCGGCTATCCCGGCAATCTTGCCGTGTTTCCGGCAGGAATCCGCAACCCTATCGATCACTTTCTCAACGCTCGGATGGGTGGGTTCTCCGCCATGCCCGAGGTCATTGGATAAATCGCCCGGACCGACAAACAAACCGTCAACGCCCTCGACCGAAGCGATTTCGTCGATATGCGGAATGGCCTCCTTGTCTTCGATCTGAACCATGATCGTCGTGTTCGCGTTCGCCTCAGCCTGATATTGGCGGAGGGGGACGGTTCCGAATCCGGAATCAGGGTGTATCAGGTCCAGCCCTCGCTTGCCCAGCGGCGTGAATTTGGCGTATTCAACGATCGTCGCCGCTTCTTCCGCCGATCTGATATGGGGTATCAACAGACCTCTGGTCCCCATCTCAAGCAAGGGGAGTACATCGGAGTGATTGGAGGGTTTGACTCTGACAATCGCATCCGTTCCGGTCAGGCGGCAGGCGCGGATCATTGAATCGAGGATGACCGGATCGATCTTCTTGTGCTCGGTGCAGATCCAGATCGCATCAAAGCCCAGAACGCACGCCATCTCAACGATCTCCGGATCATTGTAGCAGACCTTGAACATCATCACCGGTTCATCGTTGGCCAGCTTTTCCCGAACCCTTGATCGGATCATATCATTAGATTCTCGTGTTGATGGTTCTGTTTCCGTTCCTTCCGGCGAATCAGCGGACTTCGTCCCAATGAAATTCGGATCTCACGATATTCGGTCCCGGAAACCGCGAAACCACGGATTTGTAATCGATGACATTGAAAAGGGTGCCCCTTTCGTCCTCCTGCCAGTAGGGGACCGGATAATACCCGTCGATGACGAGACCCTCCTCGTGATTGTCGAGAATCACGTAGGAGGTGATGGTGAGATCGGCCGGGTCGATCCGGAAGAGCGCCTGCTGCATGACCCGTTGCTCGTCCGCCCTCACCGGACAATTGCGACCCATCAGGTAGAAGTGTCCATCGCGCTCAAAGAGCCGGGGTCGGCCGATTTCCTTTCCGATGAATGGATGCACCTCGGTGAGGTTGACCTGCTCTATGAGATTGAAATCGGAATCGGTCACGTGGAGTCGCTCCACGGCGTCGTAACCACGGGTTGAAATGAGGAACTTGTCGCCCCACCTGACGAATGTGGATTCGTTGATTCTGATGTCACCGAACTCCAGGGAGAGGTTCTTCACGAACCGCCAGGTCGAGCCGTGGTCCTCGGTCTTGATGACATCGACCGATCCGCGCTGTCCGGCCAGGTATTCGAAGGTCATGACCAGCATGTAGGTGGTGCCGTCCTCGGTCACGTGATCGAACGCGTAACCGTATTCGACCCCGTCGACGACTCCCAATGGTATGAGGCCGGAGAAGGTCGTGCCTCCGTCCCGACTCCGGCAGCCCAGAATTCCGGTTCGGTAGCTCAGTTTCTTGATTCCGGTCAACTGGACGTCGATGTAGTTGGCGATATCCCCGTTGGAAAATCGCACCCATTCTCCCATCTGCATGATTCGCCTATCCTGGTGGGCGAGGGTGGTCTGTTCGATCACCCTGTTTGCAACCGTGTCGAATCGCACCAGTTCCAGGTCGGCCTCGCCATCGCTGCCGTGGTCGGTGCCCCGTTTGAAAGAAATAAGGATTTCGGAGTCGGATACCCGGATCAGGCAGGGGAAGCCCAGGTATTGCTTCCCGCTGAGTTCTTTCGATTCGACCAGGATCTGCTGAGTCTTAATTTTGGGAATCAGCGGATCGAGTTCGTCGACCTCAGGCAGCTTTTCGTCAGTCATGATTGTGGGAGATGGAAAGCACTGATATCCAGTGCCGAATGCTTTCGGTCTTGATCTTCCTTAATAGATAAATTTTGGTATACCATAAAGTCAATTGAAAACCAGAATGTTCATGAAATCGTGGGGTCTGCGGAGCGAATGAGGTGGCTGGACTCCCAGTCCGGCCGGCCATCGAACGTGTTGTCTCCGCTTCGGCCATCACCCAGGATTGGGCTGTTCTGATTGATGCGATGACCTCCAAATCAAATATGCAGATTGCAAGTCAGGTCTCCGGTGGAGTCCGGGGGTGGGCAAAGTTTTCTGCAAAACTCCTGGTCGCTTTCGCCGGATTCTGGTTATTCTGCTATGTTTGTGGCTGGCTGGTAAAACCGCGACTGGAGAAGACCCCGATCATCTATCCCGAAGAGATGATCTCCGAAGTCATGGCCGCCCGCGAGACCAGGATTGATCTGGAGAATCCGACGGTGATTTATCGCGAGGTCGATTATTTCGAGGGGACGTCCGGTGCTTGGTTTCCGGATGGTGAATCACCGATACTCCGAGACCTGGTTGACGAGGGTCACTTGCCTCCGGTGGCGGAACGAGTCGGATCCGAACCGCTCGTCCTGGAGGGTGTCGACGGGATCGGAACCTACGGTGGCACCTGGCTTCAATCGGGATACGCGACGCGTGAAACGAACAATATCACGGGGCGCATGTCGGCGGGGACCTTGTTTCGGTGGTCGCCATTTGGCTACCCGATTGTTCCCCACATTGCTAAGTCCTGCGTGGCCAGTGAGGATCATCGCATATTTTCAATCAAATTGAGGAAAGGCATGCGATGGTCGGACGGGCATCCGTTTACGGCCGATGACATCATGTATTGGTGGGAGAACGAAGCCGCTGACCCGGCATTCGAAGGGTCCCAGTTCCTTCCAACCTCATCCCCGATGCGACTGCATCGTTCAGTCGGTCGAATCACGAAGATCGATGACCTTACGGTGCGGATCGAATTTGACGCGCCGCACGGTCTGTTCCTGGAAACTCTGGCAAGTCACTCTTCCCAGGAGTTCACCAATTCTCCCCGGCACTATCTGGAGCAGTATCACCCACGACTGGGTGATCAAGAACTGATTGAGGCGGCCCGGAAATCGAGAAAACTGCCCAGTCCGCACGCTCTCTACACGGCCCTGAAAAATTGGGACAATCCGGAGCATCCGCGCTTATGGCCGTGGATCTACCGGTCGTATCGGACGGATCCGCCGCAGGTTTTCGTGCGCAATCCTTATTACTTCGCGGTCGACCCGCAGGGCAATCAGCTTCCCTATGTCGATCGTGTCGTGCAGAAGGTCGACCTGATCGGCGTGGCGGCGGCAAACGGCGACTACACCCTGAATTGGAATTTTCACTACTTCGAGCAATACACGCTTCTCATGTCTCAGCGGGAGAAGAATGACTACCAGGTCTATCATTGGACCAATGGGGGCGGTTCGTTCTTTCTCCTGCATCCGAACCTGAACCTCAAAGAGAGCCACCTGAACCCCGATGCGGCAAAGAAAAGGGCACTCATGAACGAAAAGAGGTTCCGTCAGGCCCTGTCCCTGGCCATCAACCGACCGGCCTTGATCGAAGCGGAATACAGTGGAATCACTGAACCGGCTCAGTCCGCACCTGGACCCGAGTCCCCATTTTACGAACCGTCCCTCTACCATGCGTTTGTGGACTTCGATCCGGATCGCGCCAACCACCTGTTGGACGAAGTTGGATTGCAGACCCGTGATCGCGAGGGTTTCCGAACTTTTCCGGACGGATCCCGGATGACTTTCTATCTCAACATGGCGAATACGCAGGCGCCGGGTAAGGCACAATTGGTGATCGATGATTGGAATGCCGTCGGGGTGCGGACCATCCTTAAGGTCAGGGCGGGCCAGCTCTATACCGTGGGTCGGACCTCCCGGCTTTTCGACTTCTCCAGCTACGGGGTCCACGGGCAAATCTTTCCCATCATCCAACCAAATAAGTACATACCGACGGACGATACGTCGACGTTTGCCCTCGGCTTCAGCAAATGGTATCAGCAGGGTGGGCTCTACGGAGAGGCTGACACCAGCGCCGCCGGGGTAATCGAACCTCCCTTGGACCACCCTCTCCGTTTGGGGCTCGAATTGTATGATGAGGTTCTCGGGCAGTCGGATCGCAGTCAGCAGATCGAGACCTTTCGTGAGATTCTCAAGATCGCGGCCGAAAACGTATGGACGATCAATATTTCGACCCCCCCCCCGGTGATTGCCGTGGTGAAGAACGGATTCAAGAACGTGCCGCGCAACTTGATCTTCACCTCCGACTTCACATCGCCCGGAAATGCGGGCCTGGAGACGTTCTACCTCGAGGAGGCCGTGGAACCGGCTTCGGTGGTTGAGCAGATCAAGAGCCAACTCGAGTCGAAACCGAAAGTGGCTGGTAGCGCCGCTGCCGGGGCGACGGGGCCGGATCTTCCATCCCGCCTCATCCGCCGGTTGCTGATCGGCATAGGAATTGCCGTGCTGATTCTGGTGGGCGTACGGCATCCCTATATCGGGCGGAGGTTGCTTCTCATGGCCCCCACCTTGTTCATGGTATCCCTGTTGACCTTCTTTATCATCCAGCTTCCGCCCGGTGATTACTTGACCTACCTGATTGCCCAACTTGAGGAGACGGGTGATGAAATCAGCGCCGAGCGCATCGAGGACATCCGACGAATGTTCCTTCTGGATCGGCCCATGCCGATTCGCTACCTGCAGTGGAGCGGTTTGCGCTGGTTCTTTACGTTCAGCGATGGTGACCTCGGGCTGCTCCAGGGCTATATGGGTCGATCCATGCAGACTCTCGGGTCGGTCAACGACCTTGTCGGGAACCGCATCCTGCTGACCTTCCTGATCAGCCTGGGCACGATTATCCTGACTTGGTGCATGGCCCTCCCGATCGGGATCTATTCCGCTGTGCGTCAGTATTCGATCGGGGACTACGTGGTGACCCTGATCGGTTTCGTCGGCATGAGTATCCCGAGCTTTCTCCTGGCTCTCCTGCTCATGAATTTCAGTTCGAGCGTCCTGGGAATAAATGTTTCCGGCCTGTTTTCCGCCGAATATGCCGCTCAACCGGGCTGGTCCTACGCCAAAGTGATGGATCTCATGAAACACATCTGGGTCCCGATCGTCATCATCGGTGTCGCCGGGACGGCCGGCCTTATTCGGGTGATGCGCGGCAACCTGCTGGATGAGTTGCAGAAGCCCTATGTCACCACGGCAAGGGCCAAGGGGGTGGGTCCCACGAAACTCCTCCTGAAGTATCCGGTTCGTCTGGCCCTGAATCCGGTGATCTCGACCATCGGTGGTATCTTTCCCCAACTGGTTTCCGGCGGGGCGATCGTCGCCATGGTGCTCAGCCTGCCGACGGTCGGACCGCTGTTGCTCAATGCCATCATGCGGGAAGACATGTACCTGGCCGGCTCGATGCTGATGGTGCTGAGCCTGCTCGGTGTTCTCGGCGTTCTGGTCAGTGATCTGCTTCTCCTGGTCCTGGATCCGAGAATAAGAATGGAAGCGGGCTCCCGCTAGCCCGAATCGCTACGAGGTTCCAGCCTTCTGTGGAGGGTCGTGCTTCCGCGCGACCGCGAATCCCGAGAGACGTTCCTCCCTCGCAGCGGTGAGTCGAGGAGCATTCGTCGATTTCAATTCATCTGCTCCCTGTGAGCTTTGCAGTACAAATGGAACATCCATCTGTAACGAAAGCATTCGACCCTTTTGTCCCCTGTCTATTCTCCAAACCGATCGGCCATGAAATCCAGGACGATCGGTAGGGCGGTTGCGACAACTTCGAATTTGTGTTCGCCCTGCAGAAGCCGCCACTCGAAGTCGATGCCCAGCTCGGACAGTTTCCCGGCAAACCTCACATTCATGGTCAGGTCGAACGCCTGGTCGGCGGCGACGATCAGAATGCCCGTGTTCTGGAGCTGATGAGTGTGATGGATGGGGTTCAGGCGGCGCCACTCCGCGGGGTCGTCTCCGAATCGTTCTCGCGGGACCGTGTAGTTTTGACCTTCCGGAAGCGTTTCGGGTCTCGGGAAGTCAAGCAGACCGATGATGCTTGCCACGGTTCCAAATCGCTCCGGGTGGACTTCCGCATACCGAACGGCCCCGTAACCGCCCGCTGACCATCCGGTGATTCCCGTTTTTCGACGGTCACGGCTGACTGGATAAAGGGAGTCGACCAGGTCGACCAGGTATGTCAGGTGGGCGGAATAACGATCCCCGGCGATCAGTGGTGAATCGAGGTACCACCCGTCTTCCCCTTGTGGCAGCACGGTGAAGAAATTCGCCTCCAGAAGGGAGGACCGCGTGTCATCCGGATCGACCAGCGAGCGATGATGGCGCCCGCGGCCATGGAGCAGGTAAAGCACCGGCCAATCCGTGATTCCATCCCGGTATTTCGCCGGGAGGACAACGGTTGCCTTCATTGGGCGCCCGAGAGGTTCACTGAAGAAAACCAGTTCCTCGATCCGCGGCGAATGAACCACGCGCTCGATTTTCATATCCGTTGTTGCAGGGTCTGCGATTCGGTCAGTTCCGGCGAGTAAGGATATCGGAACCGATATCATAATCAGAAGGTTCCTCAATACCGGGCTGGTCATCGATTCGGATGTTTAGATCACTTGTGGAGGAGAGGGATTATCCCTCGACAATCCGGACACGGCAACAGACGTTCCCCGTATGTTCGGAGGGCTGACTTCCACGTCAGCCGCGGCGCACCCGGTGATCGGGGCGTCCTGCTGGAGACCCGAAATCGCAATGGCCATGGTCATTTCAGATTTTTGGAGTGCTTCTAATCGTCCAGGTTGAAGGTCAGCTCCTTTCGCGTGATCAGGACAGCCCGCCTGACATCCCGTTTCTCGATCGCCTTGATCAGCGCGCCATGATCGCGCAGCACTCGCTTTTCGTTGCGGATGACCCGTTTGCTGAATCGATCCCTCTTCCCCTCGATCTCGGGCATGAGGTAAAGGGCGAAGTGATCCTCCATGATGATGTGCCTGAAGTCTTTGATGAACCGTTCGTTGCCACTCGCTTTGACGATCGCGGAATGGAATTCGCGGTCGAGATCGATCCACTTCGATGAATCCTCGCTCCCAACTTCCTTTTCGAGCCGATCGCAAATCCGTGTCATCGATCGGATCTGTGTGGTCGTTCGATTCGTGCAGGCGGACTGAGCGGCAACGATTTCGATGGCGTTGCGCAGCTCCTTGAGGTGGCGTATCTCGGTCGGGTTGTATTCGCGGATGCGCACGCTGAAGTTCTTCCGGCCCCGCACAAGAATTCCTTTGGCCGTGAGGTGGGCGATGGTCTCGCGAACCGGAATGCGACTCAAACCCAGGATCTTGGACACATCCCTCTCGATCACCCGTGAACCAGGCTTGAACTTTCCCGAGAAGAGATAACGGAGCAGTTTTTCCTCAATTGCCTGCATGGTGGGCCAACGTGGTTAAGGTTCTGATACAATACATGAGCGGGACGGACTGAAATGTGCGTTCTTGAGTGAGATCGGCACCTTCAGGTGATCAGTGCAGAAAGAATTGTGGGCGACAACTTGGTGTCTGGATCAGGACGCCCGGTCGGACAGGCGGAGTTTTGCCAGGTATTGGTTGGTGTTGCCTTCGTGCGATGAGTAGTAGGAAACCCACAACAGTCCCTCGTGCCAGACCAGGCCGGGATAGGAGCAGTCACCCCCGCTCGGCAGCGTCATGACCGGCTCGAACGAGCGATTCGTCATTTTCGCCAGGATCACGGTTCCGGCGCCGGGGCCCTTCGGCGTGTCCTCCGGGTATCCGCGGCTTCCGCCCCAGATGGATCCGTCCGGGAGTATGGTGAAGTCGGGACCGCCAAAACGGTGCCTGGTTTCCGTCCACTCCCATGTGTCGTAAGGCGGCAGGCTGTGGCCGATCCAGCCGTGGAACGGGGCATCGGACACAGGCCCCGTGCGCACCATGGCGATCATCTCGCCCCTGTCGGTGAACCGTAGGGTCGATTCATCCGGTCTCGGTAGGGCGATCTCGGTCACATTTCTGTAACTCAGGCCGTCGTTACTGACCACCAGGCGGGCACTTCGGTCGCGGAGGTGGGCATACGAGTCTGATGAGATACGTGAAGGGGTGGGGATGTGGCGATTGATGCCGTAGGCTCTTCCCTCGTGCCAGGTAACCCGCCAGAGCCATTGCTGATTGCCCAGCACCGGGACGAGACTGGTCCAGTCGAGGCCATCGTCCGAAAAGGAGACCCTCGTCCGTCGATTTGTGCATCGAGTGTCTTTGTAAAACGATCCGCCCACGACAAGCATCAGCCGTCCATCCGGAGTGACTGACAGGTGAGGATCGCGCAGATCGACGCCCACTTCCCCGAGAACCGCCGCTGAAACCCAGTCCTCTCCATCATTGGATACGATCACCCGGACCAGGCCGTCGTCACGACGCCCGAGAGCCCCGGCAAAATGTGACTCTGCCTCCCGAAAGGCACAGAACCAGCGGTCCTTGAACCGGATCAGTTCGCTGTTTCCGTTCCACGGCGCCCGGTCCCAGATGCGCCGAACCGAGACCAACTCCGCCACGTGGTTGTTCCGCTTCTCCTCTTTGTTCATCTCCTATCGTGCCCATGGCTCATGAAGGCGCCACGGTTGGGGTTATTTGGTATACCAAAACTGGAAATGTCAAGGACGGAAGCGGGTGCCGTCTGCAATCTGATTGCGCTTGTGGAGTTGCGGAGATTTGAATACCGTAACCTCCCATGGCGCGCATCTCTGGAATCGTGACCGTTGAGCGGGACGGCCTTCACAATGGGTTCACCGACATTCTCTTCTGGCAGGGCGCCTATTGGATTTCGTTTAGGAAGAGCCAGGGTCACATTTCGCCCGATGGCGAGACATTCATTTCTGTATCCGGAGACGGGGAGCAATGGAGAAATGCCTGCCGGATCAAGATTCCGGGGGATAATCGGGATCCCCGCCTGATCGCGGTGAGCGAAAACCGCATGGCCCTGATCATATCCACCTGGATGGATGGCTATACGAGTGATTCGCTGGGATTTCAGCGGAAAAGACTCCTGTCCTTCATCATGTTCTCGGAGGACGGGCACAACTGGACCGAGCCACGGCAGACTCTGCCAGAGAATCGGTGGCTCTGGAAGATCCGGCGATTCAACGACCGGTACTACGCCGCGAATTACGGATTGACCGAGGGCGCGACCTGGAGCTCCCGCAGGATCAGCTTCGAGTTCATGGCTTCTGACGATCTGGTCAACTGGGAGAAAGTCAGCGATTTGGGGGAGGGCGACTTTGTTCCGATCGAGACTGACATGGCCTTTCGGGAGGACGGAGAGGTCTGGCTCGTCTCGCGAAATGATATCAAGACATCTGGGATGGTCGACAGCCATTTTTCCAGCGCCCTCCCTCCCTACACCAACTGGGAGACGGTGAACCTGGGAACGGTCATACATTCCCCGGAACTGGTGACGATTGACAGGAACGTATATTTGGCGGGGCGGTGCGATATGGTAAAGGACAGCAGCCTCCCATGGCCCTATCCGCGGGAGTGGAGCATGGCCCTGTGGAAACTGGGGCGGGGAGCCGTGGAGCCCATTCTCTATTTCCCTGCCTGCGGCGATTGTTCGTATCCCGGAATGCTGGTCGATCCCAACGGCAACCTCTGCATCAGTTACTATTCACAGCATGCCTACGGCATGGGTGTCATCCCTTCGACCAGCGGTTTCGAACCGGCAGACATTTTCTTTGCGAAGATCGATCTCAGCGAATGAATGTCTTCGGCCCCATCTGTTGCGATTGAAATAACCGATGAGTTCGAAGTTGAAGCAACCGTCCCATAGGATGGAACAGATCCTGGTCAGGTCCGATTCACTGGAGGATAAGCAGTATCTGGCCTTTCCCATCAGCCTCCGGATAAGCGATTCCGAGATCCTGGTATCCTTCAAGAGAGGTTATCGTCATGCCCGGGACAATGAGTCCGTATGGCAGGTTATCCGATTCAACCCGATTACAACCGAGGTTTCACCGCCGGCCACGATCACCGAGCGCAGAGGGGTTATTTATGAGAATGGCGAGTGGATCATGCTCGAGGATGGCACGATCGATTTATTCCTCGATGTCCAGATTCCAGGGTCCTCCCAGCGCGACGGGTTGATCACTTACCGCTCGTTCGATAGCGGGCATTCGTTTCAGCATCGCGGGAAACTGGGCCGAATCGATGGTATCGAATACGGCTATTGCTTCCAGGGACTGGTTGACGGACCCGTGATCCTGCTCCTGGTCATGACCTTCGAGTACCTTTCCGGCGGCAAACGGGCCGTCCACGTGGTGGGTTCGGATGACGGCGGCAAGTCATGGAACCGGGTGCGGGACCTGACTTTGGAATTCGGTGGTCTTCCGATCAACGAAACGAACATGATCCGCCATGATGGTGGATTCGTGGTTGTGTCGCGAGGTTATGACGGCATGGCACGGATCCATAAAATGGATACTAATTTCAAGTTGATTCGGCAGATTAATCTGACGGAAGAAAACGACTTCATGAAGCAGTATGTCAGCCGGCCGCGGATATTCGAAAGGGACGGTGGGCACTATCTCATGGGGCGCAACTACACGAAGACCCATGCGTCGTCGCTTTCCGAGTGGCCGATGGAGCTTTGTTTCTACCGCATCGATCCGGACAGCTTCGAAATACTTTCCTACTCGGTTCTCGACAATGCGGAGCGTCGTCGGGTCACCGATGGATACTACGCGACCCCCTACTGGCAGGTACGGGATGGAGTGGTCTTTTTCAATGCCATCACCTACCGGGGGATGGGCTGCCATCAGCCGGCGAACAACGATTTTCCGGTCGACCCCTGCAAGCCCGATATCGTCCGTTTGGAATACCTCTGGGACGAGATTCGCTAGTGTCCTGTCTCACAAATGAGCTAGCCAATACCAGAGCTATTTATAACCTCAGCGCGCTGCATAAGGACCGAAAACCTCCTTGAGGTGGCTGCGTGGGTCGGAGTCGTCGAGGATGAGCACCCAATACCGTCTCCCGTCGGGTTCGACCCTGACCAGGATATGCCCGGATGTGCTCCGGAAGGCCGAATCAATCCGGGGACCGATCACATGTCGGTTGGCGTCCAGCATATTGGTCGCGAAGAGATCGCGCGGTCCCGGATAGATTTTCTCACTTATCATCCTCAATAACACATCGTGCCCGGGTTGATCGGCGGACCAGTTCTGCTGAACAAAGACGCGGGGCGAAAGGGTGCGGGTGAAATCCTGGTTCTGCGTGTTGCGGTAACCATGGTGGTTGAGGACTTGCACGTCGACCGGTCCGACGACTTCTGCCACCGGTGACTCGACATCTGTCCACTCGGGGTCCCCGATATGCGGTATACCCGGGATGTCGGCACCGTTAAAGTAGGTAAACTTTCCGACCTTGAAAAGCGTGACTGCGCTGCAGGCGTTCTCACTTGGAAACCGGGCGATTTCGAGCGTTTCAACATCGGGAAAGAGTTGACGCGTTTCGCCTTGGTCTCCGGACCAGAGCTCGCCGTTTGCACAGACGATTCGGCACTCAAAATCGGGGAATCCGTCCGGTCTTTTCTGGAGCGAAATCTGGTCAAGCGCTCCCGGCCTGAAGGCCTCAACCGTGGTGCCTTTGGATTGGATCCAGTCCAGGAACCGGAGGTAGTTCTCGATCATTCGAAGCTCCGCTTTGAATGCCGGGTTTTCTCGAAAATGGCCCTTCAGGCGATCCGAATCCAATCGGATCGGGTAATCGTAGGCGGGATGACCTCGGTCGATTACCTTCTTCACCGGCAGTTCCGAACAGACACCGGTGAAGCCGGTTTTCAGGAATCCTCCCTTCGGATGGGTGGGTGCACGCGTATGGGCCTCGCCCAGGTGGTCTTCATGAAAATGGGTCAGGATCGCATAATCCAGAACCGGATCCTGTGGGGTTGGATGCACCCGCCGGATGTAGTCGGAAATCCACTCGAATGGTCGCCGTGATCCATCCGGTTTGGGCGCGGCCTGGCGGGGGGAATTGTATCTCTCGGTGGTCGGATCGAGCTCACCGGCATCGAAGAGCAGGGTGGTGCCGTCCGGCAGGATGAAAAATCCCGCGTCACCTGCTCCGGTATTAATATGGTGCAGGTCCAGACAGCCTTCCCGCCAGGGAGGGATCGCGTCCCCCACCCGGGCACAGGGTAGATCGCTGTGGCGATCGGTCTTGTCATTCATATCCGGTTCACACTCTGGCCGGGAAAATCAGTCCATGCACACTGAAATCGAATTAAGAATTAAGATTGATGAATGAAGAATTGGGGAGAACACAGAGACCGAAGATCGAGCCAGTGCATTTTGGTGTCCATTGCGCTCCGTACTTATCTCTTCGAAATTCCGCCGCAGCCACTTCCTAAATCCTAAATCTTCGTTCTTAGGGGCCGTAACGAAATAAGTTATCAAAGATGCGCAGGATTTTCGGGGAGCAACAAGGCGGGTTTGGGCGATTATAGCGGGCTATCTGAGCCGGAATCCAACACCGTTGCCCGCCGAAAAGACCAGCAGATTTTGTGAGTTATTTTGTTACGGTCCCTTAATTCATCTCCTCACTCCCACTTGCAGAGCGATTCGATGAGGGCGGCCGAGCCATCGCGGAGCCATCCGTCGAGTTGGGCCTGGTCCTTGAGTTGCTGACCCCGTGAGCGGGGTACGACGAAGAAATGGCAGTCGAAGTCCGGGAGCACGGTCATGTCTCCCCAGAGTTTCTCGAACTGGGCGACTGGGAAAATGTCTTCCTGGCCGTGTCCCCAGCGCTTCTTGACTTCCTTGATCGTGACGTAGGTCGGCATGCGTTCGGCCAGTTGGCGCACGCCGGCCTGCACTTTTTCGCTGTCTGAAAGATCGGACCGCGCAAGTCCGAAGCGTTCGAGTATGCCGTCGATCTCAATCCATGAGGTCAGGGTGTTGTAGTAGGAGAGATTGAATTCGTCCTCTTCGCGCGGCATGGCCAGGCCCTCGAGCAGGCGAAGCTGGCCGTTGACCCGGGCGAGGCCTCCGCCGCGATCCTCAATCCGGCGGGCGATGACTTCGACGCTCAGCGGCGAGTTCCGGTTCAGGTGGCGCCCGAGGACGGCCGGATCCAGATCGGCGCCAAGTGTATCGATATTGTGGAGCAGCAGGGTGGACAAACCGGGGTTGGCGGCGACCAGGTCCCGCAGAGTGCCATTCAGGAGGAGGTTGGCGACTTCATACCAGTGACCCACCGGATGGAGGCACTGCAGAGGGAGGTTGTCGGTGTAGTCGGTCGCTTGGCCGGACTGTTCGGCCCAGTCCATGAGGGCCTTGCGCAGGCTCTGCCGCACCTTTTCCTGCTGGGGGTCGAGCTGTTGTTGCGCCAATTCCTCCCAGGCGAAGCGAAGGTCGCGCACCATCGGTACTAGGCGGAGCCCGATCGATCGACCCGGTGACAGCACGATCGAATCTCCGAAACCGAAGCGGTCGTTGCGATCCAGGAATTCCTTGATCGGGTCGTGGGTCAGGTAGCTTGTGGTGACGATGTGGGTGGGCAGTCGATCGAACCGGTGACCGACCCCGCGGGTCTTGGCCAGGTGTACTTCCACGAAACTGCGGTGGCGACTGCCCAGGCGGGCGAAGGGGTGAAGTGCCTTGACTGTTCCTGCGCCCTGGGTCCAGCGACTACCTGCCCCGGCGGCCAGCGTCACCACTGCGACCCTGCCTTCACGGAGCGCTTCCTCGCCCCGCAGCATGTCGTCGGCGGAACTTTCGTTCACGAGATCCTCGACATCGCCCCTTCGCACATCGTCGATCTGGGTGCTGGTGGACAGACGGTTGCGCGAGAGACCGATCCGGCCGTTTTGCAGGTCGGTCCGAATCCTTTCGTGCTGGACCGAATCAAACCCGTAGGCCTCGAGCAGGGAAGGCAGCGGGCTGCCGCCCCTGGACCTTCCGGACTCGATGTTCGGGACGACCCGTTCAACCAGAAGCAGGGCAAGGCTGGAGTCGCGTGAAAGGTGGTCCCGGCGGAAACATTCGATGTCGATGCGTTGCGTCCGGGTCATCAGGCGGGGGTCCTGCCTTATCCACCGGGGTACCATCATCAGGTAGTACTCGGGCCCAATGGTGGCATCGGCCCCCGTGCACAGCGTGGCGCTCGATCCCTTCTCATTGATTGCGAAATCGTAGACCACGGGCTCCATGGCAAAGGGCAGTGCATGGTCGTAGTCGGCTTTGGCCGCCCGCATGATCCTGAGGAGGCGTTCCTGCATTTCCGCCTTGGCGTCGGGATCGACCATGAATCCCATGCCGCCGCCCGACATGCCGCCGAGCATCCAGAACCCGCGGTAAGCGCCGCCGAGTTCCTGCCGGGCGTCATCGATCAGACGTTCGGTGAATGCCGTGCTCGCCCAGGGGATGATGGTCTGCAGCGGCCCCATGAAATTTCGAGTGGTCAGCGAACCCAGTGACGAGAGGTCACCGGACTCGAGGGTGGCCACGATCTGGTCGAGAATGACACCGGCTTCGGCGCGGGCTTCGGTTTCTTGTTCGAGCTGGAGCAGGTACTTCTCGGTTACCATTTCGAGGATGGGACCGACGTTCTGGGACAATCCGCCATGGACAAGAATCAGGCTGTCCTGAAGCTGTTGTCGTGTTTCTTTGGATACACGATCGGTATCCATGATCGTGTGTCGCGGCAGGAGGCGTCCCCGGCTGATACCGGATTCGACGTCGCCTTCCCGGGCCAATTCGCCCTCGATCAGCTTGATCCCCGGCCAGACGCCGCCAGAATCCTGCCAGCCACCCCCGGATCCCCCAAGCCATTCGCCGAGTATGGCCCGCCCGGCGACGGTGCGTCTCTCATCTTCTTCAAGTGGGCCGGTCAGAGATCGGGTCTGGCCGGTCGCGCGCATGCAGAGGGCGATCAGGCAGGCCAGGAGATTGGTGGATACAGCGAGACGGGATCCCTTGGGAATATTTCGGACATGGCTGATCAGTTCGAGACCGCGCCCGGGGCCGCAGACCCGCCCGAGGACCGCTTCGAGGGATTGACCGGATCCCTCAAGGCCGGCCGGAACCAGGCCGGAGGCGATGACGGCAGCCTTGAGCAGGCCGAGGTAATCCTTGGCATAGTCGAAGACTTCCGCGAGGGTGGATATTTCGGCGCTCGCTTCGAGGTCGAGGCTGATCAGGCGCAGGACGGGCTCATCGATGACCCGCAGGTAGGCCGACACCGGAGGTCGAACCGTTGCATCCCGTCCGTGCACCCCCAGATCGATCGAAACGTTCAGGACCCGGGCGCACTCCGGATAGTCCATCCCCAGGAAGAAAATATCGCTCCAGGCACTGTGACTGAGGTCCATGCGGACCGGCGTCTCCTCGAAAAGGACTGGCCAGGGATCGCTCCCTGTCGGTCTCTCGAGCATTTCGTGCCGAAGGCGAAGGGGATGGTCAAGGGCATGACCCATCCGGAACATCCAGCGATTGCCGCTGACGGCTCGAACCGATTTCTGCACCTGGGTGGCCAGGGTCTTGAAAGCCAGGCTGTGGTAGGCCATGGCCAAGGCGCTGCTCAGGGCGTCCGAGGGGCCATCTGTCGCCTGGTATCGGAGGAAGATGGAGATGGCTTCCTCATACCGGCGTGCGAGTGCATGATCGAAGCCGTCGAAGGGTATGTGACCGGCTTCTGTATCCCCGAGAAGCGGCGGCAGGTGGAAGCGGTGAATCGCATAGAGGAAGAAGATCGAGCGAACGCGATGGTAAAAATTGGATGCCGAGCGCCGGTACTCCTCGAGGCTGTCGAGGGCGGCCAGGAGGCCTTCGCGGCCGTTCTGTCCGCACCATGCCTCGAAAGACCGGATCGGCCCCTCAACGGGTCGTTTCTCAACCAGGCTTAGGAGAACCTTGTCCACGGCGATTATTGGGAAGCACCTGAGGTTCTGTTCTTTTCCATGGTGTGGGAAATTTCCTCCATCATGAGTGTCAGCACCTCTTCGCGACCGGCTCCGTGCAACCCGAGAGCAACCTGGGCCCGAAGGAAGCCAAACTGCACTTCGAGATTGGCCCGGCGGCCATTCAATTGGGCCGCCAGATATTTCTCAGTCGAAGCGAGTTGATTCAAGGCCGGTGAGAGTCCCAACCGCCGGTCGGCCCGGGTTTCCACTTCCCGGGCCAGCAGACTGAAAACCGACGGAGTCAGCACGTGCATGCCGAAGAAGCAGAGATAATAGCCGTGTCGAAGACCGGGAACGACGCATTCCTGCTCGGCCAGGGTGGGGGTCGGTTTTTCGAAGATCTTCTCCACCTGGTACATGCCCTGGTGATTTGGCAGGACGTTTCCACTGATCGTTCCATAGTAGGGAAGTTGGCTTTCGTGTGTGGCTTGAACGGCCGATACCGCGCAGTCCGCTTTTTCGGCGATATCGATGATCTGCCGGGTGCAACTCTCGGGCCGTCCGCTGAGATAGATATGATCACTGACCTGAAGCAGAAACGGTTCATTGGCGGCGAATTCGCGCGCACAGAGAACGGCGTGCCCGTAACCCATGGGCGACTCCTGCTCGATGTATTCGATCCGTTCTTCGAAATCAGCGAGCGCGATCTGGTAATCGCGTCGGTCGCCGGGCGCAAGGACCAGAGCAATCCTCTCGACCCCCGCCTCCAGGATCTCCTCGGCCAGGAGGTGAATGACGGTGGACTGGGTACCGGTCCGATCAGTCAGGGTCTGGAGGGGAAGTCGTCTTTGGTCAGGACCTGCAGCGGTGATGATGGCGCGCTTGATTTTCGATGCCATGGGGGTGGAGAATTATGACTTAAGATTGATGAATTAGGAAGTGTGTGGACAAGGGGACGGGAGAATTAGGAATTAAGACTTAGGAATTAGGAAGTGGGTGGGAAGGATGGATGGATGGATGGAAGAGGAATCAGGATTCAGGAATGACGAATTGACGAGAAAGCGAGGATTGAAGGTCGGGCTGTCGAAGGTCGTTTGTTTCAGGTTCCAAATTCTGCGATCTTAAGTCTTAATTCCTACTTTCCTGGAAGAGGGGGTGGAGAATTATGACTTAAGATTGATGAATTAGGGAGTGTGTGGACAAGGGGAGGGGGAAGTGTGAGGTGAGGACAGAGGGTTTATTTTTCATCCAGTCATTCTTCCATCCATCCAGCTTGTCCCGGCGTTTCGTAGAGAAGCCGGATCTTCCACCCTTCCATTCAGCGCAGTTCGGGCGGCCGTGCTGTACTTACACCGAGATGAAGATGTCGCCGAGTTTGCTGCGTTCGGGACGGGGTTCGGATGGGAGAGTGGGACCGTTTTGCCATTCGCCATCGAGGGTGATGGTCTTGGGGTTGGTCGGGATGCCGCGCTCATTGCGGTTCAACTGGTCCATGATGCATTCAACCGCCGCCTCCCCCTGCAGGTCGGGTCGCTGATTCCACCCTGCGCATTCGAGCAGCGATTCGGTAAGGTTGAGCGATACGAAACCGACCTGGTCCGGCACCTGGACGCCGCGTTCCGTCAGCCAGGTCAGAACGAAATCGCGTGGAGAGATGATGGCATCGGGTGACCATTTATCATACCAGGCATCGAACTCATCCTTCGCATAAAACTCGGATACGAGTGGGGGAATGCGAAACTCCCTTGGTATCTGTTGATTGTACCAGTAGAGGGATGCCAGCATCTGGTGATTGACCCTCAATTCGGTTTCCTTGTCGCTGTAGAATCCGATGCGGTTGTAACCGGCGTCGGTTGTCTTTTTCAGGGCCATTCGCATGCCGCGACCGTGATCAGGACTGACACGGTGCAGGCGGGGGCTGCGCAGGCTGTAGGCAATGGTGGCGAGGGAGAACTGATCGAAGTCGAGTTTGAGCTTTGACCAGGGGTTGGGCATCGAAAGCACGAGCACTCCCTGAATGCCGCGGGTCAGGATGATCTGGTTGATGCGTTCCTCGGTAAGGGTTTCCTTGCCCAGGGAAAAGGTCTCGGTCTTGCATCCCAGGATGGAGGCCCGGCGGGCGGCTCCTTCGATCACGGTCGCGTTCCAATGGGAGACGGAAAGCTGTTCCTTGCGGTTGGATGCGTCGATCAGGGCCAAAACCAGGCTGTCGGTTGGCTGCTTGGCTTCCCGCACCTGGGACATCAGTGCGGTTACCAGTGGATTTGGGCGGTAGTGGAGCCGCGCGGCAGCCTCTTCGACCAGTTTGCGTGTCCTTGGTCGGACTTTGGGGCTGTTGCGCAGGGCTTCCGAAACCGTCGATATGGAAAGACCGGTTTGGTTGGCTATGTCCTTCAGTGAAGCTCGGGTCTTCTGTGTCATGGGCGACTGCCTCTCAATTGGGTTGTATATTAGCCTTGATCCGGGTCGCTCGGTCAAGGGCATCATCAACCGATTTTGAAAGCACGCAAAAATGGCCCATCTTTCGACCCTTCCGGGCTTCAGCCTTCCCGTAAAGGTGGAGTTTGGTTGCCGGTTCGGCCAGCAGGGCGGCCCAATCGGGTTCGCCCCGGGACCAGGCCTGCCCGAGGATATTGACCATGACGACCGGGGTCAGGAGGTCGGTCGATCCGAGTGGTAGATCACAGACCGATCGAACATGCTGCTCGAACTGACTCGTCACGCAGGCATCGAAGGTGTAGTGACCGGAGTTGTGAGGACGGGGGGCCAATTCGTTGACCAGCAGGTCTCCGGATCCTGTGAGAAACATCTCGATGGCGAGAAGACCGGTCAACTCGAACCGATCGGCGACTGCGTGTCCGATGTTCAATGCGTCCTCAGCCACCCGGTCTGATACCCGGGCGGGAACGATGGTGAAATCGAGTATGTGATTGGTGTGGATATTCTCGCCGACGGGATAAACGGCCGACTCGCCTCGGGCATTGCGGGCGACAATGACGGACAATTCCTTCTCGAATGGAATCCAGGCCTCGAGGACGCCGCGGGGGCAGTCGAACGACGCCCACATGGCCTCGGGATCGGGCGGGGTTTCGGTGATCTTTATCTGTCCCTTTCCGTCGTAACCAAATTCGGCGGTCTTCAGGACGCACGGAAAACCGATGGTTTCCAAG
>Ga0164313_10001386_pt1 | contig 21393 bp, 17 predicted proteins | sample GuaBasSedimGuay4_FD_113735 | JGI IMG/M metagenome (GOLD analysis project Ga0164313, IMG submission 113735) | Subseafloor sediment microbial communities from Guaymas Basin, Gulf of California, Mexico - Guay4, Core 4569-4, 0-3 cm | ecosystem: Environmental > Aquatic > Marine > Hydrothermal vents... | reverse complement strand
GACGGACTCGGCGTTCTTTCCCCGGCCGAAGCTGATGCCCTCGTAGAGCGACTGGGCGACGCTCATGGCGCGCTTCGGCGCCATCGACAGACGCGTCGAGGCGTCCTGCTGGAGCTTCGAAGTGATGTAGGGCGCCGGCGCCTTCTGACGGCGCTTCTTTTTCGCGATCTTGTCGATCACGAAGTCCGCCTTCTTGAGGTCATCGACGTACTTGGTCGCCTCGTCCTCGGACTTGGCGGCGGGCCGAGAGCTGACCTTCTCGAGCTTCGCTCCGCCCACGCTGATCAGGTTCGCCGAGAACCCCGGGCGGTCCGCCGCCTTGAGCGACGCGTCGACGAGCCAGTACTCGACCGGCACGAAGGCGTCGATGAGATGCTGGCGGTCCACGATGATGCGGAGGGCCGGCGTCTGAACGCGGCCGGCGGAGAGCCCGAAGGCGAGCTTGCGCCAAAGGAGGCTCGAGAGGGGATAGCCGCCGATGCGGTCGAGGACCCGGCGCGTGCGCTGGGCCTCGTAGAGGTTCTGGTCGAGCTCCCGGGGGTGGGCGAGGCCTTCGGCGACGCCCTTCTTGGTGATCTCGTTGAAGAGCACCCGGTGGACTTCGACGTTCTTGTTGGCCTTCTTCACCTCTTCCATGAGGTGATAGGCGATGGCCTCACCCTCGCGGTCGGGGTCAGTCGCGAGGAGCACGGTCTCGACCTGCTTGGCCTTCTTGCGGATGGCCTTGACGACCTCGCCCTTGCCGCGCTCTTCGAGGACCTCGTAGGTCTCCTGAAAGCCGTTTTCGTGATCGACCCCGCCCTTCTTGGGCAGATCCTTGATGTGACCCTTCGAGGCAACGACGTCGTAGTCCTTGCCCAGGTACTTTTGGATGGTCTTCGCTTTTGCGGGGGACTCGACGATGAGCAGCGACTTGGCCATTTGCTTCCTTCTAGTACGACGGGCTCCGGCTGAGCCGAAACCTCCCACCCGGTCGGGCCTCGACGAGGCCTTCGAGGAGCAGTCGGATTACCACCTGCTGCACCTCACGAGCCGAGAGGCCCGTCCGGTCAGCGATCTCGTCCGGATGCCTGGGGCGCGACCCGAGATCCTGGAGAATCTGACGGGCCACCGGGTCGAAACCGCTGAAATCACATATGTTTTCAGAGGGCGTGGTCGGTCCGTCGGTAACGTCCCGGCCACTCAGAGCGGGTACCGATAAGACATCTCGTGCGGAAGTGCAAACGAGTGCGCCACCGGCGATGAGCGCCAGCGTCCCGCTCGACCTCACGTCCCAGGGGGCAGAAGGCACCGACATTACTGGGATTTTCAGTTTTCGGGCCGTCGCGGCGGTATTTAGGGCCCCGGATGGGATTGGAGCTTGAATCACAACCACCACACGGCTGAGAGCGGCGATAACGCGATTTCGAGCTAAAAATCGTCCCCGGAGCGGCGGGGTGCCGTCCGGAAGCTCCGAAACCAGCGCCCCTCCCCGCTCCACGATGGCATCGAAGAGGGCCCCATGGCCCCGCGGATAGGGCGGAGCGAAGCCGCTCGCGAGGACCGCGACCGTGACGCCCCCCGCGTCGAGGGCGCCCCGGTGAGCGGCGGCGTCGATGCCCCGGGCGCCCCCGGACACGATCACGCAACCGGCCTCGGCAAGCTCCGCGGCGAGGCGCCGCGTGAAGCCGAGGGCCTCCTCGTCCGCCGACCGGGTCCCCACCAGGGCCACGGCCCGGGCGAAACTCCCGGGCAGGGTGCCGCGGACCCGGAGGAAGTCGATGGGCGGGGTGACTCGGGCGCAGGCCTCGGGGAACGATGGGTCAGCCGGTGAGAAGGTGGGCATGGCGCCTTATCGGCGAAGGAGCCGGCGAGTTGCTTGCGCTGAAGCGGACTCGTGGATGAAGCTCCCCGAGGGTTGAGAGGGGGGCCGAGCACAGCGTTGCCACGCGCTCCTCCTTCGCAGCCCCCCCCCGACAGTGGCCCCACACCTGCAGCCCTCGAGAATTCAACCATGCACGCATCTCTCAGCTTTCTCTTCGCAACTCTTCTTTCCACCTTGCTGCTGGCTTCTCAGCCGGGCTGCGGTTCCTCTTCGAGCGAGCCCACCGACAGCGGCGCGTCCACCGACAGCGGCGCATCCACTGACGGCGACACTCCCGTCGACAGCGGCACCCCTACCGACAGCGGCACCGACGATGATATGGACGACGACGGTGTTCCCGCGGCGATGGACTGCGACGACACCGACCCCGCGGTAGGGTCCAACGCCGACGACGCCGACTGCGACGGCGTCCCCACCGCCATGGACTGCGACGACGCCGACGCTGCCGTAGGGTCCAACGCCGACGACGCCGACTGCGATGGCGTCCCCACCGCCATGGACTGCGACGACGACAACCCCACGAGGCGCGGAGTGGGCGAGTGCCCCGAGGCGTGTGCAGACACCCTGGACAACGACGGCGACGGGGCAACGGACTGCGACGATTCGGATTGCACCGACCATCCGGCGTGCGTGCTTCCATCCTGCGTCGCGCCGACCCCTGCCCCGCTGCCATCGGCCACGAGCTTCGGACTACCCACCGGCGGGATCGCTCTTTGGCTGCTGGGAGACCGCGGCCTCGGGCTCCTCGGCGACGATGTCTGCTGGTGGGAGGACCAAAGCGGCGCTGGAAATCACGTTTCCCAAGACGCGGTTTCGAACCGACCGATCGTCGGAACCAAAGACGGGTTCGACGTGGTCGACGCGAGCTCCGGCAGACTCTTTCGAGAAGACGCCCTCGGGATCTCCCCCGACAGCGGCCGGACTTTCGTCATCGTCAGCGCGCTCACCAGCATGACGGATCGAGGCGGTGCCATTTTCCAACACCGCGTTGGGGACTCCGGAGCAAACGGTCTGGGCTTCGATCACAATACCTTCGACACGCGAGGTGAGCGCTTCGGGGTTTACGCAACCTGGACCGATTACGACACCGACGTCCGAACCACCCCCGCCCGCACCATCCACGTGCTGCGCTACATGGCGTACGAAACCGACCTCGACTCCCGCGACGCCATGAGCTACCGGATCGACGGCGCCGAGACGGCATTCTTCACCACCCCGGGAGGCCTCGACCCCAACATCCTCGGCCGCGTGGACGGCATCAACCGCACCTTCGTCGGTAACCGCGCGGCGGGGTATCTCTTCGAGGTCATCGCCTACGATCGTCGCCTCGATGACGCCGAGGTCCTCCAGGTCGAAGGGGCCCTGCGAAGCCGGTACGGCGGCGTCGCAGCAACCTGCCCCACGGTCCTCGATTGGTTCGGCTACGCAGACTACGAAGCCGGCGAACTCTCGGACCGCATTCCCGTCAATGGCGGCAGCGTCAACTTCAGCTTCGGTGGGGCCACCGGCGCGCTCTCCGGCATGGACGACACCTCGACCCTGGTCGCCGGACGCTCGGCGACCCAGTCCTTGCAGGTCACCGTGGACTTCGCGTCGAACACCGATCAAATCAACGCAGAGTTCGACCTCAGTGCTCTCCCCGGCGGGGCCGTCGACGACCTGACCTTCGACATCTTCGACGTCGACGTGCACACCGATGGGGTCAGCTGGCAGGACGCCCTGGCGGTCCGCGGATACCTGGGCACCACCCTCGTCGAACCCTCGCTCACGACGACCGCCTACCAAACCGCCCCGAGCCCGACATCGGTGCAGGGGGCGACCGGCGACGCAGGAGATGCGACCGAGGACGGGACGGTCGTCGTGACCTTCTCCGGGCGCGTCGACCGCGTCGAGGTCGACTACTTCGAAGGAGCGATGAGCATCGCAGACCCCGGCCAGCACAGCATCGCGATCGGTGACCTGACCTTCAATCCGGCAGCCTGCACCCCGTAGAGCCTCTTCGTTTCCCCTCTACGGGAGCTCATCCAGAAAGGACCTGACGGCGCCGAGGATTCGCCCATCGACGTCGTCCTGGGTCTCCCCGCGGGAGGCGAGGTCGCGCTTTCCGACGCGCAAAGAATGATCCCCCCCCGGCACGACATGAACCGTCACCGGGGCGTTCATGCGTTCGATGACGCCGCGTAGCTGAGGCAGCGGGCAGAGTCGGTCCTTGGTGCCTTGGATGAAGAGGATCGGCGTCTCGAGGCTGAGCAAGACCTCGTCGCGCACCGTCTTCTTCTTGCTCGGCGACACCAGCGGGTAACCGAAGCACACCAACGCGGACACGGGGACCTCGAGGGAGAGGTGACAGCCGACTCGTGAGCCCATGGACTTGCCGGCGAGGACGAAGGGCGCGCGACTTCGCCCCCGAGCGCCCTTGGCTTCGTCGCCATGCGACTCGATCAGCGCGCCGAAGGGCCCCGGAAACTTCCGCCCCGCAGCCATATATGGATAGTCGAAGGTCGTGACGCTCCCGAGCGTGCCGAGGCGTCCGGCCCACGCGACCATCCATGGCGCCTGGGACCCTGCCCCGGCGCCGTGGGCGAAGAGTATGCGGCGCTTCACCTCAGCCCTCACTTCCTCTGGAGAGCCACGAAGAGCCGTGGATCGTAGACGACCGGCTCCGGCGTACCCACGACGATCTGCTTGAAGTCGGCATGCTGTGGGTTGATGAGATAGTTGAGTTCTTCCGGCACGACGGCGGAAGGGACCGCCAGGACCGCGGACTCTCCATCGCTCACCCAAGCGTCGCCAAACTTGGCGAGGTCTCTTGGAGCGGGGTAGCGCCGCCAATCGGGCGGCAGGGTGGACGCGTCGAGATACATGATCAGGTCCTCGGGAATGTCGACGGCCATCGAAATGTGAGTGCGTGGGGCGAGATTCGGAGCGGCGTGCACGCGCACTTCCAGATGGGCCAAGGCACGGCTCCCCGACGTGTACGCCAGGGTTGTCCCTTTGGAGTTCCACCGCGCGCCGTACTCGAAGGCGCCCCGGCCGCTCATGGCAGAAGAGGCCCACTCGCGATCACAGAATCGGTACGCTTGGACCATCGAGGGCTAATTCCTCAGCTGAACACGCCGTGTTCCAACCTGCCCAGGACTCGTAGGACCTCGGAGGTTCCCGCATCGGTATCCAGCCAGGACCGAGGGCACTCCCCCCCGAGTGCCGTGACTGGCGCGCCCAGCCATTCCCTGGCGCGACCTACGTCCCCCAGAACTTCCGCTGCTCGATCGAAGACGCGAACGAGCCTCGCCGTTCGATCCGATGCCTTTGGATCGAGGCGAGACTTGGCTTTCGTCTGCCGAATCACCGTGCGAGCGGTCACCCCGAGGAGCTTCGCGAGTTCCTCCTGCGAAAGCCCGTACATGTCGCGGACAGCTTTTAGCTTCGAGGCCTCAACACCCCCGCGGACGAGTCTCTGGACCTCCGCCGGGTCGTCCGCAATCGTGGGGACACCAAAGACTCTCTTCGACAGGGTCTTCGCCGGCGGGGGGCGGCGGAAGGCGACCACCTTCTTTCGGCCCTCTCGCCGCGCGGATGGCGAGCTAGACATTTGTCGCGATGACATGTGACAAATGTACGTCCCGAACCGCCAGGCGTCAACCCCCGGCCCGCGGCACGATGATGATGACGGGCTTGTCGTCGAGGACCGTGATGCCGTCACCGATCACCTGGAGGCGGACCATGAAGACCTGGTCGACGTCCGTCCGCGGCACCGTGTCGTTGTAGGCGATGATGGTGAAGCTCACGACGGTGCCCGGCGTCAGGGCAACGAACGAGTCGAAGACCGAGTCCCCGTCGAGGTCGGCGACGGTGGGCGCCGGGGCTCCCGGAGGCGGCGTCGCGGAGCGCGGAATCGTGGCGCGGATGAAACCGTTTGGATCGCCGACCACCCTTACAGAAACAGTGTCGAAACGGATCGCCGTAACCAGCGTAGAGACCGCGTCGACGAGTGTTGCGGAGAGCCCCGAGCCGTTCTCACGGGCGTCGAAAACGAGGGGACAACCCATGGTTCCATCGGGCAGCATCACCGGGGGCCGAGGAGCACCGTCGACGGCGGTCAGGCAATTTCCGGCGGCGTCCGGGGGGATGACGGCGTCGGTCGCGATGGCCAACTCTTCGAGATGAGGCCGAGCGACGCTGCGACTCGCGATGCCGATCATGCGCGCCCGGAGGGCGTTTAGAGCCGCCACCGCCTCGGACTGGTTGTGGGCGCCGGTGATGCCCGCGCCGGCGTAGTCCGACTGCAGGTGGGACACGTCATCCGTGATGTGAATGATGATGGGGAAGGCACCGTCGCGGAACCCGACGCCTCCGAGGGTGCCTCCCCCGGGCGTCGTGGGGTCTCCGGTGAACGCAGGCACCGCGCCCCCGGACCAGCTGACTCCGCCCCCAGCGGCGATCTGATACGCCGCCTCGAAGCCCGACTCCGGCAGGTCGCTGCCGCAGCCGAGGGGCATGTCGAGGCGATCGATGGCCGTCGCCACCCGGCCAATGTCGGTCGTGACCTGAGACAAGAGGCGAAACGGAAGGTCCGACGTGCCGCGGCACGATGGATTCCCGAAGGAGCCGACGGGGAAGTCTTCGAACTCGCTCACGCCGAAGGCCGTGTCCATGATGGCCATCTGGATTCCCGGGATGACCAGGGAGGTGAGCGACGATTGCAGGTTGTTGATCTCGCCGCCCATCGAGCCCGTGGTGTCGACGCTGAAGTGAATGTCCGCCTTCCGGATGTTGGTGTCGAAGGTCAGGGTCTCGGCAGACTCGCCGCCGGGATCATCCGTCGGCAAGATGAAGAAGAACTCCGGAATGCGGCTCCCCGGGTCGCAGGGGTCGGTCCCTGCGGTCACTTCGGCGAGGTCACTTTGACCGTCACCGTCGGTGTCGTTGCGTGTCGGGTCGAGACACGGGCGCCGCGCCTCCTCAGCGTCGCTCAAGCCGTCGGCGTCCGAATCGAGGTCGCGGAAGTCGGGCGTCCCGTCGCGGTCACTGTCGACCGGCGGCGTCCCGGGGTCGGCGTCTCCGGCTTCGCGAGCGTCGGGGTAGCCGTCCCCGTCGGAGTCGAGGTCCCCGAAGTCCGGCGTACCGTCGCCGTCCGTGTCCGTCCGGTCCGCTGCGTCTTCGTCGAGGTCCACGATGGTATCTCCGTCGGCGTCGGTGAGGTCCCGAACGGGGATGCAGCGCCCGGTACGACACGTGTCTTCGGAGCCGCAGATGATCCCGCAGCCGCCGCAGTGGGTCACGTTGGTCGCGGTGTCTACGCAGGATGCGGCACAGTTGGTCGTGCCCGCGGGGCAGCTGAGGGAGCAGACCCCGAGACCGCATACCTGGTCCGCGGGGCAGACCACGCCGCAGCCGCCACAGTTCGCGGGGTCGATGGCCACATCGATGCACTCTCCAGCGCACCGGTCGAGGGGCGCAGGGCAGGTGTCGCGACACGACCCGTCGCGGCAGAAGCCGGTGTCGCCGCACTCGTTGCCGCACTCGCCGCAGTGGACCGGACTCGTGGCGAGGTCAGCGCATTCGCCGCCGCAGATCGACAGCGGACAGGTCGCCGAGCAGGCCCCCTCGAGGCAGAACGCCGAATCGCCACAGGCGTTGCCGCAACCGCCGCAGTGATCGAGGCTGGACCGCGGATCCACGCAGGCGCCGTCGCACTCGACGAAGAACCCTGGACACGTTGGCCCCGCATCGGGCGCGGCGTCGGGGCCGCCATCGGGGCTCGCATCGGCGGCGCCATCGACGGCGCCGTCCACGGCGCCGTCGAGGCCCCCGTCGAAGCCTCGGGTGCCCGAATCAGCAGGAGGAATCAGCTCGAGGGGTCCGCGACTGCCGCAGGCCGAAAAGAGAACCACAACGAGAGCGGCAAGAATGGATCGTGATGAGCTCATGGAGGGGATAGCCAACAATAGCGTTGCTACGACGCCGGAACCAGGTCCGGCCCGAGCACACTCCCACACGCCAACGGAGCACCAACGAAGCGACTACGTCGCGCGGCCGCTTACGGGCCCCACTCTCGACGCCTTTTCGTTGGGAATTAAATAAAAAAGAGGCGACCCGTTTCCGGATCGCCTCTTTTGGAAGTGTCTGCTTGTGCGGATGAATCTTTTCGAGATTCGGACCGATTTTCGCGGCCCCGCACCACCTGACTACGTTTACGTCGCAGCCAGCGTGTTCGTCTTAGTGTGGACTTCTACTCGATTGCGCCGCTGTCAGCGCGAGGCTCTCACCTCTTGCCTGAATAACCCGTTCGCGCGGGTCACGAGCGCAGCAGATTGACGAGGACTGTTCGCCCTCACCAGCTTCGACCGATCGTGTACCGATGTACCTTCGTCTAGCACCCCTAAAAGCGCCTCGTACGTACCGACCCCCCTCATACCCGACATCTCTGTCGTGCCTCGAGGCAGCCTTTCCCGTTACCGTCCGATATCTGACGTTTCATGTCGCTCCCCGGACATCTCACCCGGATTCCCACCCGAAAGAGATTGCCGCCGCCACCTACCCGAAAGCAGGGGACTCACGGTTTATCCGCTTTGCCAGGAACGGTGAACGAACACCCTTGTTTAAGGGGTACCCGCCAATCGTTCCGAAACGCCTCACGCCGTACAACCGTCCCAAAGGTTCAAGCCCCTCAGTGTAGCTCCGATGTCACCCTTGCCAGGGTTCCTTCGAAGCTCCCGCACCCTCTTCGCCCAAGAGCTCCACGAACGTTCGCACCAACGATGCCGTCCGCTTTCTCCTCAGCTAGTCCGCCCTAATCCTCAGGTCTCCGTGAGGAGCCCTCGGTGAGCGACGCTAAAGGCGCGTCGTGTCGACGCGTGCAGTCCACATTTTTCTATTTTCAAAGACGAGCAACCACGTCTCGCGCCACTACCGGTTTTGCCTTCGAACCGAAGCTCGACAACTCCCCGATGGACTGTTCCGTTCACGCGGAACACCCCGCTTTGGCGTGCCAGCCTCCGAACACCCGAGATTTGTCATCCCATGGTGCCGACAGTCCAGCCGAACCTCTGACGCTCCGTCGCCTCCCCGACCTCCAGACCGTCCCCCTTTCAGGTTTCGCTCCTTCTTTCGGCTCGGCCTAGCCTGCTTTCATCACCGACCCGTGAGGGGCAATGGTTTCCACAAACCAGAACGCCTTCCACTAACAAGACCCCTTGTGAGGGTGCGCCCGACCCGGACCGCGCGGTCCGTTCCGAAACATCGACGCCTTTCACGTGGACCCGAAGACCCTCCGCTAGACTCGCTCCCCCTCGTGGCTTTCACCGTCGAGAGCTCGAGAGCCAAACACCGCTCATCAGCTTCTGCAATGCAACACGACCCGCGGACACATCCGCGGTTCTCCGATCCCCGGCCGCGCTCTCACGCAACCTTGGGCGACGAATCCAATGAAGGACCCGCCTGCCAGGAACCGACCCATGAGGAACCACACCAAAACGATGCAATAGAGCCCCATGCTCCGGCACTCCCGAACACCCTCGTCATCAACCGCCCTCCCGAGGCCCTGGATGGGGTACCCCGTTCGCGACAATCAACCAAGACCCTGCTTTACCGCGCGCCCCGCGAAGGGCACACCTAGGCCACAGGCCGGGTGTCTTCCACCACCGCCCCCGGGCATGACCTCTCGTTTGAAAGAGAGGAACCATGTTTACCCCGGTTCGTCGTCCGCTCAGGTGTTGCCACCTTTACGTCCGACACGCCTTTTGTGCCGCTCTTTCCCGAAGGCCTTAGTGGACCCCCGAATCTGAGTGACTCGGCCGACCTCGAAGTGAGCGATTTGGCCCCGCTCCCTCTTTGGCCTGCCGCAGCGCCCGAATGGCTTCTACGACCGTGAAAACCCGCGAACTCCCGTATCGCGACCTTCCGAGAGTGTTTATGCCCGAACCTGGCGCTCAGTGCAACAACAAAAGGCACCTCAAATGCATTTTTTTATCCACAGCGGGACCCTAGAGTTATCCACAGCTTTCCACAGGGAGTCCACAATGCGTGCAATTCCAAGCACTTGGGCTCATAGAGAGTGGGGATAGCCGCGTTCAGGGACCCAACCTCGGCTCCGGAGTGGCCTGGTCTATAGGGTTTGATTGAAGGCATGTATTGCGTTTGAAAGGCGATACGCGAGCGAGGCCCAGTGTCGCGGATCTCTTGACCGTTTCGAGTCCATAGGGCGCCATGGCCTAGTGGATCAGATCGAGTTCCCGTGGGTCCTGCTCACGATCATCTGCGCGGCTCTGCTGGTCCAGACGGCACGTTTGCACCTCCATGACGCCCGGCCGCGCCGCCGGTCCCAGAAGCGAGCCCTCCACGCGGTCGCTGGCGAGCGCGAGGCAGAGGGGCTCCTCGAGGGCCTCGGGCACCGAATCGTGGCCCGCCAGCCAAAAGCAGAGGTGCGCGTGTGGGTCGACGGCGAGCCTCTCACGGTCGAGGTCCGCGGGGACCTCCTCACCCAACGCCGTGGCCGGCGCTACCTCGCCGAAGTGAAGACCGGCAAAAAGGCGCCCCGGATCACCCACGGCCCAACCCGACGACAGCTCCTCGAATACGAACGAGCGTTCGACGTACACGGACTGCTCCTCGTCGACGCGGACCGAAAAACGGTGCGAGAGATCGCGTTTGCGGCGCCCAAGGCGCGAGCGATCACGGGGCTGCGTTTCGGGCTCTGGCTGCTCGGCGCAGCAGCCGTCACCGCGGCCCTCGGCTGGCTCATGCGCTGACCCACGACCGGCCGGCCACGCCGGCATCGCCAGAGAGGTCTGCTTCAAGCGCCTTTCGGCGCTCGCCAGCGGCGGACTCTCCGCGGCCACACCGGCGGGTTCTCTTTCTTGCGCTGAGACCACACCGTGCGAAGGAACGTCCGTGCCGATTCGACGAGCCAGCCGGGAGCCTCACCGGAGCCGGTGAAGGGCCCGAGTTCGAGTTGCCCCGTGGCGATGTCGATCGAAGAGGTACCGAGCCACGTTCCGTCGGGCCCGTTCAACGCCACGTCGTAGACGACGGCGTCCTCCGAGACGGAGGCCCGGGTCAAGAGAACGCGCCCGCCCCCGGTCGGAGTTTCGAGAGCCATCGAATCAGAGAGGCAGGGCGTTCATGAGCTGCTCGGCGCTCATGTCTTCGGCGGGAAGAGGCACCCCGGCGTCCGCGTCGACGCCGCCGTCCGGCTCGGGAAGCGTGGTCGGGGTCAGGGTGCCGTCGCGGGCCACGAGCACGGCGCCCCCGTCGGGCATGAGATACGCGCCTACCTCTTCGTCCCACTTCGGCACGGGGTGCTCGACGGGGGTCTGGGTCGTTCCGCGGATACGCCCCTCGAGGACGGTCACTGGGAGGGGGTCGTCCAGGCGGAACACGTAGCCGCGCTGGTTGATCTCCATATGGTATTCGTTGTCGTCGTGCTCGAGCACGCGGCGATAGGAGAGCAGGTCTTGTCCTTCGCGGGTGTGGGGACGATGGGCGAGCACGAAGCTCATCAGGCGCACCGCGATGTGATTGTGCAGCCGATGGCAGCCGTGGGAATGGCGCCGCATGATCGACATGTAGTCGACTGAGCCGTGGGTCCGGATGCCCTCATCGCCGCCGAGGCGGATGTTGCCGTCTGCGGTCTCGAGGAACTTCTGGTGGTAGGCCGCGACGAGGCCGTAGGCCGACGCATAGCTCGGGCCGGTCTCGTGATAATTCACCTGGAAGCGCTCGGCCCCGCGGCCCCGCGGGTTACGGGTCAGGAGCGACCGGTCGGTGGCGCCGTCCGGCGGCAACCACACGGGGGCGGCGACGATGCGTCCCCACATGCGCGGCCCGGGCGGTGAGTTCTTGTACTTCCACATCACCGTCTCGTCGATTTGCTCGCTGCGCCAACCGCCGATGGTGGTCCCGAAGCGGGCGAGGGGGATGTTCTGGTCCCGGTACCGGGTGAAGATCGTCAACCGCGGGCGCCGCTGCACCGACTGCACGTTCTCTCCGCCGTCCGCTGAGTACGGGAAGTCGTACCAAACGTCTCCGCGGTCCGTTTGAACGAAGAGGTCCATCTCGCCGGAGTAATACTCGGGCAGCGACGGGCCATCGACGGCGACGACGTTCTCATGATCCGGGTCATCGAGCCCCGTGAGTCCATCGAGCCACGCGAGGGTCGACTCCGGGGTTTGGAGGCCAAACGCTGTGATGATGGCCTCCCGAATGTCTGCTTCGAGGTTCGGGATGGGGTGGTCCGCCCCGTCGGCGCCCTGGTAGGTGCGCGGCACATCGCGGACCATCGACGTGCTGCCATCTTCGATGAAGCCCGCCGAATGCACGGCCCGCTCGGTGAGAATGCGGAGCACGGCTTCCCGCTCGTTCTCCAGAGGGGCCCGGCGCAGCACCGCGAGGGTGTCCCGCCCGATATAGCCCCAACCGTATACGCGGTGACGGCGCTCGAACTCGGCGAGAGCCTCGTGGGTGGTCCAGTCGAGGGCGCCCGGGGTGGGAGTGCCCTTGCCCTCCATGAAGCCTTCGCATTCGAGGCGCGCCTGGGCCGCCTTCACTGCGAGGGCCGTCGGCGCGTCTTCCCGATAGGCCGCAATACGCCGGGCGTCGCGGGTGTCGAGGGCTTCGGTATCGAGCTCGTCGACGGACGAAACACCGGCGGCATCGAGCAGCCGGGTGACCTGATTTTCGAGGATGCGGAACTGCCGCGAGTCGCGTCGGGCGCGGTCGTTGTTGCGATACGAGACGAAGCCGCCGAACTCGGCGAGGTCCGTGAGGTCGAGGCTCTCGGCGCATTCGAGGGCCGCCACGGTGCGGAAACGCTCCCGAAGCAGGCTCAGGGTCGGGGTAATTCCGTAGAGCTCGAGGTACTTGTCGCGACGAGCGCGGTCGCCGTGGTGGTCCTCGGGAAACTCTCCCCGGGCGAGGGCCAGGTAGGTCTCCCGATAGGTATTCTCGACGACGGGCTCGGACTCGTTGCCGCGCTCGCTGAAGATGTAGGGCGTCCAGTCGTCGCCGAGGTCGAGGAGCACCTGAGCCCGCCCCGAGGCGCCGGCAGCGTCCACCTGCCCCGCGAGCTCCCCCCCGGTCCAATGGTCGACCGGGCGATCCATCGGCGGCGGACGGCTGTCGACGCGCTCGACGGGGGCCGGCTCGGGCTCCGGGGCGACGACCGGCGTGGTGCCTTCGGCGGGGCCCAAGGCGCCAGCCGTCGGGTCGTCGCAGCCGACGACCGTGGCGAGCAGGGCAATGACAAGAGTGACCTCGAGGAGACGCGACATCTTCGCTTCAACTTTGGGCATTTGGGATCCAGGCGCAAGTTTCGGGGGTGAACACGTTGAAGAGAGCTCCGCACGCCCTGTGCCACATGGAAATGATGGGCTTTTTCCCGCCCCACCCTTTTGCTCTGTGTCGATCTCGCCACGCCCCCGCGGGCGACCGACCACCGTCGACCGGGCGCAGGTGATACCGTGCCGGGCTCGTGACGGAACGCGCCCACGAGCCTGAACCCGAGTCCCGAGGCCCCGCGGGTCCGGGCCCCCTCCGGCGCCGAGCGGCGCTCCTCGCGCCGATCCTCTTCGTCGGGCTGCTCTTGGTCCCCCTCGAAGGCCTCAGCCCCGAGGCCCACCGCCTCGCGGCGATCTTCGCGGCAGTGATCGTCCTCTGGGTGACCGAAGTGGTGCCCATCGCCGTGACCGCGCTGCTCATCGCCCCGGTCATGGTGATGGCGGACGTCACGGACGCCAAGAGCGCCTTCGCGCCCTACGCCGACCCTTTGCTCTTCCTCTTCGTCGGCGGCTTCATGATCGCCCGGGCCATGATGCGCCACGGCCTCGACCGGCGAATCGCCCTGGCCATGGTCTCGATGAAAGGTATCGGCGGCCGCCCCGCCCGGGTGCGTTTCGCCTTCATGGTGACCGGCATGATCCTCTCGATGTGGATCAGCAATACGGCGACCACGGCGATCCTCCTGCCGATTCTCATCGGCCTGTTGAAGGACGACGGAGAAGGCCAGAGCCGAAGCGCGACCAGCGGGAGCCTCCTCGCAGTCGCCTACGCCGCGTCCCTCGGCGGCCTCGGCACCCCCGTCGGCAGCCCGCCGAACCTCATCGCGATGGGTTTCCTCGAAGACCACGGTATCGAGCTCTCCTTCTTCGACTGGGTCTCGGTCGGCTTCCCGACCGCGGTGGTCCTGGTTGGCGTGACCTTCGTGCTCTTTCAATGGAAGCACCCCCCCATCACGATGCGTCTGCCGGCCCAAACCGGCGAGGGCGGCGCCGTGGCCAGGACCTGGACCCGGGGCGAGGTGGTGACCGCCATCAGCTTCGGCATCGCCGTCGTCGGATGGATGACCCCCGGGCTCTTCCACGCCGCTGACCTCCCGGGCGCCGATACCATCAAGAAGCTGCTCCCCGGGGGCGGGGTCGCCATCATCGCCGCCTCGCTCCTCTACTTCGTCCCGGACACCGGCGGCAAAGAGCCCGTCTTGCCGTGGCACGACGGCATCAAGATCGACTGGGGCCTCATCATGCTCTTCGGCGGCGGCATCAGCCTCGGGCGGCAGATGTTCGCGACGGGCCTCGCCGAAGCCATCGCCCGGGGTTTCGTGAGTTTCACCGGGGTCTCGGACCTCTGGACCTTGGTGGTCATCGTCACCTTCTTCACGATCTTTTTCACGGAGACCTGCTCCAACACCGCAACGAGCAACATGCTCTCGCCGTTGGTCATCGCCATCGCGGTCGAGCTCGGCGTGTCACCGATCCCCCCGGTCCTCGCGGTGGGCCTCGCCGCGAGCTGCGCCTTCATGCTGCCCGTCGCGACGGGCCCCAACGCCATCGCCTACGGCACGGGCCGCATCGATCAGCCGACGATGATCCGCGCGGGGTTCATGCTGAACATCCTGAGCGCCATCATCATCATCGTGATTCTCAGAGTCCTCTGCCCCCTCTACGGCTGGACCTGAACCGGAACGCGAGGCCAGTCAGCGCCGCGACGAAGAGCCCGACCGGCAGCGCGCCATCGTCGCTCGGCGTCGACCCCGCCGCGCGACAGGTGCAGCCGCCGGTCCCGCGGAAGGTGCCGGTGTCTTCGGACGAGTCGACGCCGGGCGTCGCATCAGGGGCAATGCTGCTATCCGCTGCCGCATCGGGGCCGACGCCCGTGTCTGCGCCCGCGTCGAGGCCCCCATCCGTGCCTGCGTCCGGCATGGGCGGAGGGCCGCAATTGCCGGTGTCGGGGTCGGGCAGATTCCGGTCGTCGCAGGGCTTGCAACCGAAGACGAAGAACTCGTCACCGTTGGTCACGCCGTCCTCGTCGCAGTCCCCGTAGTCCCAGTGCTCAACCGGCGTACCGTCCGGGGCGGTCATGCAGGGGCGAATCCAAGCCTCCGCGTCTTCCAGCGCCTCGGCGCAGAAGGTGAAGGTCTCGGGGGTGCCGTCCGCTTCCGAAACGAGGGGGTAGTTGCATACGCCTCGGTCGGTGGCGGCACTCAAACAGTCGCCCCGGGCGACGAGGGCCGGGTCCGCCCCATCCGGGGTGTGAAAGAGCAGGCAGTCGTTTCTCCCCGACTCCGGCCCCCTGGGATTACAACAGACGAAGCTCTCTTCGGCGTAGTGGCAATACTGGGGCACCGTCATGTCGCCACCGCGGGAGCCAACCCCACCGCAGAGCTGCCCGTCCGAGCACTCCTCGAAGCCGTCCCCGCATTCGACCATTAGGTCGCAATGCAACATGCCGGCGTCGCCGCCGTCGTAGGAGAGGTTGTACTGGGCCGCCGCTTCCGAGGCGCCGAGGCCCCCAGACAGGACGATCATCAGCGCGGAAGCGAAGGGTACAACTCGAAGCACCCGACAAGCATAGCGCGAATCGGGTGCTTCCCGTACCTCACATGGCCAGGCCGCCGTCGACGTCGATGACCTTGCCGTTGAAGTAGTCGCATTCGATGACGAATTTCACGGCGCGCCAGATGTCCTCGGGCACGCCGATGCGGCCCACGGGCACGGCCTTGACCAGGCCCGCTCGGGCCTTGTCGTTCATGCCGGCGGTCATCGGGGTCTCGATCATGCCCGGGGCGATGGCGCCCACGCGGATGCCGAAGCGGCCGAACTCCCGGGCCCAGGTCACGGTGTTCGCGGCGAGGGCGGACTTGGCCGCCGTGTAGTTCGACTGGCCGCGGTTACCGTGGCGGGCGACCGAGCTCATGTTGACGATGACGCCCTTCTCACCGGTCTCGGCCATCTTGGCGACGGTCTCCCGGACCATCATCACGGCGCCGGTGAGGTTGACGTCGATGACCAGCTGCCACTGCTCCATGGTCATCTTCTTGATGGCGCCGGTCTCCCGGTCCTTCTTGACGAGGAGCCCATCGCGGAGAATGCCCGCGTTGTTCACCAGGCCCGAGAGGCCGCCCATGGTCTCGTGGGCCCAGCCTACGAAGGCGATGCACTCGTCTTCGCTCGCGACGTCGAGCTTCCGGACGTGCACCTTGCCGGGCAGCCCTTCGCACTCCTTGGCGAGGGCGGCGAGGCCATCTTCCTGAACGTCGCCAACGGCGACCTGGCCGCCGGCTTCGGCAATACGCTTGGCAAAGTGGGCGCCCATGCCCTGAGCTCCGCCGGTGACGATGATCTTCATCTGGTCGAGGTCCATCAGAAACTCCGCTTTCTCATGAGGGGGCCGGTACGATCCGCCTCATGCCCCTCCTTGTAAAGGGGCATGGCGACCCCCCGGGAGCGGACGAGACAGCAGTTTTTCCGGGGATTGAATGGCCAGGGGTGCTTGTTGCGTCTGTGGCTGGGTGGTGAGAACGTGACACGGGCGATGGCACAGGCCCCCAAAGAGGGTGCGCGACCGATGTTGGAGCTGGCGGCTCAGTCGATCGCCCGCATCTCCGGCGTCGACGAGACCGTGGTGGACGTGCTCCACGGCCGCGCCTTCAAGCACTACGAGGCGTCCCTGCGCCAGTACCTCGCAACCCGTGTCGGTGACGTGGCCGCCGCCGACGGCGCCCTCGCCGAGCTTCGAGCGGTCGCCGCGGCCAAGGGGGCCAAGGAGCTGACCCGACCCCCGGGGATCCGGGCCAACCTCTACCGCCTCGCCCGGGAGATCGCCACCCACCCCCGGGAAGGCCTCGATGGCACCGCCAGCGTCCGGCGCAAGCGCCTCCCCTGGCTCACGCCGCGGGGCACGGCGAGCACCAGCCCGGTGGTCCTGAGTCGGCTCCGAGAGGCCATCACCGGCAGCGCCCAGGAGCTCCTCGAGTTGCGCTACGCCCGAGAGCTGAGCCCTCCGGAGATCGCCCACGTCCTCGGCCGCGACGAAGCAGAGGTCGAGAGGGAGCTCTCGGCGGCGCTGCTCAGGGCCCGGGGGATCGTATCGGAGGCCGCGGTCACCGCCGGCGGACGCATCGGTCAGACCCTCCTCGAGGCCTTCTCCCTCGACCTGCCGAAGGGCAGCCTGCGCATCGACCCCGACGACCAACGCAAGCCCCTCGACGCGGGCACGATGATCGGAGTCCGCTACGAGATCGAAAAGTGCGTCGGCTCCGGTTCCTTCGCCGACGTCTACCGCGCCGCCGACAAGGACGTGCCCGGGCATGTCGTGGCGCTCAAGCTCCTGCACCAAGCCTCCCTCTCCGAGACGGCGAAGCAGTCGGCGCTTCGCGAGCTGCACATCATCGCCAGCGTCTTCCACCCCTCGGTGGTGCAGTTCAAAGACCACGGCTGGCACGAGAGTCGCCTGTGGTTCGTCATGCCCTGGTACGAGGGAGAGACCCTCGACGCGCGCATCGCCCGGGGACCACTCACCCGGCGGGAAGCCCGGGACATCTTCGGCCCCCTCGCCCGGGCCCTCGGGACGATGCACGAGGCGGGCATTCGCCACCAGGACGTCAAACCCGACAACATCTTCCTCGCGGACCTGCCGGGCTTCGCCTTCGCCGGAGGCGTACTGCCGGTGCTCCTCGACCTCGGAGTCGCGGCCAAAGACGCCGAGATGGTCGTCGCCGGCACGCCCACGTACTTTGCGCCGGAGGTCGCCGCGCAATTCGCCGACGTGCCGAAGACCGAGAAGATCGGCAGCAAAGCCGACGTCTTCTCCCTCGCCCTCGCCTTGCGCAACTCCCTCGAGCCGGACTCCCAGGACGACGTCGCCGCCGGCGCCATCGAGAGCTTCATCGCACACCGTGCCCGGGAGCAGCCGGACCCGCCCTTCGACCCCAAGCTCAAGTTCCTGAAGCCTCACTTCGCGCGGTGGATGGCCATGAAGCCGGACGACCGGCCGACGGCGGAGGAGTTCGCGGAACAGCTCGAGGTCCTGACCAGCCCCGAAGACCGCCGCCGACGCGCCCTCCGGCTGGTGCGGTGGCTCGGCCCGTTGCTCCTCACCCTCGGCATCACCTTCGGCGCGGTGGTCTACATCCTCGGCCAGCAGACCCGGGTCCAGGAGCTCGAGGCGGTGCAAGCACGCATCGAAGCCGCGGAGACCCGGGACAGCCTCATCCTCGAAGAGGGGCGGCGCCGGGCCCTCGAGTCGGACGTCGCCAACGCCCGCCGCGAATACGAAGAGAGCGACCAGACCCGCGAAGAACTCGCCGGCCGCCTCGCCGAGACCGAAGGCGACCTGACCGCCGTCCGCGATGGGCTGCGAGGTGAACGGGCCCGGGTGTTGAGCCTCCGGGACCGCTTGGGCTCCGCGCGGCAGCGCAACGAGAGCCTGAGCTCTGACCTCACGCAAACCCGGGACAGCCTCGGCCGCACCGAGCGAACCCTGGCGACCAGCGAGCGCCACGTCTCCGAGCTCAATACGCGCGTCGAAGGCTTCCGAACCGAACTCGCGGCTCTGCGTGCCGAGGGGGAGCGCGAACGGCGGCGCATCGCAGACCTGACCGCCGAGGCCAGCACCCTCCGCGGGCAGCTCGCCGGGGCCCGGGCCCAGAGCGGCGAGCTCGAACGCCGCCTCGCCGCCGCCGAACGTGCCAAGGCTCAGGCCGAGGTTCAGCTGAGCGCAGCCAACCGCCGCATCGCCGAGCTCGAGCGAAACCTCGCAGCAGCCCGGGCTGCGCCCCGGGTGAGAGCCCCGACGCCCGTAGCACCAACCACCACCGGTACACCGATGGTCCGGGAATCCCCCGTCAACCCGGGGATCAACGTCGCCCCGGGGGCGACCGTCGTCGAACCCTGATCCTTCTCGATCGGCGCTCCCAGGTTTGCCCAGCACCCACTATGCTGCGCCCATGGCGGATCGCGAACGCACCTGGACCGGAGAGCGCTTCTACATGGACCGGGTCGCCGTGCCGAAGCGCAGCGGCGGGGTGAAGTACAAAGACATGCTCGTCCACCCCGGGGCGGTGGCGATCGTGCCCATCCTCGACGATGGGCGCCTGGTGCTCATCCAGAATCGCCGCTTCGCCGTCGGGCGCCAGCTCTGGGAGATCCCCGCCGGCACCCTCGAGGCCGGCGAAGACCCGGCGGCCTGCGCCGGCCGGGAGCTCATCGAAGAGACCGGCTACCGCGCCGCATCGATCGCCAAGCTCACCGAGTTTTTCACCGCCCCCGGATTCTGTAACGAGCGCATGCACGTCTTCGTCGCGACGGGCCTCGAGGAGGTCGGCCAGAAGCTCGAAGACACCGAGGACATCGAAGTGCACGCGCTGAGCGTCGACGACATCCGGGCGATGATCCACGACGGACGCATCGAAGACGGCAAGACCATCGCGTCGTTCTACCGCTACCTCGACTCGGACGAGTGAGGCCCGCGGGTCTACTCGGCCTTCATCTCGTCGATGATGTTATGAAGCGTGCGGCGGGACACCTCGATCAAGCGCGCCGCCTGGGTCTTGTTGTTCTTGGTCCGCGCGAGGGCGTTCGTGACGGCTCGGAATCGGGTGGCCTTCGCTTGCTCGGCGAGGGTTCCGCCATCATCCGGCGCGGCCGGGGGAGATGAAGGTCGGGACTCGCCGAGATGGCCCTCGACATCGGCGGCCTCGATGGTGTCGGCGTCCGTGAAGATGACCAGGCGCTCGACCAGGTTCGCGAGCTCACGCACATTGCCCGGGAAGGAGTGGGCCCCGAGGACCGCGAGGGCCCCTTCGCTGAAGCTCATGCCGGAGCGCCCGTTGGTCTCGGCGATCTCCCTGAGAAAGTGCTGGGCCAACTCCGCGATGTCTCCGTCGCGATCCCGGAGCGGCGGCAGGTGCACCGGGATCACGTTGATGCGAAAAAGGAGGTCTTCCCGGAAGGTCCCCTCGGCGACCATCGCGTTTAGGTCACGATGGGTCGCGGCGACGAAACGCACATCGGCTTTGCGCTCCGAGGTCGCGCCGAGGGGCGTGTACTCCCTGTTGGCCAAGAGCCTGAGCAACTTCACTTGGGTCGATAGGGGAATGTCGCCGACCTCGTCGAGGAAGAGCGTGCCACCTTCGGCGAGCTCGACCCGCCCCGGTCGATCCGCCGTCGCGTCGGTGAAGATGCCCTTCATATGGCCAAAGAGCTCGCTTTCGATGAGGTTGGCCGGCACCGCCGCGCAGTGCACCGGGATGAAGGGTCCGTCGCTTCTGCCGCTCCGGTCGTGGATCGCCCGGGCCACCAGCTCCTTGCCGGTCCCCGACTCACCCGTGACCAATACCATCGCCGGGCCCTTCGCCGCCCGGTCCACCAGCGAGAGGCACTCGGCCATCACCTTCGACGAGCCGACGAGACCGCCCGACCCCCTCGCCAGTTCCGGCGGAGCATTCTGGGCCACTTCGGTGGCGCGCAGGGCCGTATCGATGACGGAGAGCACCGCCTCCCGCTCGAAGGGCTTGGTGAGGAAGTCCTTCGCGCCGAGGCGCATGGCTTCGACGGCGAGCTTGATGGTGCCGTGAGCCGTCAGCATGACGACCGGGAGCGACCGGTCGTGATCCCGGAGCGCCTCGAGGAGCTCCATACCGTCCATGCCGGGCATGCGGATGTCCGAGATGACGACGTCGAAGTTCGCGTCGGCCACGGCCTTGAGACCCGCAGCGCCGCTCGCCTCATGGCGCACGTCGTAGCCCGCCTGCTTGAGCAGCCGGAAGAGAGACGCCCCAACCGCGGGGTCGTCGTCGACGATCAGTACCGAATGTCGAGTGGTCATGAGGGGGACGGTATAAACTTTCTCACTTTCGCGCTGCGAAAGTGAGAAAGTTTATACCGTCCCCGAACTTCGCTCGGACGAGCGAGATCAAGCGGCGAGGATGAGGGTCACGGTGGTCCCTTCGCCCTCGACGGACTCGATGCGCAGCTCGCCGCCATGGGCCTCGGCGACCCGACCCGCGAAGGCGAGGCCGAGGCCGCTACCCTATGCTTTCGTGGAGAAGTAGAGCAGGCGCGCCTGCCCCAGGACACGGGCGTTCATACCGGGTCCCTGATCGGCGACGGTGATGTGAACCGCAACGCCGCGACGCACGCCGGAGACGCGCACGGTGCCGGCGCCGGGGACGGTGCCTCCGCGGTCATGGCCTCGAAGGCGTTACAGATGAGGTTCTCGATGACGGTGGTGACGAGCTCGGGGTCCACCTGAAT
>Ga0164313_10001385_pt1 | contig 21402 bp, 17 predicted proteins | sample GuaBasSedimGuay4_FD_113735 | JGI IMG/M metagenome (GOLD analysis project Ga0164313, IMG submission 113735) | Subseafloor sediment microbial communities from Guaymas Basin, Gulf of California, Mexico - Guay4, Core 4569-4, 0-3 cm | ecosystem: Environmental > Aquatic > Marine > Hydrothermal vents... | reverse complement strand
GTAAAGGCCATGCCGGTAACGCGCGTGGTAAATACCGAGATCTCCTCCGGCCTCATGGAAGAGGCAAAGAAATACCGGCCTTACGTTGAACAGCTAAAGATCGACACCTATTCAAAACTTCCTTTCGAGGATGCTACCTTCGATCACGTGCTGACGCTCGAAACCCTTGAGCATGTTGAGCAACCCCTGCAGTTCCTGCTTGAGCTTCATCGAATTGCAAAGCCTGGCGCAAGACTTGTTTTAAGTTGCCCCCCGGCCACCAGCGAGATACCCTACCAGGTGTTCACCTTTCTCTTTGGCGGGCATGGTGAAGGGCCACATAAGTTCCCTCCTTCCCGAACCGTTAAAGAATGGTTCAGGCTGACAAACTGGAAACTCATTGAACATAAAGGCACCCTCCTGATCCCGGTCGGACCAAAATTTATCAAAACCTTTGGGGAAAAGCTGATATCTTCCTGCCAGGGAACGTATATTGCAGAACTGGGAATAAGACAATTTTTTGTGTGTGAGAAAGATTAAGAACATACAGGATGTAGTAAAAAGCGGTCTGTGCAACCGATGTGGAACCTGCGTGGGCCTGTCGGATGGCAAGATCGTTTTCTCCGACCGGACGAAGAAATTTCTGCCTCAGCTTAACGGGGATCTTGATGCCAACGAAAATGCAGAGCTGCTTAAATATTGCAGCGGCAAAGGATTTGATTTCCCGGCACAAAACAGGCGGATCTATGGTGATGAAGGGAGCCATAATGTGTTTACCGGCACCTACGACAAAATATACATAGGTAATACTACCGACGAAGCGGTGAGAAGAGCTGGAGCCAGCGGTGGTATACTGTCATCCATACTCATCTGGCTGCTGGAAACAGGCAGGATCGATGGTGCCGTAGTAGTGGGTATGTCAGACGATGAACCCTGGCTGACAAAGCCATTCATTGCCACTACAAAAGAGGAAATTTTAAAGGCTGCACAAAGCAAATACATCATCACTACAACGAATGAGATCCTTCCCGAGATAGCAGCATTCAATGGTAAGCTTGCATTTGTCGGCTTGCCCGGACAGGTACAGTCGATCAGGTTGCTACAGGAAGATGATCATCCATCCGTCAGGAATATCGAATATCTTCTGGGACCGTTTTACGGGAACACCCTGCACTTTTCTTCTGTGAAAAGCTTTCTTCGATCATACGGAGAAAAGGATTACAGGAAGATACGGAAATTATTTTTCAGACATGGTGAGTGGCCCGGCAACATGCGCGTTGAACTGGAAGGAGGAAGAGTGCTGGAGCTTCCGAAGTTCCATGCCAATTACCTTATTCCGTTCCACATTGTTAAAAACGGTTTGCTTTGTACCGATCTCAGCAATGAGTTCACCGACATCTCCGGTGGCGATGCATGGGCACCTGTTTATGAGGAGAGGGGAAAAGGGTTTTCCATGGTATTATCGCGTTCAGCAAAAGGACGGGAGATCGTCGAAAAAATGACGGAAGAAGGCCGCCTGAACCTCGACCCCATCGATGAAGCTGATGCCATTACCATGCATTCCCATGGCTACGACCTTAAAAAAAGGGGCACCTTCATCCGCATGAAATTCCGCCGCTGGATGGGAAAAAGAAACCCGGACTATGGTTATGAGATGAAGGGTTTCACCTTTAAGAGGTATATGATGGAGATCGTTATCGACAGCCTCTTCATCGTATTAGGCACAAGCTTCTCAAGGTTTCTGATTGAACGCATACCCCCGAAGACGGTCGGAAAGGTATTTGAGAAATCAAGAAATGTCTGGAAGCGGTCAACAAAAAAAATTAAACGTTCCCAATTGGAAAGCGGCAATGAATAATGACCAACATCATCGTTCGAAACAAAAAAGACCGAAATGGTTAAGCCCGTTCCTGCTCATCAGGCTATTGGGGATCGCGCTCTTCATTTACATTCTAACCACCGTCGATCTCAATGCGCTCTGGCAACATATTAAAGAGGTCAGAGCTGAGTATCTGGTTTATGCTATAATCTTTCAGGTTCTCCTGCTATTCATCAAAGCGCTTCGCTGGCACATCCTGAACAATGGCAGTACCCAGAAAGGGATCATCATGCAAAGCTTTGGTGAGTTCTTCGAAAGCTATGCTATTGGGGTGATCACCCCCGGCAGGTTGGGTGAACTCGTTAAAGCAGGACATGCGAAAGAGAAGAACAAGATCATGGAAGCCGGCATCCGCGTATTGGTTGAAAGGGGCTTCGACCTGGGCATTTTTGTATTGATTGCCGGCCTGGCATTCGTGTATACTATTAACATTTATGCTTCCACCCTCATCGGTGCATTGATCATAATTGCAGGCATATCAATCCTGGTCCTGGCAATCATCTTCATGCGATCTGCAAAAGCCACAGCCATGGTTCAAAAGGTGCTGAATAAGCTCCCCTTCATATCCATGAATCTGAACCTGGCTTTCAGAAAAAGGAGTAATAAAGTTCAATTTACGGTGGCAGCACTTTCCCTGATCAGCAATTTGAGTTACTTCATTTCCTGCTACTATCTTGCAGTGGGATTATCGTTTACACTTTCTTTCCTGTATATCTCCGGTGCAGTGGCTGTAGCGGGCCTGCTTAATATGCTCCCCATTACCGTTATGGGCCTCGGAACCCGTGAAGGTACATTCCTCGTGCTTTTCAAACCCATGGCAGAGCCCCTGATCCTGGCATTTTCAGGGCTCGTCTTCCTGATCGCACAAATTGGTGGTGGTATCATTTCCTTCCTGCTGGGCTATAGCTTTCTCTTTCTGGCCAGAAAAAATGCTGCACAGAAATAAAAGCTCGATCCCTCTTAATATTCATCCAAATCATTTACTTTTGCTGACTATAAAACCACGACAGGAATGGATCAAACAATCATAGTAACAGGAGCAAACGGATACCTCGGAACATATATCTGCAAACAATTACTGGCTGATGGTTATAAGGTATGTGCATTGAAGTTTGATCACTATGCTTCAAACATTATTGAGCATCCCGATATCAACTATTTGTTTTGTGATATCACCAAAGATATCAATGAACAGCTTGGCCAGTCCGTTGATTCCGGGCAAGTACATGCAGTAATCAATGCTGCAGCATTACTGGGCAGTTCCGACTATGATAAAAACTACGAAGTGAATGCAAAAGGCGTGGAGAACCTGATCAAATTCTGCGAGAAAAAAAAGATCAAACGCTTCATCCAGGTCAGCAGCGTCGTGATCCTGAAAGTATTTAAAGGACCCTACGGGGAAACCAAGCTCAAAGGACAGGAATTCCTGGAAAAATCCACACTCGATTACACTGTCTTTATCCCGGCCATGATACTGGGGCCTGAAGGCCTGGGCATCAATCGTATACTTAAAAATGTATTCAGGTTACCATTTATTGTCCCCCTGGTGGGCTACGGCAAGCAAACCCAGCATCCTATTTTTGTGAAAGACTTTGCCAGCTACATTGTAAAGTCAATCAATCAAGATGTTGCCCATAAGAAGGTTTACCAGATTGCAGGAGATGAGGTGGTCTCCTTTCGCAACTTCATAGCACTCGTCCTGCAGATCTGCAAGAAAAGAAAGATGTTCCTTCCTGTTCCTCCTTCCATCGTGAAGTTAATGGGAAAAGGCTTTCAAAAATTCCAAAAGGTTCCCCTGTTTACAGCAGAGCATGTTAAAGGGGTAATGCAGGATTCAAATCTCGACACTTCCGCTTTAAAGGCAGACCTGGATTTCAAGCCTACTCCATTGAAGGAAGCACTTGAATATAGCCTTGATATAATAGGCAATAATTGGGATGATTACCTCAAGCCCAGGGATGAAAAAATCATCCGTCTTTAGTAAAATTCAACCTTGAGGTCGTCAACAATGATCTCACGCTTACCTGAATACCACACATAGACCTTTACAATATCGTTCACGGATTTAATATCGCGGGCTTCTGCAAGCAATTCTATGCTATTCCACTCGCCGACCTTAATATCTTTCGGATTCGAATCAACAGATTGATACACGTAGGCACCATCTTTATTTTCGATAGAGAATACAAGGTGGTAAGGATTATAATCCGGATTTTCCGGCACATAAACAAATGCTGAAGCGCGGATGAATACTTTGCTGGTATCACTCAGGTTCCTGACCTCGGTTTTCAGGCCGGGGCTGTATGTATTATTCAGGTTCAGCCTAATCGCGGTATTACCGGAGTGTGTGATGCTGTGCTCAATATTATTGGCATTGATCTCGGGCAACTGGCCCTCATAATTATCAACAAAAGTATTGTGCAAAGTGAGGTTTTTAAACCTGCTTTCGAAAACTCTTTTTTCCTGTTCTTGCGCTTTTATCTTTGCTTCGCGCCATAACAATCCATGGTACTCCTTATCAGTCTTCAGAAATACCCGCCAGTACATTTCTTCATCCATGTCCCAGTACAATATCCAATTTTTATACTGGTACACCTGTATCATGTTCAGCCAGATCACAAAAGGAGTGACCACATATATCATATACCGGAACATCTTGTATCGGACATCGCTCAGCGCAAGACCAAGGAGCAATGCAAATACGATATAATGATCGAGGAAAGCACGGTGGCCAAAGCTCATTCCGTACCACCAGTTCCTCCAAGAGGCAATGATGTAAAGAACAATCAGGCAATATCCTAATAGTGTGAATGCCTGATACTTACTCTTTCTATACAGGTATATAAAGCCAGGAAGTGCAAAAAGGAGCACCGGGGTATAGATAAACAAACCTTTCCTGAAACTGAAAAGCACATCGAGCATATGGGGATCAAGGAAATTAAACCCGAGGCCGGTATATGTCCAGACAAAAAGCTGGCCTACCTGCAAATAATACAGGAGTGGCTGTAAAGCCAGCACGGACAGAAAAATAACAAGAGCAACTATCAACTTCTTGTATTTTCGGAATAGATCTTCCACCGTGGATTTCAGATTATTCCAATCACCTGCCAGGAAGGGTATGGCAGCAAGGATCATCATATTGGTTGGCCGCATGAGAATGGTCAGGCCCAGGATAAAAGCGGTGAGATACAAGTGCTTCGTCTTTCGATCCAGCATATACTTCTTGGCAAAGTAGAAAAATAATACAATCGACGAGAAGGTATAAATGTGGGTGAAACTGGCATCCACAGTTGTATAAAAATATATTGGCGTGGCAAATAGGATCAGTATCTGCACGAGCACAACATGGTATTTATTTACCCTATATAGCTCCAGAAACTTTTTAATCCCCCACAGTGCCAGCATGAGATAAAAAATAGCAGCAAAGCCGATGGCGTACTGATACAGTGGGGCATATCCATCGGTGGGGAGCCCGAAGGTCATACTTCCCAGGTGTGCAGCCAGGAAAAATGGCAACCAGAACAAAGCCACTCCAACAAAAGTGATGTTGGCAACTTCCCCATCTATCTCCCTTCTGAAATCTACATAGCTTTCGGGTGCATAATACTTTGATTCATACTGATCTATAAAACCATATTCCAGGTCATGGTATATAAATGTAGCCGTGAGGTAAGCATAGTACCCTTTGCCGTCGCTATTGATATAGTTCCCGTTATACCTTCCATGCTGCCAGGTATAGAACAGCATAAGTACAGTGATAATAAGGATGGCATATTTTATAATATAATTATTGAAAACAATGCCAAGTACTCTTTTAAAATCTTCCATAGTATCTTTTATCTGAAAGTTTTTTTATTCCAGATGTTATATTTGAGAATGCACCAGATAGCCCTGAAGCCATCTTTGGCACCGATCTTTTTTCCTTCATCGTAGGTTCGGCCGTAATACGAAATGCCCACTTCGTAGATCCTTATCCCGGGGTAGCGGGAGATCTTGGCGGTGACTTCGGGTTCGAAACCAAACCTGTTCTCCTTTAAGTATATCTTTTTAATATACTCCGCCCTGAAGAGCTTATAACAGGTTTCCATATCGCTCAGGTTCAGGTTGGTAAACATGTTCGAAAGGAAAGTCAGGAATTTATTCCCTGCTGAATGCCAGAAGAACAGGATGCGGTGTGGTGTACCACCCTTAAATCGTGATCCGTAAACTACATCAGCATACCCTTCTATTACCGGTTTCAGCAGTTTATTGTAATCCTCAGGATCGTACTCCAGGTCAGCATCCTGAATAATGATGAAATCACCTTTGGCCTCATCAATACCCCTGTGAAGCGCTGCCCCTTTACCCATGTTTAGCGCTTGCTCATAAAAGCTGATCTCATGCTCCGGATGTGACTCAATATATTCTTTCACCACGCCGGCTGTATTGTCAGATGAGCAATCATTCACGATGATGATCTCTTTCTCAAACCCCCCATCCAGCTTTACAGCCAATACTTTGTCAAGGATAAGATGGATGGTCCTCTCCTCATTATATACTGGAATAAGTATTGAAAGTTTCATGGTCATATCGTTATCGAAGAATTGTCAAAAATATAAATTTAAAGCATAAATCAAATGCTTATTGTCGCCCTGAGCATTCCGACAAGCGAAATAATGCTGCCCGGGAATGAATATGAAGATCATTTCCCTATTCGTTTATACAGGGATGTCCGTTCCCGGGGTGATTTTGCAACAAACTCAAACTTACTATCAAGTATTCTATAGAAGTTCGTGAATTCACCATTCGCCCTTTTTATTTCCAGGTTCTCAGGATGGTGGATGATCACATAATCAATTTCCCTCTCCTTATTTGTCTTTGGGCCGGACATATAAAATATCTCAATCTCGCTTCTGTCGAAACCACCAAATGTGGTATAAGGCATTTTCCCATAATTCCACATAACAGGGAATGGGCCATATGCCTGCGGGTTCTTCAGATTGATCATAGGTTTATCGCTTCCGATATAGTTCAGGATAAACTCATCACCCCAAAATGTACCCGCGTTTACGGGTAGAAAGACAGAATTTGGCTCCATTAGCTTCTCCAGACTATGCAGATCCTTTGCATTTATGGCATGATGGCTTCTAACGGGCCCGATCCTTAGCTGATGTTCCGTGAAAATGAACAGGAAAAATAAGGCCCCCAGCAGTTCAATCCATCCCGTTAATCGAATGCTTCCCATCCACATGATCAGGAAAAAGAAAAAGAAGAGCGATAAACGAATACGCATGGTATGCAGAAAAAATCCCGGTGGAACAACTATTAATAGCAAGAGAAAAAAGAGTGTCATTGTCAGCATGAATGAGCTGTTAAAAGCTGTTTTCTTATCGTTCTTTCCATTCCTGTACCAAAATATCCCTGACAAGACGGTTAAAGCAAGCAAGCCAAAAAACAATGGGATGTTTGCATTTCCATCGTGGCCCCCATGGTATATGACCAATGGCCGGATATAATACAGGTTCCCAAACAGGCTCATATCGTCATTTACCACCCTGGTCACCTTACCCAGAAAATCACTTATGCTCATGAAGTATATCACCAGTAAAATAGCCGGAGGAATGGTGATCAGTGTGATTTTCAAAATTTTAACAAGGAGGCTTTTGTAGTGTATCTTCTTTTCTTTGATAATGCCATAAAACATTTCATAAAATAGCAACACGATAATTGTAAGCCCGAAAAACACGAAAGAGAGCAGATGGCTGAAGACCATCAGGGTCAGTAGCAAACCTGCTATGAGCAACTGCTTTGTTGTTAAGGTCTTATGGACTTTTATCCAGTATCCTATCAGGATAAAAAGCAAAATAATACTCAGACAATAATTAAACAAACCGAGGGTAAGGCTGCCATTGAGCATGAAAGGAAAGATGGAATAATTGAGCGGGCTGAACCGTCCACTAATGGCAATCATCATGTATCGGAAAGAAAAGGCCATTCCCATCATATACAAAAAGATCATAAGGTTCAGGGCCATCGCAGAAGGCAGGAAGAGGTTAAAAAAGGCAAGGCTTCCATGTCCTATCAGGTTGCTAATTGGTAAGGTGTTGAATTTATAGTAATCCTGTACCAGCGGATTGCCTTCAAGGATCCCAAGGATCATATTGGCATTATAAAGATGATGAGGGCCATCAAGGGTGGGGAATACATAAAAAGTGAAAACGTGTGATGCACACAGCAAACTGATAATCACAAATATCCAGAGCTCGTACTTATTATAAAAAGAGAGGATTCTATTCATACCGTGATCGTCAGGATTTCAGTGTTAAAGATATCAAATATCATGTTTCGCCATTCAAAATACAGGCTCAGATTTTATTCCTGATAATATACGCGCTTGACCCTTCCCGAGACAGATGTCATGACCTCATACGGGATGGTGCCCAGGTCCATGGCCAGCTCAGTAATCAAACGTTCATCTCCAAAGATGATAACAGGATCCCCTTCCTTCGCCTTTATGCCACTGATATCGATCATGCACATATCCATGCAGATGCTTCCCACTGTAGGAGCTTTTTGTCCACTGACCAGGAGGTAAGCATTTCCGTTGCCAAGCCTTCTGTCGAGCCCATCGGCATAGCCCACGGGAACAACAGCAATTTCTGTATCGGCATCGATGATGGAAGGTCCATAGCCTACTCTTTCGCCTGCTTTCACCAGCTTGATCTGTGAAATAGTTGACTTCAATGTGCTCACATTTTCAAGCTTTACAGTATCATCATGGTTGGCTGCTACACCATACAGTCCGATACCAAGTCGTACCATATCAAAATGACCTTCAGGGAAGCGGGTGATGCCGGCCGAATTCATCATATGTCGTATCACAGGATGATCAACGCTGCCACAGAATTGATCGCACATTTCCGTAAAACGCTGTATCTGCACACGGCTGAAGTCATCACTACCCGGGTCGTTGCTCTCCGAAAGATGTGAAAAAACCGATTGCACATACAGCCTGCGGTTATTCCGTATCCTCTCAGAAAGTTTCTCAAGATCCGATGCTTCAAATCCCAGTCTGTGCATGCCGGTTTCAAACTTGATATGAATCTTTACTGGTTTATTTCGTGGGAGGATATTTTTCTTTATCGACCTTTCGAGCACCCCGAGAATACGGAAATTGTAAATCTCCGGTTCCAGGTTATGTTGTATCATGGCATCGAAACTGTGTTCTTCCGGATTCATCACCATGATAGGCAATATGATCCCTGCCTTCCTCAGCTCCACACCCTCATCGGCATAGGCCACAGTAAGGTAATCCACCCGGTGGAACTGCAGAAGATTGGCGATCTCGTAGCTTCCGCTACCATAGGAAAATGCTTTCACCATGGCCATGATCTTGGTGATGGGACTGATCTGCGACCTGAAATAGTTCAGGTTATTGACCATAGCATTGAGGTTGATCTCAAGCACCGTCTCGTGCGATTTTTGCTGCAAGGCCTTGCTGATCTGTTCAAACTCAAACACCCTCGCCCCTTTCAGAAGGATGGTCTCGTTGCTGAAAGAAGTGAAAGAGAACTTCCGCATAAACTCCTCCGTGGAGGGATAGAAAGTTTTATCCATCTCAAAGGCGTCGGCCTGGCGGGAAATGGATGGCCCGATGCCGATCAACCGCTTGATATTTTTTTGTTTGAGGATGCCTGCTATATCGGCATACAACTCTTCGGAGTCCTTCCCGCTCTGTAGGATGTCAGACAGTATTACAGTACGTTGCTTGTGAGATGACTGCTGGGTCAGGAAATCAATGGCGATGCTTAAAGAATTGATGTCGGAGTTGTAGCTGTCGTTGATGATAGTACAATGGTTGATCCCGGCTTTCATCTCCAGCCGCATGGCGATAGACTGCAAATCGGCCATGCCTTCCTTTATCACATTCTGATCAACCTCCAGAAAAAGCAAACAAGCCCAACATTGGATCGCATTCTCTATCGAAGCTTCATCCACAAATGGAATTTCTATGGTGTATTCCTTCTCCTTAAAAATACCTGTGATACTGCTGAGCTCCAACTGGTTTTTCACTACAGAAGTAATCTGCAGGTCGGCCGGTAGTTTTCTACTCCATGTGAAGGCATTGACGGTCTCCAGTATCTGTGACCTGATCAGTATCTCTTGAATGGCTGCATGATCGACACAATATATCAGCGTATCAACTTTGGTAAACAATTTGAGTTTTTCACCCACCTTCTGGTTGATGCTGATAAAATTCTCGTTATGTGCTTCACCTATATTGGTAAAGATGCCGATGTTTGGCCTGATGATGGACTGCAGCTTTTCCATCTCGTCCGGTTTGGATATGCCGGCCTCGAATATAGCCAGTTTGCTTGAAGAATCCATCTGCCATACAGAAAGGGGCACCCCTATTTGTGAGTTGTAGCTCTTGGGGCTGCGTACAATCTTGTATTGCTTATTAAGAAGCTGAAAAAGCCATTCCTTTATAATGGTTTTACCATTGCTTCCTGTGATGCCGATTACCGGCATGTCGAATTTTTTTCGATGTGCTGCGCTCAGCGCCTGCAAAGCAGAAAGTGTATCCTTAACCTTTATGAAATTAGCGCCTATATACTCGCTCAACTTAATATCGACGGCAGAGATAATAAAGGAACGAATTCCTTTGTTGTACAGCTCAGGTATATAGTTATGGCCATCCTTATTCCTTCCCGTCAGGGCAACAAAAATGCAGTTCTCAGGTGAGATCAGGCGACGGCTGTCGACTAAAATATCTGTCACTTCCGGATTGCCATTGCTTTTCCTTATCAGCTCTCCCTCGACAATTCCTGTTATATCCGATATCGTGAACATACGCGCTATTGGTCTCCGTTTTGTCCGCCATTTTCTCCAATTGGGAGGGGATTCTTGTTCAGCTTGTCATAGCTGATGCGGTTCCTGTAAATATCTGCAGCCAGGTATATAGCAGCGCGCATAGATTCCGGAGAAGCCTCATTCTTTCCGGCGATCTCGAATGCGGTGCCATGCGCCGGAGAAGTCCTGACAATAGGAAGTCCGGCAGTATAGTTAACACCCGACTCAAATGAAAGTGCCTTAAAGGGGATGAGGCCCTGATCATGATACATGGCCAGCACACCATCAAATTTAGTAAAGGCCGAAGAACCAAAAAATCCATCTGCTGCATAAGGACCATACGCATGGATACCTTCATCAAAGGCTTGCTTCACTGCCGGGATGATAATTTCCTCTTCCTCCATACCAAGCAAACCATTATCTCCTGCATGTGGATTCATGCCAAGTAATGCGATCTTTGGCTTAGGAATGCTGAAGTCGCGCTTCAGTGAATTGTCCATGATCCGAAGCTTTTGCATGATGAGCTCCTTGCTTAACTGAGACGAAACATCCTTCAGTGGGATATGACCGGTCACCACTCCGATCCTGATGTTATTGCTAACCATCAGCATCAGGAAATCCTTGCTGCCGAACTTTTCAGCCAGGTATTCGGTATGGCCCGGAAAATGAAAGTCTTCAGACTGTATGTTCTTTTTATTAATGGGTGCAGTAACCATAACATTCAGATGATTTTCCTGAAGGTCCTGGCATGCTTTTTCAAGTGCCTTATATGCCAGATCGCCGGCCATGCTTGTGGATTTACCAATATCGATCTTCACCTCCTCTTCGGTCACATTGACAATATTTGACCGTTTGGGATTCGCCACATCGGCATTCTTCACCAGGTTAAAATTGAAATCATTCATATCGAGCACCTTTCGGTGATACGAAGCTACTTTTGAAACACCGTATACTACCGGAGTAATCAAATCAAGTATGCGCTGGTCGTGCAACGACTTGATGATGATCTCATATCCAATCCCGTTCAGGTCGCCATGGGTAATGCCCACTTTAACACGTATTTCTTCGTTCTTCTCCACTTTGATCATGACTGTAAATATTAACGCACAAAGATATTAAAAAGTGTCGAGTGCCGGGTACCTATTGCCCACTAAGCATCCTGAAGTATTCCACCAATAACCTGACACCGATCCCTGTTCCACCGGCAGGATGGTAATTTTCTTTTTTATCAAAGAATGCCGGACCGGCAATATCGAGATGAATAAACGGATAGTCGGTAAATTTCTCTAAAAATTTTCCTGCGGTGATCATGCCTGCTTCCATGCCCCCGGTATTTTTTATATCGGCAATATTGGATTTTATAAGCTCACCATACTCCTCCCAGAAAGGGAATTCAGCAATACGTTCGTAAACATTTTCACCCGCTTCTTTAAGCCTGCTCATTGGCCTTGTTGCACCCGATTCCATGGCAACAATACCATACTTTCCGATGGCGCGGGCTGCAGCACCGGTCAGGGTAGCTGCGTCGATAACCAGTTTGGGGTCATATTTTTTTGCATAACTCAGGGCATCTGCCAGTATCATCCTGCCTTCAGCATCGGTATTAATTACCTCCACAGTAAGTCCGCTGTGCATGGTGATCACATCTCCACTAACATAGGCATTGCCGTCAGGACGGTTATCAGTGGCGGGTAAAAGTGCGATCACATGAACATTCAGGCGAAGGCGGGCAATGGCATAGAGTGCAGAAGCCATCGTGGCCGCACCGCCCATGTCGCACTTCATATTTTCCATGTAGCTGCCCGTTTTGATGTTCAAACCACCGGTATCATATACCACCCCTTTTCCAACCAGTACGTATGGTTTATCATTGACCGGTTCGATAGGTTTCCACTCCATGATGGTGAAGGTAGGTGGATCGATACTTCCCTTATTCACGGCAAGCAATCCTCCCATTTTCAGGGATTCTATCTTCTTTTTGCCCATGACCTCAACACGCGCCCCACTGGCCGTACCCATTTCCTTCGCCGTTGCGGCCAGCTTTTCCGCGTTGAGAGCATTTAGCGGCTCATTGACCATGTCGCGGCATTTAAATACGGCATCGCGGATGATATTTAATTCTTCAACCTCTTCTTTTCGGATACAGTGTGCTGAAATCTTCAACTCACTAAGTGAGAATTTTTCGTCCTTACGGTCTTTCTTATACTTAATAAACTGGTAGGAAGCCAGGCCCATGCCTTCAACAAAAGCCAAAACCAGCTTGCTCTTGCCGGTGAAATCGATCAGGGTGGCACTTTCTGCTTTATGATTGTTCAGCCAATCATGCAGCTTGCTGCCAACCTTTCGCAATTCTTCTATTTTCTTTTCATCCGGCCTTTTCTTATTCACCATATGGACGAAAATCCATTGGTTAAGCCGGTTGATGGAGATCAAATCCTTTTTGTCCTTTTTTACTTTCTTGCGGATATAATCCTGTTCAGCCTGGTTCAGCTTACTTTTATTTAAATCTTTGAGGGTATTAACAAGATAAATGATGTTGTCGCCCGCAGATATGCGGTTTACCTTTTTAATGGTGAGTGTCATGGTCAGTAGGTTTTAAATTTGAGTAAGAAGGCCAAAGGTAGGGAAATATTTTATTTACTTGTATATGGGGTTAATAATGGTAAAAGTGAACTAAAGTTTGAAGTGAGCTATAGTTTGGAGTTGAATAACTTATGTCACTTTAGGCATTTCAAGATGCCAATTATGATGATAAAGGAGCAGAATTGTACAAGATTGAAATACCAGTGATTATTAATGAAGTATCGAAACCTGAGATACCTGAGTTTGAATTGTACCCCAATCCTGCAATGCAAATGGTTAACCTGGAATTTACACTGACACAGTGTCAGGAAATTAGTCTTCACTTAGCTTCTACTGAAGGTAAAAGAAGTTCCACACTACTCTCGTCAGACTATCCCTCTGGTAAACATTTAATAAGTTTCCCATTACAAGACAACCTTCCTGGTGGAATATACATATTTGAGATCAGGACTAAAAATTGGAGGGAAGCCCTGAAGTTCGTTAAGAAATGATTACCCCATAATCATCAATACGATATAGGGTACCGCATTAAACATGACAAAAAAGATCTTGTAAATCCCCAGGAAGAGATAAAACACCTGGTTAAACTTCTCTTTTTCCATAGGGAAAAACGCTGTTTGCGTTTTATAAAGCAGCCTGGGCATCGCCATCTGGCATAATACCCAGAGGATCAGCAGTCCACCATTGATAATGGTGCACCACATAAAGAATTCAGTCCAAAATTGTAAGTCCATTGTTTCTGTTTTTTATCTTTGTGTTTCTATTTCTAAAAACCAATACACAACATTCAATGTTTAAAGTTAATGAATATTACGACGGAAAGGTAAAGTCACTTGCTTTTAAAAATAGTGACGGAGATGTAACCGTTGGCGTTATGGCCCCCGGAGAGTATGAATTCGGTACTACTACAGTGGAATATATGACCGTTGTTTCAGGTGCATTAACAGCTCAGTTGCCGGGTGAAGATGAATGGAAGACTTACAGCCCTTTCGATACATTCATCGTTGAAAAGGATACTTCATTCAAGCTGATCGTGAAGGAAGAAACAGCCTATAAATGTGTTTATAAGTAGGTACGGATTCCGTTTAGTATTTTTTCTGTAGCTCCTGTTTGTTCAAGTATATACTTCTTGCTGACTTCGCAGGCAGCATTGTATGTGACAGTATCATAAAGCAGATCGTCAAGCAGTTCAAGCATCTCAGAAGATGAATTGATGGAGTAGGCACCACCGTCACGGACCAGGGCAACAGCTTCCCTGAATTTATCATATTTCGGACCGAAGATCACAGGCATGCCGTTTACAGCAGGCTCCTGGATATTATGCAATCCCGTTGCAAAAGCTCCGCCTATGTATGCGATATCTGCATAGCGGTAAACAGAAGACAATATCCCGATCGTATCTAAGATCAGTACTTGCTTATCAGGCCAGGATGCAGGATCATCCCTGGTAAATCGTGCAACATTAAGCTTCATGGTAGCGGCCAGTTGTCTTATCCGATCTTCCTTAACTTCATGCGGGGCAATGATGATCTTCAGTTCCGGGAAACGCGCCGGCAAGGCTGCTAGTATCTCTTCATCGGGAGGCCAGGTACTGCCTGCCAGAAGGACACTATACCCTTTGCAAAACTTTTCAATGTCAGCATTCCCTCTTTTGCTTGCCAGGATATCTGCTACCCTGTCGAAACGAGTATCACCACTGATAGTGATCTGATCTATTCCGATACTTTTCAGTTTATCGGCTGAATGTTCATCCTGAACATAGAAATGATTGATATTACGTAATTTTTTTCTGAACCATCCGCCATACCATTTAAAGAAGGGCTGCCCACTTCTGAAGAGAGCCGAGATGAATATAACAGGGGTTTTACTTCTATTCAATTCAGTCAGGTAGTTATACCAGAATTCATACTTGATGAATACCGCCATGGCCGGCTTTAGTATCCTGACAAAATATTTAGCATTACGCGAGCAATCAGCAGGAAGGTACATCACTACGTCAGCTCCAACATAATCCTTCATTTGCTCATAACCGGAAGGAGAAAAGAAAGTCAGCAGGATCTTATGATTGGGAAAGGCTCGCCGAAAGGCTTCCATCACCGGCCTGCCCTGTTCAAATTCTCCCAGTGATGCTGCGTGAAACCAGACGATCTTATCAGTATCCTGAAAAGCACCCGAGAGTTTATTCTTCCATCCCTTACGCCCGGCAACCCATTCGCGTGCTTTGGGGTTAAAAGGAGCAGCTAGCCTGATTAACAAGCTATACAAAGCAATGCCGAAAGTATATAAGAAAGGCATCTTTACCGATACTGATTAATAATAGTAGCCTACTGGTGCACGCCTGTACATTGGAATGACCCAGCCGATCTTAAAGCCGTAAAAAAGATCCAGTTTCTGAGTATCATCCTTAACACGTGTATCGAAATTCACGTCGCGCTGATTTTTAGTCCAGGCTTGCGAAAACTCAAAGCCTGCATAAAAATTCCACATCCTGGAGTCACCCAGAAAAAGATACCCTATGGATTGTGTGAGTCCGAATCCACTGTGGAGGCGATCATACCCTTTTTTGTAATCATCTTTCAACTGAAGTGCGGTATTGTCCTGTACACTCACAAACATCCTGTGTTGTACCCAGCCACCGCCTCCCTGCAGCAGGATGCCGGAGTTTGGATTCGGAGAAAGAACCGGGAACAATTTCCCTACTCTTCCCCAAACGGTATGCCCGCGCAGGAAATACTGGAAGATCGCATATTCTCCGCTCTGTCCGATGAGTTGACCGTCTTGGGTAAGAATATATTGCAAGATCTCATCTCCCTGCTTTACATTACCACCCCAGAGGTAATTATACTCAAAGCTGTAATAGACATTCTTCTTTGTTTTGTACCCTATGCCTGCCCCGAGGGTTGATGATGCCCCGTACATATCGGCAATATCACCTCCCAGCATATTAATACTGTACGCAGCATAAATAATGGGAGTGTATATGGCGGAGTCCCTTACGTTCACCTGCCCGGAAGCAAGAAATACTGGCATTACAAAGACAAGCATGAATAAAGGGCGTAATAGTTTTCTCATGGTTCAACAAAATAACGAAAAAAACACCAATTGCGTATGATCCCTACGCACCAAAGTTCAAATTTGTGCAATAAGCCGGGGCTATATATGGATGTCAATAGTCATCCCAAAGCCCAAGGCCTAAAGCCCTTTGTCTAATTTAGAATAATTATACTCCACAGGCGTTAGAATATATATAAATTTGCAGCCGAAATAACGTCGTTAATAAATTAACAATATAATTCAATAAGAATGAAAAAGATTCAAATGGTCGATCTGCGCAACCAGTATCTCAAGATCAAAGACGAGATCGATGCAGGTATTCAGGAAGTGGTTGATTCATGTGCCTTTGTGAATGGCCCTGCCGTACATAATTTCCAGGCTAATCTGGAAGCTTACCTGGGTGTTAAACATGTGATCCCATGTGCCAATGGTACAGATGCTCTTCAGGTTGCCATGATGGCCCTGGGACTGAAGCCCGGTGATGAGGTGATCACCACCTCTTTCACATTTATTGCCACTGCTGAGGTTATTGCCCTTCTGGGACTTACTCCCGTTCTTGTTGATGTTGAACCGGACACATTCAATATTGACCCTCTCGCCGTAGAAAAGGCGATAACATCCAAAACCAAAGCTATCGTGCCTGTGCACCTTTTCGGACAATGTGCCGATATGGAAGCTCTGCAGAAGATTGCTGACAAGCACAGCCTCTTCATCATTGAGGACACCTGCCAGGCCATTGGTGCCGACTATATTTTCAACGATGGCAGCCGTAAGAAAGCAGGCAGCATTGGTGAGATCGGCTGCACCTCTTTCTTCCCTTCTAAAAACCTGGGATGCTATGGCGACGGTGGTGCCATCTTCACCAATAACGATAAGCTGGCAGAAGAAATGCGTTCTGTGGTCAACCATGGTATGAAAGTGCGCTACTACCACGATATCATTGGAGTAAACTCAAGACTCGACAGCATACAGGCTGCCATCCTTAAAGTAAAACTCCAGCACCTTGATAAGTATGCAGCTGAACGAAACAGGGCAGCAGATTACTACGACAATGCATTCAAAGATTATCCACAGCTGAGAATACCGGAACGCTGGGCAAAAACAACGCATGTATTCCACCAGTACACCCTGCTTACCGAAGGCATCGACCGTGAAGCACTACAGCAGCACCTGATGAGCAAGGATGTCCCGGCTATGATCTATTACCCGGTGCCATTGCACATGCAAAAAGCTTATCTCGACCCACGCTACAAGAAAGGCGACTTCCCGGTAACTGAAATGCTTTCAGAAAAGGTCATATCTTTGCCTATGAATACTGAACTGGATGAAGAGCAACTTAAACATATTACTTCATCCGTAATCGAATTTTTGGAAAAATAAAATGAAGGTTCTTGTTACCGGCGGCACAGGATATATTGGCTCACACACAGTTGTTGAGTTACAGCAAGCCGGTTATGAGGTGGTAATAGCAGACAGCCTGATCAATTCCGACAGGGATGTGGTCGATGCCATTGAAAAGATCAGCGGGGTATTACCGACCTTTGAAAAGGTCGACCTCAGCAATCATGGGCAATGCATCGGATTATTCGAAAAGCATCCCGATATCAGGGCCATCATTCACTTTGCAGCCCTGAAGGCGGTTGGTGATTCGGTCAAGCGCCCCCTCGAATATTACAGGAACAACATTTTCAGCCTGATCAATCTGCTGCAGATAATGCAGAAATATGATATTAAGAACTTCGTTTTCTCCTCTTCCTGCACCGTTTACGGACAGCCGGAAACCCTTCCCGTTAAGGAAACAACTCCCCGGAAGGATGCAGAATCGCCCTACGGGAATACAAAAAAGATTGCGGAGGATATTCTTTTCGACGAGGTGGAGGCATCAGGATTACATTGTATCGCATTGCGCTATTTCAATCCCATTGGTGCGCATCCGTCGGCTATCATCGGTGAGCTGCCACTTGGCGTGCCTGATAACCTGCTCCCCTATATCACCCAGACGGCGATTGGAAAAAGGGAAAAACTGAGTGTGTTTGGTGACGATTATAATACCAAGGATGGAACCCCGATCAGGGATTACATCCATGTGATTGACCTGGCCAGAGCCCATGTCGTAGCACTTGACCGAATGATAGAGGGAAAGCAAAAGAAGGACTGGGAGGTCTTCAACCTCGGGACAGGAAACGGATTTACTGTTCTGGAGGTGATCCAGTCTTTTGAGAAGGTCTCCGCTATGAAGCTTAACTATGAGATCGTTGGCAGAAGAGCTGGTGATATTGAGAAAGTATGGGCCGATACAAGCTATGCCAACGAAGAACTTGGGTGGAAAGCAACCCGTGACCTGGATGAGATGACACGCTCGGCCTGGGATTGGGAACAGGCACTGAAAGAAAGAAACAAATAAAACCTGGCATATGAAATCATTGCTCATTACCGGCGGCGCCGGCTTCATTGGATCCCACCTCATGAGACTCATGGTGAACAAATACCCTGAATACCGTATCATCAACCTCGACAAGCTCACCTACGCAGGGAACCTGGAAAACTTGCTCGATATACAGGATAAGGAGAATTACCTCTTTGTGAAAGCCGATATCAATGATGAAGAAGCGATGCAAAAGGTTTTTGAAGATCACAAGATTGATGATGTGATTCACCTCGCGGCAGAATCGCATGTCGACCGGTCGATCAGCAACCCTACCGAATTCATCTATACGAATATCGTCGGTACCATAAACTTGCTCAATGCTGCCCGTAAGCAATGGCATGATGAGATGGACAAGCATCTTTTCTATCATGTATCAACCGATGAGGTTTACGGTTCACTGGGTGATAGCGGGCTGTTTACCGAAACTACTGCATATGATCCCCGTAGTCCGTATTCGGCTTCGAAAGCCAGTTCCGACCACCTGGTAAGGGCATATTATCACACATTTAAGCTTCCGGTAGTTATTTCAAACTGCTCAAATAATTATGGAGGATTTCAGTTCCCTGAAAAGCTGATCCCCCTCATGATCCATAACATCAGCAACGATAAGCCATTGCCGGTTTATGGCAAAGGCCTTAATGTTCGCGACTGGCTCTATGTTGAAGACCATGTTGCGGCTATCGACCTGATATTCCATAAGGGGAAACTTGGTGAAACCTATAATATAGGTGGAAACAATGAGTGGAAGAACATTGACCTTGTTATGCTCCTTTGCAGGATCATGGACAAAAAGTTGGGGCGTGAAGAAGGAACATCAGAAAAGCTGATCACCTTTGTTACCGATCGGGCAGGCCACGACCTCCGCTATGCCATCGACTCATCCAAACTGCAGAATGAACTGGGATGGGAACCTTCCCTGCAGTTCGATGAAGGGCTAGAAAAAACTGTCGAATGGTATCTCGCCAATGAATCATGGCTGAACAATGTCACCTCTGGTGACTATCAGAAGTACTACGATAAGATGTACACGGACAGATAGAAGTCAGATACCAGATATCAGAAATAAGAAGTTGGAAATTATTCCGGCATAGTGGCGCTGGAGGTCGTAATGTCGCGTTTCACCTTTTTCACCAGGCCCTGCAATACGTTACCCGGTCCAACTTCAACCAGATCGGTAGCTCCATCAGCGATCATATTCCTCGAGATTTGTGTCCACCTTACAGGAGAAGTCAGCTGTGCGATGAGATTCTTTTTTATGATCTCTGCATCGGTAACCGATTGCCCTGTTACGTTCTGATAGATCGGACAAATTCCTTTGTTGAACTTGGTGGCATTGATAGCCTCTGCCAACTCTTGTCCGGCAGGTTCCATAAAGGGAGAATGGAAAGCACCGCCTACCTTCAGGGGAATCACCCTTTTTGCACCGGCCTCTTCTAATAGCTTGCATGCTTTTTCTACACCGGAAACACTACCGGAGATCACCAATTGGCCCGGGCTGTTATAGTTTGCGGGAACAACGATGTCATCGATATTCTTGAGTATATTTTCAACCTCTTTATCTTCCATCCCCAGTACTGCTGCCATGGTAGATGGCTCCATTTCACAAGCCTTTTGCATGGCCATAGCCCTTTTGTAAACCAGTTTTAGTCCATCTTCAAAAGAGAGGGTTTTGTTGGCTACCAGCGCAGAGAATTCACCTAATGAGTGCCCTGCAACCATATCAGGCTGGAAATCGTCACCCAGCACCCTCGAAAGGATCACTGAATGAAGAAAGATAGCAGGTTGTGTTACCCTGGTTTGGCGGAGGTCTTCATCGGTACCGTTAAACATCAGCTCAGTGATCTTGAACTTCAGGATGGAATTGGCTTTCTCAAAAAGCTCCTTTGCCTGATCTGAACCTTCATAAAGGTCCTTACCCATGCCCGGGTATTGGGCCCCCTGGCCCGGAAAAACATATGCCTTCATACTCGTGTCTTATAATCGTGTTATCGGGTTTCCCCAAATTGAGGTGCAAAAATAAAGATATTATTGTAACCTGCAATTGTATTTAAAGATTCTTAATGTTTCACCAGCCAAATACTAATAAGAATGATGCTATCCTTTTGATTTATTGTTAATAAAGAGTGGTAGTGACGAATGAAAAATTATGATCGATAAGTTAATTAAAAACTAATCCATATTCCATAATCCATAATTCATAATCAACTTAATGAAGTTCCATCCCAAGAAGGTGAATAAATTCCGCACGGGTTTCCTGGCGTTTAAATGCGCCGGTAAAGTCAGAAGTGGTGGTAACGGAATTCTGCTTGGCTACCCCACGCATGACCATACACAGATGCTTTGCTTCAATAACAACAGCTACTCCGAGGGGATTCAGGGTATCCTGTATGGCATTCTTGATCTGTGTGGTAAGCCTTTCCTGCACTTGCAGGCGCCTGCTGTATGCCTCAACTACCCTGGCAATCTTACTGAGGCCTGTAATATATCCGTCGGGAATATAAGCTACATGGGCCTTACCAATAAAGGGGATCATATGATGCTCACACATTGAAAACACGTCAATGTCCTTAACAATAACCATCTCCCTGTAATCCTCTTTAAACTTGGCTGAATTCAGGATCTCAACAGGGTCAACATCATTACCATG
>Ga0164313_10001384_pt1 | contig 21408 bp, 11 predicted proteins | sample GuaBasSedimGuay4_FD_113735 | JGI IMG/M metagenome (GOLD analysis project Ga0164313, IMG submission 113735) | Subseafloor sediment microbial communities from Guaymas Basin, Gulf of California, Mexico - Guay4, Core 4569-4, 0-3 cm | ecosystem: Environmental > Aquatic > Marine > Hydrothermal vents... | reverse complement strand
TCTGTAATGAAGTCCACGATACGGGCATTTTGCTTATCTTTTACCAATGCATGGATCAGATAAGGTTTTAGTGTGGCAGGTTTATAAGTTATGATCGAATTTTACAGGGCTTTAGTCGACATTTGCGGACTTGTCATATAGGCAGATCTATTATTTTTATCTACGACACTTTGGGCAACAAATTTATTTTCCTCTTCTAGATTGCAATTGTAAACAGGCATACCCATGATATTTCCATTTACTTCTGAATCCGGAAAGAGTTTTTGCCAGGAGTGTTCCAGATTCTCCATCTCAACGGTATAAAAAAACGGATCTGATTCACCTGATTCATTCGATGAATTATAATCATGATATTTTGTATGCATCAAATGACTATGTGCATCAAATATTTTATTCGGCAGCCATGGCCGGATTTCATTTTCGTAAATAAAAATGTCATTTCTGTTACGTTCAATCATTTCATGAATTATTTTTCTTGTTGAAGGTAAATAGGAGTACCTGCAAATAAAACATTTACCTTAAAAAATTGAGTAAAACTACTTTTAATTACGACAATATATTCAACGATTTTCTCTTTCCATTTTCAAACATAAGGCTGCCGTCTTGCCTATATTAATACTTCCAACATTTTTACTGAAGTATTCGGCAATTTTTTCATCACTCAACAATTTTGTGATAATATCATGATGAAGGAACATCCCAAACAGCATTTAATTGATCATGTTCCGGGAAAAATATGATCCTTTACTTTTACTTTTCTTCCTTCTTTTGCTTGAATGATCAAGCTACTGACTAATAAAAAAGAGAATTATAAAATTTCTAATTTTCCTTAAATCTTAAAACTGAAGAAGAAGAGCTATATTCGCCTAAATAGATTTTCCCATCATCTCCTTTTACCGAACAGTTTACTAATTTTTCCGTGACCAGACCTTTATCTTCAAATCCTTTTCTTTCTTGATATGTAAATAAATGCGTTTCTCCGAAATTCCCTCCGCTCATTGAATAGATTATTCCATCCTTCTCTACTATTCCCTTCAAATAATACGGACCTGGTTTACCGTGGTTTACTACGTTACCATTGTCAGCATCAACAGAGAATAAATAACCTTCCCTTGTTCCGCCCCATACTTTTCCCTTGCTGTCTACGGTAGCTGAGGTTACTTCTGATATAAACTCTAAGCCCTTCAATGATGGATAGCGTTGCTCTAACTTTTCCAGAGTTAAATCCTTGTTTATCTTATATACTACCGAGTTTACTTCAAAACCTATTAAGCCTCCTTCGTTCAACGGGACTAACCACCTTGATTGTACAGGACCCGTTAATTGAAAACTATTTACTTTACTCCAATCTTCAGTATTCAACACTAACAGTATATTATCTGGTTCTGTTAGTACATACAAATATGGGTTAACCTTATCCTTAGCTATCGCTGATGGTAATTGCTCTCCTTCAAAATTATAGAACACCGTAAATCCGGTTTTTTTATTCCATCTGTATAAATCTTCTCCAATCACAAAAATCCCTTCTTTACAAGCAACTACATCATTACCGTTGTATATCTTTTCTTTTGCAGGTATCCTGCCTAAGTTCTCTAATTTAAAATCATTCTCAGATACTCTGAATAAATGATAATCTTCTCCTCCGGCTATTCCATAAATATATCCTTCGTATGTCTCTGATAATGAAAATATCCCGTTATTCCACAATTTATATCCGGATGCCATCATTGATAATGTATCTATTTTATATCCGCTTAAACTTTTATCAGCAAGTGGGTCAAATTGTGGGAATACTCGTACTTGCGGACGAAGCCTCCATACCTTGTTTTTACTTTCCGTTAGTATATAATTCTTTTTAGGTAAACTACTATTACTAACTTTTTCAACTTCCTCAGCAGGCACATAATCATCCGGCACTTTCGATGGGTCAAATGCCCACATCATTGCTGGTCTTTTTCCATGGTTGCCGTCGCCCCAATATATTCTTCCGTCAGCTCCTAAAGCTCCCTCACCAAAAATACTTGCATTTGTTCCATCGGATAAATGCATTGTACCTAAGCTCCTGCTCTTTCGCGTTTCCGGATCAAATTCGACTACTTCCGCACCATCATACAAAGGTCTGTTCTGGTTATATGAACCGAAATAAATTTTACCGTTTGGGGCTTTTACAGGTGCCCATATGTGTATATAATAGGGATTGTTATGTTCCAGGTCTTCTTTCCATAATGTGGGATTGCCAAGATCTTCCATTATTCCTTCGTTTGGTTTATAGCGGCATATTCTGTTATTATACTGTACAGCTGCATAAATCCAATCGTCTTCATCTTTCCATGAGAAAGTACATGCGGCAAATTTCTTTTTTAGTAAAGGATTAAGCGGCATTTGTAAATTGGTCATTGTACTTTCTTTCTTGAATGGATCCCACTTCCATATTCTACCTTTATTGTCATATGTATAAACCATATGATCAGTATCAATTACAATAGCTATCCAGCTCGGTTGATTAACTATTTCTGTAACTGACATATCATTTAAGTCTAAAACATAAAGTGTTCTATTCCTTAAACCAGAAGCATAATAAAGGTTTAATTCCTTATCTAATTTACCATAATAGATATCTTCATTTGGTATTGGAATACCTTTATAAGTAACAACTTCAGTATTTTGATCATAAATGAAAGCACGTGAACTAAATCCCGTGGGATCATGCCACATATTAAGAAGATACCAATACGGTTGATATCTTCCAGGCGCTGTATTATGGGTTACCATAAACAAACGTCCGTCTTTCATTGTACGTATGGCAGTGTGGAATTTACTTGCCGGCAGTACTCCTGTTTCTAAATCAATTCCAATTTTTTTATCCGGATTAAGTATTATTTTCTTTTCTCCGGTACGAGTATCATATCGATATAAAACCGCAGATGAATTATATGGTGCTTCTGCACAAAGTGCGATGTAAATATATGGTCCAGATACATGAAGATCCCATACCGCATTTAAATCATCATGTCCGGGGAATAGTATCTCTTCGTAAAAACTATGATCCATTACTTTTACTTTTTCCTTTTGACCGGCATTAACTATAAAACCAGTTATTAAAAATAATAATAATCCTATTTTAATATGATTCATAATTTTATTCTATTATCAATGAATGGATATTACTGGTGTCCGGGAGAATTCCAGGACGTACTAATCAAATATAAGAATAATACAATTATATGAAAAGGCAAGGGAAAATTCCCTGCCTTTAGTATGTTGCAAAGTGCCAACAAAGTAACATACACTTACTTAACAACTGCCATGGGTCCATCCGGTGTTACTCTGAAAAACTGGCCTCGAATTTTCCCGCCAAACCAACGATACCCTTCATGCATCAAAATTAATACTCTGCCATCTGGCATTTCCACCATACTCATCATAGCAGATGCCGGTGATATGCGATATGGTTTGCTCCAGGTTTCTCCATCATCATAGCTTATGTCAATAAACGTACCCGGACCACGGCTTCCTAATATCAATGGGCCTTTACTAAGTTTTAATAAAAACGGGCACGATACATCTCTCATCTCCGATTGTACCAATGAAGCCCATGTATGACCATAATCATTCGATGTACTCTTCCACATATATGGGGCTCTCAATGTTCGCATATATGCCACCAAATGACCGGGGTTCACCTCTGCGACCATACATTCATTATGGTCATAATTATTTTTATCAAAATATGATGGCTCCTCCCATGTAAAGCCATCATCATAGCTTCTAAATAGTAGCGACTGGTCTTTACGTGTGGCATTTGACTCATGTTTAGCACCTTTTATCAGAACCGCTTGATACCCCGTCATTACAACATTATTATTAGAAAGACGACTTATGATAGAATAAAGATTAACGTTCTTGTAAGAAGACATTGGTTTCCCTGCTACTAAAAACTCTTTCGTTACAGACCATGTTTTTCCGTCTGTTTTTGAACGCATCACTAATGTTTGTCCCTCCCTTTCTTTTTCCTTTCTCGGAATAGCTGAAAAAATAAGAGAAACGGTTCCATTGCGATGTGCATAAAGAGCTGTAGCAATGCAACCATACCCATCTTTTTTGTATATAACTTTTGGTTTACTCCAGAGTCTTCCCTCATCATCCGAATATGTACAAAGAATTACTGATCCATCCTCGTATTTTGACGTTGAATCTGAGTGCGACCAAACAGCAATAATTTTGTTGTTATCTGTTTGGCAAACAACAGGATAAGCATTAAACCCTACGGGTTGTTCTCCGCCTGGCAAAAAATACTTTGGGAATTCGCCGTCATATTTTTCCCATAAAACCGGCGTCTTACTTTCTGTTCCTTTAACTACCAGATTACGGAAAGCAACTGCACCAATAGCTGCTAATCCTACTCTACCTATCGGATATGTTGTATCTCGTAAATCATATGCAATCTGTCCATCCATTGATACACGAATAAACGAACCTGTTGCTTGAATTCTTATAGTAACCCAATCAGGCCCCGACTGATACCATTCAGCTTTGTTCTTCATCCTCCCGCCCTGTACAAAACGGTCGGGAACAACGGAATGTGGCATACTTTTTTTTGCAATTTCTCTTCTGTATCCTGAGCTGTCCTGTACATACAAAACCAGGTCGTAAGAACTTCCTTTACGACCGTTATCTCTTACTTCCAACTCATAATATCTTCGGCTGTCAATTGCACGGAAAATAACTCCTCCATGTACAACAGCTCCGTAATAACATTTATAATCAACTGTTATATCAATATTTTCAAGTGGTTTTGACTTGATGAATGCATAATCTTCTCGGGCTAACTCATGCGCATAACTATGAGGTATTAATTCAGGCCCTCTGTCGAATAACGGATTTGACCAAACTGGCGGATAAATCACTCCTTTATCACCCTCTTTCCATTTCGGAATGCCAACAAATGACCAGTTATTCTCGTCACCAGCCAATTCTGTATTCAAATACAGCATTCCGTCAGATGATGTTTCCTTTTGGTCAGAACATGATGGCAATATTATTGATGTTACTAGTATAAAAATTATTAAGCTAATTATAATCCGGTTCATAGAATATCTCCTATCTGTTTTTTTTATAAAACTGTTAGTTTATCGCCAAATCTGGCTAACACTATCCAAGGTAAAGATAAGTTCTTCTTTTTTGAAGTCTCTTCTATTTAACCAAGATAATCTGTTCGATGGTACTCTATTAAAAACTAGAGATACTCCATTAGTTTATTACTACTTAATGATTTCCATCCATCCGCTCAATAAAACAACTCGTAATTTACTCTCTTTTTTGAAAAAAGCAGTTGTTGCATCAGATAAAAAGCTGCGAGACGAAGTTGTCCGCCAGCTGACGGACTACGATGCCGAAAGAATGCAGTAGATGATGGGCCACAGATCATCAAATTTGACACAACTGGAGGAGTTGAAAACTCTGACATTCATCGTCAGGCGTCGTCAGATCCAACATAAAAAATGCACGGCATTCTAATTTAATCTTCAAATTATAATTAAGCTGTTTGGTTATTGTAATTCTATTTGGCTATTTTTAAATTAATATTTTACAGGCAAATACAACCGGTTTTTTTATTCAGGTTAGATATATATTTTTAGATAATTATAACAGAAAACCAAATTATGAAATTTTCAATAACCTTAGTTACTATTTTAGTATTTACGTCCTTGCTATTGCAGTGTGGGGACAAAAACGGGCAAGTGCAGAATAAAGAAAATTCAAAATCTTCATATCCAAATGATAATAAATCTGAAGAGGAAACTTTAAAAGATCAACAACGTAATGCTGAGTTGCTTAGCGGCTACGAATACGATAAATATGTCTCGGCATTGACAGGTTTTACGGGGCAAGATTTGCAACGTATAGGCTTTGTAAAGTGGAAGCACGCCGTAAGAACTCGTGTGGGATCCAGAGGTAACTATAAGGCAGGATTCACCCGGTTGCCGGATGGGAAACTGATTATTGCTGTTTGTCGTGACAACAACGAAACTGATCGTGTCAAACGTCGGTTTGATATTTCTATTTACGAGTCGTCTGACACAGGGCTTACCTGGAAAAAAATAAATAAAACACCATTATTTGGAAAAGAGCCAAGTCTTGCTGCGCTGCCTAATGGCAATCTGGTATTGATAGCCCAGAAATTAGACTTTTCCCCGGGAGCCAAACAAGATGAACATCCCATAGCACGCTCAGAAGATGGTGGTCGCACATGGGAAGTGTCTATGCATAAAGGAACTGACTATCCAAGAAATTTCATTGTAGAGGCGGACAGCTCCTTATTGATGATCACTGCGACAAAACCTGATTGGTCAAATAAGGGCAATGGCAGTCCAAATCTTTTGCTTAGTCGATCGACAGACGACGGTAAAACCTGGACTCATTCCGAAGGTATAGTAGATTGGGATTGGACGGCGTTTGGTGAGGTGGCTTCAATCAGGCTTAGGGATGGCAGACTTTTAGCAGCATTGCGCAGGCAAATTCCCGGTACTGAAGGAGAGGGTTTTGAGGACAGTTATTTGACAGAATCCTTAGATAATGGAAAAACCTGGGCTAAACCCTGGCAATTGACCAACACAGCCCAGGTTCATGCATATTTGACTGAGCTACACGATGGACGCTTGCTCTGTACATATTCTAATTATCACGTTCCATTCGGCGTGTCGGCAATATTAAGTGAAGATGGTGGTAAAACCTGGGATAGGGATAATACCATCCGGTTATCCACCTCAAACGGTTATTGGGTTGGCTGGGCAGTCACATTGGAGCTTCCCGATTACAGTCTGATTACTTCTTATGCAGCTACCACTTATCCGAACCAACCACCCGATAAGTTTACCAGCGAAGTAGTACACTGGAATATGCTTAATTAATACGTAAAGATTTTTTGATAAATCGTATTGATAAAACTGCAGGGAAATCCTTGAATTTTATAAATTGTAAATCTATATGCAAGGCTTAAAAGTTCTGATAAACTTAATAGTTGTAATAGTCATTTTTGGGAAAAACGCTCAATCTCAGCAAATGACAAATGCTTCATACGGAAAGGGCCATGTAAATGAGTTACAGATTATTATTCAGCAGCCGGATGATCCACTGGTTGTCTTTGCAGCTAATGAATTGCAACGTTATGCGCGTGAGTTGTTTGGATTTACACCGCCTATATTTAGAGACGGGAAAGATCACGGGAATTCAAAAACCACTATTTTACTTGGTGGCAAAGTTGATAAATCACTTTCTGATCAGGGATATAAAATTCATCAAACCCGGTATGAGCACACACCGGCGTTAATTATTACCGGTGGATCTGCACGTGCGATTTTATGGGCTACGTATGAGGTTATATCCAATTGGGGTGTACACTATTTGGTTCAGGGAGATGTCTTTCCTGATAACGCAGGATCTTTTCATCTGCCCAATCTCGACATAAAACGTGAACCGGTTTTTCCAAACCGTGAATTTCGTGTAGTCAACGACATAGCGAATACAACTGTTTTTTGGAGTCTGGATCAGCACAAAAAACTGTTTGATCAACTTGTAAAGTTAAGATTTACCGGAATATATATCCAAACATGGGCACATCAGCCATGGGCGCACTATTCGTTTCATGGCATCGAACGCGAGAGCAATGGCCTTTGCTTCGGATGGAAGCATAGGATCCATGAAGAGATGATTGGGCGCGAACTATTCGGTAATTTTGCTTACTATACCAATCCTGACTTTCAGGGCGCTGATACTTACGAAGAGTACCTGTTTTGCGGTAAGCAGTTTATGAATGGGATTATCGATGCTGCTCATAAACGTGGCCTGGAAGTGACCTACACTCATCCGCTCTCTGGTTTTCCAGAGGAATTCATTATAAAATTACCGGAACTTTCTGAGGCTGCAGGGGTAACTCTCCCTGACGAGGCTGTTACACAGGATAAATTTTCTCGCCATGGTCTGACTAGTGTAGGTGGTAATCCGAAGGCGATGCTGTATTGCTCACCCTTGAATCCGGTATTTGTAGATTTAGTGGAAACCGCTTTTGTAACTCATATAAAAGCTTATCCTGATGCCGATTATTATGGTCTGACCGAATCGGAATTTCCACCCGGCGGTGCCGGTGTGAAAGCATGTTGGGATGCGTTGGATGCCAAGTACCACATCGAAAAAAAGTTTTCCCTGGAGAAGATTCTTGAAAAGGCCGGAAAGCAGTTTTTCTATAGTGAAGGACGTGCACTTGCACAGGCACAGGGAGCTATTCAGACTCTGCGGCTATTAGATATTCTAATCAACGAACGCAATGTGTTACAATATGCTGCCAATCCCCATGCGAAAATTAGGGGAACGTTTTTTAGCGAGCACATCCAGCCGTTAGTGGAGTATGTGCTTCCTAAAGAAAAGTTCGAGTTTATGGCTATTGTGGATTATCTGCCGGCCAGGGTTGCCGAACGCATGAACACCCTGGAATTTGTAAAAAATGGTAATACGGATGTAGTTATGATTACCACTATTGAGGACGACAATGTGGGTTTCTTGCCACAATTGGTTACGCCGTCTCTTCATAAATCTGTTCAAAAAATGCGTGAATACGGATTGCAGGGGTTTTGTTTTCGTCAGTTTGATATTTCCGAACACGAACCTGCCATGGCCTATATGATAGAGTCTGCCTGGGATGCTTCAATTACCCCGGAAGATAGCTACCGCCGTTATGCTTTGGGTGTGGCAGGGGAGAAGGCGGTTGATGATTTGCTGGCCGTATTTCACGATATGGAAGAATTGACAGAAAAGTCAAACACAATGATGGGTGTAGCATTTCTGTGGCCATCTCTATATAAGAAGTATTGGAGCCAGGGAACCAAGCCAGACCCGGCCTGGCAGGATTATATTGCTGAATTGGCACCGATAGAAGACCGGCTTAGAGTGGTATTATCCGAAGGCGAGCCAAAGGGAAAACATCTGATAGAAAACTATTTGAATTTTATCGTGTTTGCCAGGCAATATGTGCATACCCTGGACCTCATACGTCAGGCTCGTGCGGCGTATGATTTTGCCCGGGATAAACGAAAAACCGAAAATGACATGATCTATAATCCCCTCATCAGGAGAGCGTCTGATTTATTGTTTGAAGCGCTTGACGCTTCTGAAATTGCATTGAAGACATGGACAAAGTTGGTGGCTGATCCTTCTGATCTTGGTGTTCTGGCCGGGCTAAATGCCTATGGACATGACTGGTTGAGTGGTAAGAGTAAAGAAGTTTATTGGGAAAGTCAGCAATATGGTAAAATGGTTGAATAATATTATTTGGTCAAATTCTCCTCAAATTACGCCGCACACAGTCTGCATTAATTTCAGGAAGCTGGTTTTTATAATACAGGAAAATAAAGTCAGGTTAAGTGCAATAGGTTTAATATTGACTAATTAAAAGAAAAAAACGAATGAAAAATTTAGTTTTATTGGCCATAGCGTCTGTACTATTTCTTCTACAATGCAACAGCAAAGAGGAACAAGTCTGGACCGATACCATTCAGATTAAGAATCCAAAACAGCTGGGTGTGGATACAATCCCCGCTCAACGAATTGCCCTTGGTGTTTCCGGTGACTATAAGCCTTGCATTGCCAGGTTACCCAATGGAGAGTTGCAGGTGGTGGCTTTTCAAATGCACAAGGTGGATAGTACACGAAAAATCATTGATAAAGATGTGCCATTAACCCGTGAGGAGATTATTCTTTTCCGTTCACAGGATGGTGGCATTACCTGGTCTGAAGCGGAAACTCTTGATATACCTGGTCGTGAGCCTTACTTTACCATCCTTTCCGATGGCACCATCCTGATCACTGTACACCTTCTGATTCAGGATGTGCGCAACGAATTTGGCTATGTTCAAACATACGTACATCGCTCCACCGATGGTGGCCAAACATGGAAAACTACCCGATTTCCGGGTGAAAATCTGCCCGGTTGGAAATCGGGATGGGTTACTTGTTCCAGCCGTAATATTCTGGAACTCAGGGACGGAAGCCTGATTTTGGGCGTGGGCACAATGGAAGGCCACATATCCCTGTTTCGTTCCCGGGATAAAGGCGTCACCTGGCAGCTTGCCGAATCCTGCGAATTTGAGTTGTTTGATAGTGAGAAAGACAGGAAGAAGCTGGCATACTCTATTTTACAGGAGGCCATCTTAAGTGAGGCGCCCAATGGCGATTTGCTGGCGCTGTGCCGAGTGGATTCCAAACTTTTCCCTCCATTGACAGGACATGAACAGGTGGACGGGCATTGGGATCATCATAATAGACTTGTACTCTATCGCTCCAAAGACGGCGGCAAGTACTGGTCCTTTGCCGAATTTGGTAGTACTTACGGCGAGATGTATCCGGCAATTCTAAAATTGCATGATGGACGTTTGCTGCTGACTTTTACCGTCCGTGACATGCATCCGCCATTGGGCGTCCAGGCTGTCCTGGGTAAAGAAACAGTGGATGGTTTTGAATTTGACTTTGATCATGATCGTTTGATGCTTGACACCAAGACGCCGACAGGCAAACCAAGTGGAGGCGGTTTCGGAAGGAGTGTTCAGTTGGATGATGGAACGCTGGTCACCAGTTACTCATACAGAGGTGAAGATGACAAGCTTCATCTTGAGGTGGTACGTTGGAATATGCCGAATTAGTGCGAAAGATATAAATAGCAGAAAAACACTTGTATATTACAATATTGAAATCAAGATGAAAGGCTTAAAGATACTTTTAACTCTTATAGTTGTAGTGGCCATTTTTGGGAAAGATGTTCAATCTCAACAAATGACTAATATTTCATACGGGAAAGGCCATGTAAATGAGCTGCAGATTATTATTCAGCAGCCGGGTGACCCACTGGTTGTCTTTGCCGCTAATGAATTGCAACGTTATGTGCGTGAGTTATTTGGATTTTCAGCACCCATATTTAGAGACGGGAAAGATCATGGGAATTCAAAAACCACTATTTTACTTGGTGGCAAAGTTGATAAATCACTTTCTGATCAGGGATATAAAATTCATCAAACCCGGTATGAGCACACACCGGCGTTAATTATTAACGGTGGATCAGCGCGTGCGATTTTATGGGCTGCGTATGAGGTTATATCCAATTGGGGTGTACACTATTTGGTTCAGGGAGATGTCTTTCCTGATAACGCAGGATTTTTTCATCTGCCCAATCTGGATATAAAGCGCGAACCTGTTTTCCCACGCCGTGAATTTCGTGTGGTCAACGCCATTGCAAACACTACTGTATTTTGGAGCCTGAGCCAGCACAAAAAACTGCTTGACCAACTTGTAAAGTTGAGGTTTACCGGGATACTTATCTCAACATGGGCACATCAGCCATGGGCGCACTATTCGTTTCATGGTATCGAACGCGAGAGCAATGGCCTTTGCTTCGGATGGAAGCATAGGATCCATGAAGAGATGGTTGGGCGTAAGCTGTTCGGTAATTTTGATTATTATACTAATCCTGATTTTCAGGGTGCGGAAACTTATGAGGAACACTTGCTCTGTGGTCAGCGTTTTATGCACGGGCTTATTACCGCTGCTCATGACCGGGGTTTAGAAGTGACTTACGCACATCCGCTCTCAAATTTTCCCGAAGAATTTATTGCAGAATTGCCGAAGCTTTCTGAAGCTGCAGGGGTAATTCTTCCTAACGAAGCCGTTAACCAGGATAAATTTACCAGATACGGTCTGGAGAGTATCGGTGCTAATCCGGAGGCGATTAGATATTGCTCTCCTCTGAACCCGGTATTCGTGGATTTGGCAGAAACCGCTCTGGTGGCCCATATCAAGGCTTACCCGGATTGCGAATATTATCGCCTGGGCGAGTCGGAATTTCCACCCGGTGGTGCCGGTGTGGAAGCATGTTGGGATGCATTGGATGCCAAGTACCATATCGGGAATAAGTTTTCCCTGGATAAGATTCTTGAAAAGGCCGGTAAACAGTTCTTCTATAGTGAAGGACGTGCACTCGCACAGGCACAGGGAGCTATTCAGACCCTGCGACTTTTGGATATTCTGGTTAACGAACGAAATGTATTACAATATGCTTCAAACCCCAATGCGAAAATTAGGGGAACGTTTTTTAGCGAGCACATCCAACCCCTGGTGGAATATGTACTTCTCAGGGAAAAGTTTGAGTTTATGGCTATCGTTGACTATGTGCCGGCACGTGTGGCTGAGCGTATGCACACGCTTGAATTTGTCAAAAACGGGAATATAGATGTGGAGATGATTACCACTATTGAAGACGACAATGTGGGGTTTTTACCACAGCTAGTTACACCGTCACTTCACAAGATCGTACAAAAAATGCATGAATACGATCTAAAAGGGTTTAGTTTCCGCCAGTTTGATATTTCCGAGCATGAACCTGCCATGGCCTATATGATAGAGTCTGCCTGGGATGCATCAATTACCCCGGAGGATAGTTACCGTCGCTATGCTTTGGGTGTGGCAGGCGAGAAAGCGGTTGAAGACCTGCTTGTTGCGTTTCACGATATAGAGGATTTAACAGAAGTGTCGAATGCGATGATGGGAATAGGGTTTATGTTTCCAAATCTTTACAATAAATATTGGTTCAAAGGAGTCAAGCCGATTCCGGCCTGGCAGGATTATATTGCTAAATTGGCACCGATTGAAGATCGGCTTCGAATGACATTGTCCAAAAGCGAGCCAAAGGGAAAACATCTGATAGAAAATTATTTGAATTTTATCATGTTTGCCCGACAGTATGTACAGACATTAGACCTTATTCGTCAGGCCCGTGCGGCGTATGATTTTGCGCAGGAGAAACGAAAAACCGAAAATGACATGGTTTATAATCCCCTCATCAGGAGAGCTTCTGATTTATTGTTTGAAGCGCTTGACGCCTCTGAAATTGCATTGAAGACATGGATGAAACTAGTAGCAGATCCTACCGATCTTAGTACTCTGGCCGGACTAAATGCCTATGGACATGACTGGTTGAGTGGTAAGAGTAAAGAAGTTTATTGGGAAAGTCAGCAATATGGTAAAATGGTTGAATAGTATTATTCAGACTAAATGAAATATATTTAATTTTGTAAAAATAAGTAAGAGACGCGATTTATCGCGTCACTACTTACATTGATTTCAATTATTTTTATGAATTATTCAGGTTAAACCATCACATTGTAGATTAGTCATATTAATTATCTATAAATATCATGAAACATAATAAACGCGTGAAAATGAATGTCAAAAAAATAATATTGTCTGTAGCCTGTCTTTTTATCTTTTCATTGAATACCTATGCCGGGGAAGGTGTGAAAGGAGATAAGCCATCTCCTGCAGTAACATTTAAGATTATCGGCAGTGAGCCTCAACCGGATCTTTACAAAACATACCGGCGCATGCTTGTCGGACCCTGGGTTCACCAGCCTGAAGAATATCAGGGATATAATGGCTTTGTTGCCTGGCCTGGCGTCACCCTTCTGAAAACAGGCAGGTTGCTTCTTACCTTTAGTTCAGGTTACTGGCATGCAAGTCCGCCACTGTCGGAGGAAATTCTTATAGATCCGGAATACCGTAAGAAATTCGATAAATGGCACGAAATAGGCATGCCTTTTATTAATGCACCCCGTGGAGGCAGGACTCACATCATGCATTCTGACGATAATGGTATAACCTGGTCAGATCCAAAAAATCTGATTGATACGGAATTAGATGACCGACACCCTACAATATTGGAACTTGATGATGGCACTCTGCTTTGCACCTTTTTTACATATCAGTTGCCGGGGGTTGCACAGGCAAAATATGTCCTTTCTCATGACCAGGGACAAACCTGGTCGGATCCAATGATATTGCCGGGAAATGCTGCAGCTTTTGGTAACGGTTCTGCTATCCAGCTTATGGATGGCAGTATTGTTATAGCAGCTGACCAGGATTCCCCAAAAGAAGGGATTGCTATCCTGCGGTCAACAGACCGCGGTGAATCTTTTGATTTGGCTTCTGTAGTTGAAACGGAGCATCCACAATACGAACCAACCATCGCCCAGTTGAAGAACGGCCAACTAGTCCTGATCACACGCCGTAAAGGTGACATTTATTGGTCAAATGACGGCGGCAAAACATGGACTGATCCCGTATCCACCGGAGTAGAGCTTTTTGATCCCCATCTTGTTGTGATGCCCAACGGTGTATTGGCATGTTTTCACGGTTCCTACAGTGGGGGTGGACTTCGTGTAATGCTCAGTCCTGATAACGGACGTACATGGCATGGGCCGGCAAAGGATATTGGGTATTCTGTCGATCCTTCAGTTTACGGCTACTCCAGTCCTGTACTTTTACCTGATGGCACCATATATCTTGTTTACATTCATACCGGTGGCCATAGGCCTGCCGATGCCCGTACTCAGGCCCTTTGGGCATTGCGAATACGAATCAATGAGAATGCTGACGGGATCGAAATTTTACCTGCATATTGAGGAACTGAAGTGCTTATGTTATCATGAAAAGTTATTAGATTTTGTGTAACGAACTGTTAATAAAATTATAATTGAGACTTAATGAATTTATCAAAAGATTATAAAAATCCAGCTATTATAATAACCGTTGTTATTGTTGTCATTGCCATAATGTGGTTTTTATTTGGAAAAATGTCATGGCATGAGAATGAGACAGTTTTGGGGCCACTAAGCCTTGTCCGGGATGGTCAGGCTCAATGCGTGATCGTTTGTGGCGTGGACGATGAATATGCCGGAGGACGATTGAAACGTTGGTTTGCCGAGGAAGCAAAAACGGAAGTATCTATTGTTTCCATGAACGAACTTCCGACAAAAAACACTACTGTAATTCTGCTAGGCAGTGCGGAGTCTAATTCACTTTTACGCAGTATCTCAGCTGCTTTAGAAATTGATATAGATTCGTCCGGACTTACAGATCAGGGATACATTGCGCGTACAATACGTTACGAGGATCGAGATTGGCTGATTTTAGCTGGAGGAGGGCGTGCCGGAGTTATTTATGCAGTGAGTGACCTCTTAAATTGGCGACTAGATCATGCAGGAAATGACGTTTCTATAGCCCCTGTCAATACAAGAGAAATTCCGGAATTCAAATATAGATGGTTTTGGAATTGGGACAATCGCATGGACTGGGGAGGGACCGGGCAAATTGCTACTACAATGGCAAGTGTGAGAGGCGGTGCTGCTTACAATAAAGATGCCGGGGCATTTCTAGTGGATACAAAACGCTGCGTGGATTACATGGCTGACCATAAGTTTAATGCTATGATTTTATGGGGGTTCCTCCGTGATGCTCACGGTGGGGTAGAAGCCAGCCAGGAACTTTGCCGATACGCTGAACAGAGGGGTGTGCGTATCTTACCCGGCGTAGGTACGAGCGGATATGGTGGCTACTACTTCGAGGGTGGTAATCTTTACAGCACAAGCACATGGCTGGCTGAACATCCTGAATTGCGTGCTATTGACAAGAATGGAGAATTTTATAATGCCCTTTGCCCTTCGAATAAGGCTAATCAAAAGTGGCTGGATGATGGTGCGCAATGGTTATTTAACACCTTTCAAGTTGGTGGGATCAATCTTGAGATGGGTGATTTTTTAGTCTGTTTCTGTGATGACTGCAAGCGAGCAAGGGAGGCAATTGATTCTGATGAGCCTAATTACTATAAAGATATGGCTATCTCTCATAGTATAACTCTCGAATCAATGCGTCGCCAAAATCCTGACGCCTGGCTTAGCTATGCTACATATACGGGGTATACTGCAGAGATGATGCAGAAGCCGCCGGCGTTTCTTGACATGATTCCTGAAGATGCATTGTGCCAATGGACCCTCACAAATATGGCAGATAAATGGCCTGACGGGATTAGACCGATGGCTCGTCACAATATCGGATACCTTCATTGGTGTAATTTATCTACACATACTGAAGATGATTTCTATTTAGAAGAGATACATGATATTTGCCGAAACGCTGCCCGGGCCGGATTTGAAGGTCTGGACACATATGGCGAATTGAATTCGGAACGACCGAATGTGGAATTGTTTTATTTAGCCTGGGAGGCATTTCTATGGGATCCAGAGATGATGATTGATCGGTTTGTGGATGAACGGCTTGGACGGCTTTACGGTGGCAACAGCGCAGCAAGGAAGCTGCTCGATATTCTGCCTCTGATCCGGACGGTAAAGGAACGTGAGAATCCGGAGAACTTGGCTCGGGCTCGAGTACTTGCAGAATCTGCACGTGATATGGCCGGTTCTGAGGGTATTCCTCAATGGGAACGGCTAATAGCCTACCTGGATAGGATCGAGCAAATGGCACGGGCACGTCTTGAGGGGCTGAACAAGCAGTAGGTTAAAGCACAAAAATGTGACTCCCTTTATGTCATCCTGGATTATATTTCAGGATCTGTTGTTAGATTTTAATTATTGAGAATAGTATATTATTTGCTATTTGTTATATAGTGCTTGATATTTGTCTTTTGGTGAGCACTAAACGGATTTGATTTGACTTTTTAGACATACCCTAAACAGAACCTTTATTATGAACAAGAAAATAGTTTATGTGATTTTTATCATTTTTGTTTTTTTCGGATGTAAGGAAGAAAAAGATTTAAAGCAAAATGAAATTGTAAAGCCTGAAACGCCCTGGTATCAACAGCCAATGAGGATTGCTGCTTTGCAATGTAATTTTGATGATGAAGATAATATAGCGGTTATTGACAAATGGGTCGATATGGGTTTTAATGTAGAGCAACTTTTTCATCCGATGGCGGAATACTATTCAGCGCTTTATAAACCCGGAGAACATAAAGAAATTCTGACGGAGTATGTAAAAAAGGCACATCAGAAAGGATTGAAAATTATTTTGTATTTAAATATTCACATCCTTGGGCCCAGTTTCGAACACAACAAAGAAATTTGGTCCCAATACAAAAAAGACGGTTCAATTAGCTATTTGTATAAAACATATCCATCAGTCTGTTTAAACAGTCCCTGGAGAGATCATTTTTTTTCAGTATTAGACAGTCTTAAGGCAATAGATATTGATGGTATTTTTCTCGATGGTCCTGTGATAGCAAATGGTGGGTGCTATTGTGAAACCTGCAGGGCTAAATACAAGGCCATGTTTGATGGAAAACCCGGCACGGAATCCGGGAAGCGTTGGGAATTTAACGCTTACACAAAAGATAATTTTTTACAAGATGTATATGATCATTTTAAAAAGGATAGTCCTGAGAAAATAGTTTATATGAATTTTCCGATTACCGACCCTAAGAGACAATACGTAAATATTGAAAATGGATTGAAATATAATGATATTATCGGTACTGAAGGTGGATTCATGTTTTATGGTCCAGCAAAAAATTCATTTTTGTGGAGACCTTCTTTTACCTCAAAATTACTTGAAGCATTTGCTCCGGATAAGCCACGTGTTATTTTTATGGCCGCTGACCATAAACCATGGAGTTGGTGGATGCATTCCCCGCTCGAAACAATGCTTTGCATTACTTCTGTTACAGCAAATGGAGCTAGTATCTGGTATGGTTTGCACGGTTCATCAAAGCTTTTGAAAACACCCAGTGCAGAAGCTGCCAGGGAAGTAGTAACTTTCTACAGTAATAATGAAGAATTGTTAGCGAATACTCATTCTATTGCCGATGTCGCTTTATTTCATTCATTTGCAAATACCAATAGTGAAAAAAGTGATTTTGTTGAATCAGCTCTTAACAAATCACATGGTAATACAGAGGATGCTAGCAGAGGATATTACAGCATATTGACAGAATCTCAAATCCCATTTGATATTATTACGGATTATGAATTGACTGTCGAAAAATTATCACGCTATAAGGTATTAGTAATACCAAATGTTCTTGCTTTCGATAAAAACTCAGAAAATATCATTAGAAAATTTGTAAAGAATGGCGGGTTATTGATTGCGGAATTGGGTACCTCACTTTATGATATGAAGGGAAACAAAGAGAGTGATTTTAGTCTTTCCGATGTGTTTGGCATATCTACGACAGGGAAGTATAAAGAACATGATAATTATAATTATTTTGTATTTGAATCCGGCGGAAAGCATACTCAAAATATTAAATCACCATTTATCCCCCTGCCATTGTTAACCATGGATATTAGTGCGAAGGAAGGTACTGAAATCATATGCAGGGCTTTAAAAGATCTAAGGGGAAGATATGTGCCATTAACAGAGCCCGAAGATATTTTTCTAACTTCAAATAAATTCGGGGAAGGTACAGCGGTATATATTGCTGGAAATTTTGGTGAAATGTACAATGAATATCATGTCATTGAATATAAAGCTTTAATAAATAATATTATATCAGAAAAATCAAACAACGGCGTCACATTTGAAAATGCCCCTACTAATTTGGAGGTTGTATTAAGACAACAGGACAACCGGAAGATTTTGCACCTGGTCAATTATCAGGCGGGGCCAACCCGGCCATTAGAGACTGTCACTCCTGTCCAAAATCTAAAAATTAAATTTCCGCTTTCATGGAGTGTGACAAACGTAACAAGTAAAAAAATGAATGAAGAATTGGACATTAAAACAAATGAGTCTTGTGTTGAAGTAACCTTACCAGATTTACAGGTTTATGATATTCTGGTTATCGAATAATTTGTCTCTGAGTCCTCTAGCGAGTGATTCGAAGGGGAGGGGGTGGTTTCTTGTCATAGTGCTCTATGGGGATAGAGCTGCACACAGTGTTAATGATTTTCGCACCTTTCGTGTTTTAATTGTTAAAATTAAAGATTAATTTTGCCCACTTAAATGAAAAAAATCTAATTGATGAAAAATTTAAAGTATATAGTTTTATTAAAACCTGTTTCAATCTTATTGCTTTTAGTTGTTTTGGTTATAACAACCCAATGTGATAGCAATATTAATTCCAACTCAATAAGAGTGGGTGTTTTCAAGGTTAATGTCACACCTCCTATAGGTAGTCCGGTGGCATATACAAATACAAGATCAATTGTTGATTCTCTTTATGCAAAAGGTATTATTATTTTATCAGACAAAAACCCAATAGTTTTATGTGCCGTAGATTGGATCGGTATTGCAAATGAAGGACAGGATGCCTGGCGTGAAAGTTTGGCAAAAGCAGCAGGAACAACTATTGACCGGGTATCAGTACATTCGATTCACCAACACGATGGAGCAGAATGCGATTTTACTACTGCACGTATACTTGAAAAATACGGCTTAGGTGGATGGCGTTATGATACATTGTTTTCGCTTAAGTCAATACAATCTGTAGCCGGCGCTGTCAAAATTGCAAAACAAAAAGCCAAACCTGTTTCACATATTGGATTTGGTGAAGCTAAAGTAGAAAAAGTTGCGTCAAGTAGACGTATTCTTGGCGAAGACGGGAAAGTAAAGATTGTCAGATATAGTAGCACTACTGATCCTGCTGCAATTGCAGCCCCTGAGGGCGTGATAGATCCATGGTTAAAATGCGTAAGTTTTTGGAATCAAGATCAGCCCATTGCCATACTAAATTACTATGCGACACATCCATTGAGTCACTATGGGAAAGGTGATGTGAGTTCAGATTTTGTGGGAATTGCCAGAGAGTCTATAGAAGAGGAGTTAGAAGTGCCAAATATATATTTTACCGGAGCGGGAGGTAACATTGCAGCAGGAAAGTATAATGATGGATCACATGAACGCAGGTTTGTGTTAGCAAGCCGGATGGAGAAAGCCATGAAACAAGCATGGGAATCAACCACTAAAACTGAAGTGTTATTATCAGATGTGGAGTGGAACAATGTTGAGGTACTGCTACCTCTGGGAAAACACCTGGTGGAAGAAGAGCTCATAGCTCAACTTTCTGATAAAGAATTAGATCCCTGGGAAAAGTATGAGGCAGCAACGGAGCTTGCGTGGTTTCAAAGAACCATGTCAGGACATAAAGTAAATGTATCGGCTTTAAAAATTGGTAATATAAGATTGTTGAATATACCCGGAGAGGCCTTTGTCGAATACCAGCTGGCTGCTCAAAAAATGAAACCTGGAGATCATATTTGCACAGCAGCTTACGAAGAATACGGCCCTGAGTATATATGTACGGAAATCGCATATACCCAAGGCGGCTATGAGTCTAGCCCAAGTGCATCACTTGTAGCTCCTGAGGTTGAATCAGTGTTATTGAAAGCAATCGGTCAGGTGTTAAAATAATGATATCGACTAAAACCGTCGCGTCAATGGCTCAAACTCTGAAATTCAATACTCTAAAGAAGTGTATGATCAATAATGTCTTCTTTATATTTTATTATACTTTATTAGGAACCACATAATCTCCACGATAATTGCGCGTAAGCATCTCGTCAGCTTCGGGATCGTTCACAAAAGTTTCAGCACTTGGATTGAAAGTTAAAACGCGTTCTAATCTGTAAGCAATATTACCAAGGTGTGCCAATCCTGAAGCGAGGTGAGCCGTTTCAACCGGGCCATTCAGTATTGTTTTATCATGTTTACGAACAGCTTCAATAAAATTGGCAAAGTGCCCATCTGTACCTCCGGCGCCTCGGGCCATTCCTGTTCCTGATTCCCCTCCATCGCTTCCGGATTTACCTGGAGTTCTGTCTTTGCCCAAATATGACTTATATTTATCATAGCCATCTACGACAATTATCCCTTTTTCTCCATAGAAAATATTACCAACTGTGGTACCTTGCTCTTCATTTGTACACCATGGACGTACTTCAAACTGTATGATCTTATCTTCATCAGGGTATTTATAAATTGAAGTAAGTACTTCCGGGACTTCCTTGCAGTCATCCCAAAGGAATTTTCCTCCCATAGATGTGATTTTTGTTGGGAGCCCAACATCTAATCCCCACATGCAAAGATCAGTTTCATGAATTCCCTGGTTGCCCACATCTCCATTTCCATAATCCCAATGCCAATGCCAATTATAATGTACAAGATTTCTGGTAAAAGGACGCATAGGAGCGGGTCCAGTCCACAGATCGTAATCAATTCCATCAGGAACCGGGGAGAATCCTTGATCACCAATATCGGCTCTCCAACGGAAAACAAGACCACGTGCCATGTAAACCCTACCAATATAATCATCGCGCATTAATTGAATGGCCTCATTAACGGCAGGTGAACTTCGTAATTGCACCCCGTGCTGAACAATGTGATCGTACTTCTGTGCAGCTTCAACCATTTTGCGGCCTTCCCAGATATTATGTGTGCCTGGTTTTTCTACATAAGCATCTTTCCCGGCCTGACAAGCCCATATTACTGAAAGTGCATGCCAGTGGTTTGGTGATGCAATACTTACTACGTCAATGTCTTTGTCGTCCATAACACGACGAAGGTCCTGCTCAAGAGCTA
>Ga0164313_10001383_pt1 | contig 21410 bp, 17 predicted proteins | sample GuaBasSedimGuay4_FD_113735 | JGI IMG/M metagenome (GOLD analysis project Ga0164313, IMG submission 113735) | Subseafloor sediment microbial communities from Guaymas Basin, Gulf of California, Mexico - Guay4, Core 4569-4, 0-3 cm | ecosystem: Environmental > Aquatic > Marine > Hydrothermal vents... | reverse complement strand
CTGCTGTTCTATTTCGTGTTATCGATGGTTGTTGTTGCATTTATTCTGGCCTTCAATTTTTCCAGCCGAATCAAACCCCACCTGAAAAATGATTTATTACCAAACCTGGCTCGCTATATCGAGTATGTGGTGGACGATATAGGTTCGCCCCCAAATTTGATGAAAGCCAGTTCGCTGACGCGTAGTTTACCGTTTGAACTGCGAATAGAGGGTCCGGAAGTAGAATGGTCGTCGCAATCAACGATGATGGCGATTAACACGTATAAGCTCGAACAGGCGCCAGGCCCCTACCAGCGTTATTACATTGGTTCCAGGCATAACGAGTATTTTGTCAGGCTGAACAAGGGCGGGTTTAGTTATTTGTTCCTCGTCGACAGCGATTTCCGATCCGGAACGCGAAAACGCCACTGGTTCTTTTTTTCGTTGCTCGGCGGTACACTTTTTATACTCTACCTGCTGATTCGTCGCATGTTTCGACCAATCGCGTTGATTTCCCGGCAGGTGGGCAAGATTGGCGCAGGCGAGCTTGATAAGCCAATCGAGGTTCGGGGTGATGATGAACTGGCACAACTGGCCCGGGGTATTAACGAGATGTCCGCGCAAATTAAATCCATGCTCGAAAGCAAGGCTGCCCTGTTGCTCGCCATTAGCCATGAATTGAGGTCGCCGATTACGCGCATGCGAGTCAATCTGGAATTGCTCGACGCCAGTGACATCAGGAATTCACTCATTGAAGATACCAGGGAAATGGAGCATCTGGTCTCCAATATCCTCGAATCCGAGAGATTGAGTACCAATTATGCCCCGCTTAACCAATCGCAGATCGATTTGGCAGAAACAATCGAGGATGTCGTCAAAGAATTCTTTCCAATGGAGAACATCGAACAGGAGCTGACCCCGGTGAGCGTGTTTTTTGATAGGGTCAGGATGCGTTTGCTGATTAAAAACCTGCTCGATAATGCCTGTCGTTATTCAGCTGACAAAAAAACCGTGGTCGAGGTAAAACTGGAGCGCAGGAGTGACTCCCTGGTTTTGCAGGTTAGCGATCAGGGTCCCGGCATTGACGAAGAAGACCTTCAGCATATCACCGAGCCGTTTTACCGTGCCGATTCTGCCAGGCAAAGAAGCACGGGCGGTTATGGACTGGGTCTTTATTTATGCAAACTGATAGTCGAAGCACATGCCGGCAGTATTGAGATCCAGAGCAGCCCGGGCAACGGCACGAGAGTAATTGTACGATTTCCCTTTTCCGCTTAAGTCAAGATGTTGTAAAAAATAGAGACCGTAGGATGGGTGCAACCCATAATAAAAGCCACGCAGGCATAGCAACGGTCACAAAACCAGGATGATGGGTTGCACTCATCCTACGCACCAGGCGTATTTTCGCCTTGCGGTGAGACACAATCCAGCATTTTACGACACCCTCGAAGACTATAAGAAATTATTCTGTTCTAATAGTTGACCATTTTAGTCAGGATTGTATACTTTCCTTAATTGTCACTATATTTGCTTTCAAATGCGATTATCTACGAAAAGCCGCTATGCAGTCACATCGCTGCTGGATATGGTTATGCACTCCGATCAGGGTCCTGTTTCACTGGCTGATATCTCTGTACGCCAGGGTATATCTTTATCTTACCTGGAACAGTTATTCGCAAAAATGCGACGAAATAAACTGGTCGCCAGCACACGTGGTCCCGGCGGCGGCTATAGCCTCCAAAACTCACCTGAAGATGTCTGTATTGCGGATGTCATCAATGCGGTGGACGAGAAAATGAATGTCACAAACAAGGATGTTATGGATGGTTCAACCAATTTTGAGCCCTGCCTGACCGAGCAACTATGGGAAGAGCTTAGCGAACAGATCCAGAACTACCTGACCACTATTTCACTCGCTGACATGATGCAGAATAATGAAGTAGTGGAACTTTCTCGCAATCACGACTTGCGTCAGAAGACGAACAGATTGCTTTAAACCATGCAGACTTATATCGACCATAACGCGACCTCGCCGCTACACCCGGAAGTGCTGGAGGCAATGTTGCCGTATCTAAGCAACCCGACGGCGAATGCATCGAGCCTGCATAGTCCGGGGCGGCAGGCGCGTTCGGCTATTGAGTTAGCCAGAGGCCAGGTTGCCGAGCTTGTTAATAGTACACCTGAATGCGTTATTTTTACCTCGGGCGGGTCGGAGGCCAATAACCTGTTGTTTAAAGGTTATGTTGATCCTGACGATCAGCGTCCAGTTGTCAGCAGTGAAATTGAGCACCCCAGCGTACTACAGCCTTTGTTACAGTTAGAACAGTCCGGTTATCGGGCGATTCGGCTAAAGGTTAATTCTCAGGGGCAGGTTGACCTCGAAGCGGCACAGAAAATATTACAGGAAAATAATCCCCAGATTTTCTCGGTGATGCTCGCCAACAACGAAACCGGGGTGCTGCAGCCGGTGCAAGAACTCGTTCATTTGATTGAATCTGACGATTGCCTGACTCATAGCGACGCAACCCAGTCCGTCGGTAAATTGCCGATCGATATGAAGCAGCTGGGGCTGAGCGCCCTGACTATGTCGGCACATAAATTTCAGGGCCCGCAGGGAATAGGGGCACTTATTGTGAATCGTAAGCCGAGACAGGTTTTGATCAGTGGCGGCGAGCAAGAGAAGAATCGGCGGGCCGGTACCGAAAACGTCGCAATGATCGTGGGTATGGGTAAGGCAGCCAGGATTGCCGCTCTTGAAATTGAGCATAAACGTCATCATCTTTCTCAATTGAGAGAAGTATTTGAATCGAAACTGGCAACGCTTCCGGGTGTGGTCATTTTTGGACAAGGGGCCGAGCGCCTGCCGAACACGACTTATTTTTCCCTGCCTTATTACCATGGTGAAACCTTGTTGATGGAACTGGACAGGGCAGGGTTCGCGTTGGCGAGTGGCTCGGCCTGTCATAGTGAAGTAACCAAAGCCAGCCACGTGCTCGAGGCCATGGCTGTGAATGATGACCTGGCCCTGAATGCGGTCAGGGCCAGTTTTGGTATGAGCAATACCCTGCAGGAAGTCGATGCGCTGGTATCGAAGTTACAGGATTTGATTAACAAGCTGCCGGCAATAATACGTCAAGCGGCAGTGTAAAGAGGTTTGGAATGGCAATTCATTTGACAGAAGTGGCGGCGCAACGAGTACAGGATTTTCTCGAAAGTCGCGGTAAAGGCATAGGACTCAGACTCGGAGTTAAGACCACTGGTTGTTCGGGTCTAGCTTATGTCATTGAATTCGTAGATGAATTACAAACCGATGATGCAGTATTTGAGTCAAAAGGTATTAAGGTAGTGGTCGATCCCAAGAGTCTGATTTTTCTCGATGGTACCGAGGTTGATTTTGCCAGGGAAGGACTTAACGAAGGGTTCCAGTTTAAAAATCCGAATGCGAAAGATGAATGTGGCTGTGGTGAAAGTTTCACCATTTAAAACGACCCAGCACAGAAGTCGACAATGCAAACTCTGGACTTAAAGCAAAGTTATTTTGAGCTATTTGGGCTGGATCTGGAATTTGATATAGACCTGAAGCAGTTACACGCGGAACAGCAACGCTTACAGGCCATCTTTCATCCCGATCGATTCGTGAATGCCAGCGAGCAGGAAAAACGACTGTCTGTACAACAGGCATCCTGGGTCAACGAAGGCTACGAAACTCTCTCTAATCCGGTTAAACGTGCCCGCTATATGCTGCAATTGAGCGGACTTGAATTGAACGATGAATCGGAAACCACCTCGGATACGGTTTTTTTGATGGAACAAATTGCGATTCGCGAAGAAATTGATGAATGCCGCTCCAACGCCGATCCGCTTAGTTGCTGTAATCATATCGCCACAAAGCTTCGCAGCAGGTCGCATCAATTCGGCTCCGAATTCGTCGCCGGTTTTAGTAGGGGAGACCTCGAAGCTGCCCGGCTTAGCAGCCGAAAAATGCAGTTTGTTCAGCGAATTCTCGATCAACTTATGGATTTGCAGATCGAACTGGAAGAAGAACTAGAGATTTAGATGGCACTCCTGCAGATATCAGAACCCGGACAATCGACCGTTCCCCATCAACACCGATACTCGGCAGGCATAGATCTGGGTACAACGAATTCGCTGGTAGCGAGTGTGCGCAGCGGAGTTGCCGATACGCTTGCCGATGTCGATGGACAGCATCTATTGCCATCAATCGTGCATTATGGCGATGAGAGAATTCTGGTAGGGCAAAGCGCCCAGAAAATGCAATCGGTTGATCCTCTGAACACATTGTCCTCGGTAAAACGTTTAATGGGACGCGGCATCGATGATGTCAGCCAGCTGGGTGAAGTATTGCCGTACGAATTCATTGCAGATGCGGATTCGAATGTTCCCAGGATTCAAACCAGGAGCGGCAATGTAAGCGCGATAGAGGTATCCGCGGAAATTCTGAAAACCCTGGCTTCACAGGCTGAACAGACGCTGGGAGACGAATTATCTGGTGTCGTTATCACCGTACCGGCTTATTTCGACGATGCTCAGAGGCAGGCGACGCGGGATGCGGCAAAACTCGCCAAACTCAATGTCTTACGACTGCTCAACGAGCCAACTGCGGCAGCGGTTGCCTATGGGCTGGATGCGCAGAAAGACGGTATCATCGCGGTCTATGACCTCGGTGGCGGTACTTTCGATATATCCATATTGCGATTGAACAAGGGCATATTTGAAGTTATGGCAACCGGGGGTGATTCATCCCTGGGCGGCGATGATATGGATAATGCGATCGGCGAATGGATTTTGGCGCAGTCAAAATTTCAGAATATCGATGCAGTGCTGTCACGTCGGATATTAATTGCTGCGCGGGCCGCAAAGGAATCGTTGACCGACGAGGAGAAGGCGGAAATCAGTATTCAACAGGGCGATGCGAGCTGGCAGGGTAGTATCGATCGAGTTCAACTCGACGAATTGATCAGACCACTGGTAAAAAAGACCTTAACGCCCTGTCGCCGGGTATTACGTGACGCCAATATATCCAAACAGGATATCGATGAAGTCATCCTCGTCGGAGGTTCAACACGGGTGGCCCTGGTAAGGCAGATGGTGACTGAGTTTTTCGAGCACGAACCCATGTGCGAACTGGATCCTGACCGGGTTGTAGCGATTGGCGCCGCAATACAGGCCGATGTGCTGGTTGGTAACAAGCCTGACAGTGAGATGTTGTTGCTTGATGTATTGCCCTTGTCGCTGAGTATTGAAACTATGGGCGGTCTGAGTGAAAAAATAATATCTCGAAATACCCCGATTCCAGTGGCGAAGGCACAGGAATTTACGACCTTCAAAGATGGCCAGACATCGATGTCGATCCATGTCGTTCAGGGGGAGCGCGAACTGATTTCAGATTGCCGCTCGCTGGCCAGGTTTGAGCTGCGTGGATTCCCGCCGAAGGTTGCCGGTGCCGCTCGTATCAGGGTGACCTACCAGGTAGACGCGGATGGATTGATGTCGGTGCGCGCAGAGGAAACAAGCAGCGGTGTTGCTGCGCATATTGACGTCAAACCTTCCTACGGTTTAACCGATGCTGAAATTGAGACCATGTTAAGAGAATCGATGGACCACGCACAGGGTGATATAGCCGCAAGAATGTTGAAAGAGCAGCAGGTAGAAGCAAGGCGGGTTATTGAGGCGATTGATGCAGCCCTGATTAGCGATGGCGATGCCTTGCTCAGTAAAACGGAAATCAATGATATTCGGCAGGTCAGGGGCCAACTGGAGCAGGATATGGAATCTGCCTGCGCCGATCGCCTGAAAAAATCGATTAAAGCGATGGAAAAAGCGAGCGAGGCCTACGTCGCCAGGCGCATGAATACGAGCGTTAAAGAGGCGCTTGCCGGCAAACAAATTGACGAAGTTAAACTATAAGCCATGCCAGAAATTATTATTCTCCCCCACGAAGAAATTTGTCCCGAAGGCGCGGTTATTAAAGCCGAACCGGGTACCAGTCTTTGCAACGCAATGCTGGAAAACAACATCGAAATCGAACATGCCTGCGAAAAATCCTGTGCCTGCACCACCTGCCATGTTTACGTGCGGGAAGGATTTGATTCCCTGCAGGAGGCCACTGAGGATGAAGATGATTACCTGGACAAAGCCTGGGGGCTCGACTTGGATTCGCGCCTGAGTTGCCAGGCAATAGTCGGTGAAGAACCACTGGTTATCGAAATCCCTAAATACACGATTAATATGGTGTCAGAAACTCACTAGAAGTGGGAGAATTTGATCATGAGCTTGAAATGGACCGATACGCTGGATATTGCGATTGAATTGTCTGATATTCATACTGGTGTAGATCCACAATACATTCGTTTTACCGATTTACATGCCTGGGTTTGCGCACTGGAGGATTTTGACGACGATCCGGAGCACTCTAATGAAAAAATTCTGGAAGCGATTCAGATGGCCTGGATAGAGGAGATGGATTGAGAAAGACCCGTTTCAGCTAGTATCGACTAACTCCGAAAATTCCTGTGCCGGGCATCAGAATCGGCGCTCTGAGTAAAATCTGGTATACCAGAAATATACTTGTTCAAGTAATCCTAAATTTAACGGAATCAACGACTTCAAGCCCTCTTTTAAGGTTGAGTAGACTATTTTTAGGAAAAGTCAAAATTTTTCTCAATATTAGCATTCACCAACTATTTTCAATAAATAAACATATAAAACAATAAGTTGAAATGCCTAGTTAATGTGTATCCTTATACAAATAGCTGTGACGCACTTCACAGTTTGCTTGCATTAATAATTCTATCCAGTAAATTAGGGGTCAAGAAAAAGGATTAATAAAAAATATTGTGTTAAATATCAGCACAATTCCATAAGGAAATATCTCGATTCAATTCAGGCGCAAGACCTGAATACCAAAGATAAATATAAAAACTGGAGACATCTGTATGGGCGACTTAGCATTAATAAAGCAACCAGCTAATTTTCTGCCTGGTGCAACACCGGCAAAACAATTAAGAACTCACTACGACAGCAAATACAAGATCTCCTGGTGTTTAATGAAGGGTGAACCAAGGCCCTGTTTCTCGAAACAGTTATTATCGGAGTTTCATAATTATATCCAGTTAATCAAGGAGGAAATGCATGAGAGTAAGGGGGAGAAATATGACTATATCGTTGTCAGCTCTGATATCGATGGCGTATTTAATTTAGGAGGGGACCTTAATCTTTTCAAGAAATGTATAGAGCAACACGATAGAGACGGTTTATTTAGTTATGCGATCAAGTGTATTGATATAATGCATGAGAACATGAATCACCTGGACTGTGAGTTGACTACGATTGCCCTGGTTAAGGGTGATGCGCTGGGAGGAGGGTTCGAAGCGGCACTTGCAAGCAATGTCATTATCGCAGAAAAGGGTGTAAAAATGGGATTGCCCGAAGTTCTGTTTAATTTATTCCCAGGTATGGGCGCTTACTCATTGCTGTCCAGGAAAGTGGGTACTGCACTGGCAGAAAAAATCATTCTAAGCGGAAAACTGTACACATCGGATGAATTATATGAAATGGGTATAGTCGATATTCTCGCCGAAAAAGGCGAGGGCGAACTGGAGATCTACAAGTACACCAGGGCCGCTAACCGATATTCCAATTCGTATAATGCTATCAGGAAAGTACGTGATATTCTTAATGTGGTTAGTTATGACGAATTGATTGATGTCGCGAAAATCTGGGTTGACGCGGCGTTCAGGCTCACCGAGAAAGACCTGAAGATGATGGGGCGCTTAATAGAACGCCAAAATAATATCGCCTAAGTTAACCTTTCTAGTTAGTGCAAGGGTCAGAGCAGTTTCCTGGCCCTTTTTTTTGCGGGTGAAAAAATCTGGAAGCTTATTACTTAGTGCCCTGTGTCCTGAATTTATTAACGTCCGCAACTGTTGCACTCAATGCCTCACAGGTGAGATTGAATATACGTGTGACTTCCCTGACCATAGCCTGAGCCTGGTCTGTCCCTATTTCATAGGGCTTAAGTGCTTCACCCTTGAGACAAATCTCAACCAGTTTGGTTGCGCCTAGCTCAGAAGATGAACCTTTGAGCGCATGCAGGGCCTCGCGAAGTTCGGGGTAATCCTGTCCTGCCGAGGCGTTAATTCGCTCGATATGTCGCGATCCATCACTAATAAAATCTCCGACCAGCCCCTTCACAAACCCTATGTCACCTCCGAGAATCGCAAGTTCCTGTAAAACAGTTTCATCGATCCACTCTGACTCGAAATGATGACTGGATAGTGATTTGGTAGCGGTCTTTTTGTACCTGGTTTTGGGTATTTCCTGGCGCTTAATATTACGCGATAAGAGCGCAATTTTATCGAGTAATTCCCTGACATTGATGGGCTTGGTCAAATGTGCATTAGCGCCCGCATTGATACTTTCTTCCCTGGCTTCAGGTGTCGCGTCAGCAGTTAACATAATAACCGGCATCGAATGACTACTATCCATAAAACGCAGTGATTTTACGACTTCGATTCCAGACCTTTCTGGCATATTTTTATCGAGTATAAGCATGTCGATGTCATTCATCTCCTTGCTCAGTACATCAAGGGCCTTTTCACCTGAATCGACGATTTGGCAATGGTGTCCAGAGTGCTTCAGAATTCCCTGGATCACTTTTTGATTGATCTTATTATCTTCGGCGACCAGAATTTTGAGCGCTTTTGCACCGGCCTGATTGTTGTAATGTTCGGCCATGGTGACAACATTTCCGTCACTAACCTGAACACTTTGTGCAGCATGGATCGCATTGAATAGCGCCCGCTTGCCATTAGGCTCGACAATAGTAGAAATGTAATAGCGATTAATACTGTTAATATTAATCATCGTATCTGAAGGATTTACGAGGATTAGCGATACACCTTCCAGTAATTTTTCCGAGTTGACCATCTGCGCGAACTGCTCAGGATTGATCTCCGACATGGTTGCCTGGTCGACAATCACCGTGTTGTAGTGATTTCCCTGTTCAGCAGCCTGGATCAGTAACGATAAAGCCCTGGGTGATGATCTTACCCAGTCAAAATCAATATCCCAGCTTTTCAGCGCTGGCCGTATGGAGGCCGCGGTATCCTCTGAGCAAAGCATTAAAATGCGATTACTTGAAATAATGGATTCATTGTGCGGAATCGTACTGAATGGCAGTTCGACCCAGAACATAGAGCCTTCATCGATCTTACTCTCGACACCGATCTCACCATCCATAAGATCGACCAGTTCCTTAGAAATTGCAGTTCCAAGCCCGGTGCCACCATAGTCTCGGGTTGATTTTCTCTCCGCCTGGGTGAAGTCATCGAAAATTGAATCCAGCTCTTCGGGAGGTATGCCAACACCGGTGTCGACTATTTCAAATCTAATGCGGGGTTTAGTCTCTGTGCCGCCTTTCTGATATACATGCAAATTGACGGATCCCTCGTCGGTAAACTTGATCGCATTATTCACCAGGTTAATCAGTACCTGGCGTATATGCTGGAGATCGCCCTCCAATGAGAATGGAGTATCGGGGTCAATCGTACAGTACACGGTTATACCCTTCTTATCTCCCATCGGTGAAAGCATGTAAATTACAGAATTGACCAGTGCATGCAGATCCAGATGGCCGGAGTCTATGGTGATTTTCCCGGCTTCGATCTTGGCGATATCGAGTACGTTTTCGATTAGTTCGAGTAAGGTATGGGCGGATGTATGTAATGTGCCAACCAGTTCTCGTTGCTCAATACTGAGTCTGGTTTCTCTTAGCAGGTCGCCCATGCCAATCACACCGTTCAGGGGTGTGCGTAGCTCGTGCGACATGTTGGCGAGAAATCGACTCTTGGATTGATTCGCGGTTTTTGCGGAGGCTATGGCTGCATGCAATTTATTGAGTAGAATAGCCGCGTAAACAGGCAATGCTATTAAGATGATCAAAAGACTGATCGCGAAGGACTGGTTCTGCTGCCAGTATGTACTCCAGAGTACAACCGACGAAAATCCAGTCAGCGCAACGGCAAAAGATATGTAAAGATAACGTGTACCGTATCTGAATCCGTTGCCAAGCGTTACCCATAGATAGAATACGAACAGGGGTACATGATCTCCACCGGTCCAGTACATGATTATCGACAGGGAAATCATGTCCAGTAATATTCCAGCTACCCGTCTCATCGGCGAGGGTCGGGGATTTCTCAAAATAGCAGCAAATATCAGTAAAGCCATGCTGCTGGCGGTGAGAATAATAATATTGGGAGTTGAGTCCAGTAGATTGACGAAATATTCGTCGGCACCCCAGGGGATACAGAAATAAAGCACCAGGCCAGCAGCAATTGCTAGTCTCAGTAATGCCTGTTCGGGTTCAGAGTCGCCGGTTCTCCTGAGCCTGCCCCTGAGGCGGCTAACCAGGCCAGCTTTATTCTCCGTAGCTTGCATGATCCGGGGGCCTATCGATTAAGGCTAATTATCGGAAAAATCGAATTGTATTTCATCAATTTTATCGATTTTTTCAAAGAATGCTTCGACACAAAGAGGATCGAACTGGGTACCTGAATTTGTTTCCAGATAATCCTTGGAATCGTCGGTAGTCCAGGCTTCTTTATAAGGGCGTGGAGAGGTTAGTGCGTCATATACATCGGCTACAGATACAATTCGTGCTACCAGTGGGATGTCCTTGCCGACTATACCATTTGGATAACCCGTGCCATCGAATCTTTCATGATGATTGAGTGCAATAATTGAACCCGTTTGAATATATCGAGATTGACTGTTCGAAAGGATAGAATGCCCGATTGTCGTATGCTGCTTCATCGCGAGCCACTCCTCCTGGTTAAATTTATCCGGTTTAAGCAACACACTATCCTGTATGCCGATCTTACCAATATCGTGCATGGGTGCGGCGTATTCGATTTCATCACATTCTTTTTCACTCAAGCCCAATGCCTCGGCGATTTTTTTCGAATATTTTGCCATGCGTACAACATGGAAACCGGTTTCTTCGTCGCGATACTCGCCGGCCTTGGCCAGTCGGATCAGGGTTTCTTTTTCACGGGATACAATTTGCTGGGTGGCGACTTCAACCTGGCGTGCGAGCCAGTCAGCACGATCTTGAATAATTGCCTGCTGTTCATGCAACTTTAGTAAATTACGGCAACTGGTGCGGCACTCGATCTGATCGATAGGGCGGGTTAGAAATGCGGTAGCACCGGCTTCGAGTGCATCGTAGCGCACCGATTTCTCGCTAACCACGGTAATCATCATGATAGGTATATCCTGACTGCCGGGTATTTCCTGGATCCGTCGAATTAGCTCGACACCGTTCATGTCGGGCATGCGGTAGTCGGTAATAATTAGATCCGGATGGTTATTGTCTAGCCATTTCAGGGCGTCGAGCGGATTGTCGAAGGCGCTAACACTGACGTCATCTTCGACCTGCTGGATGATTTTGGTTAGAATGGTTCGACCGGTGGATTCGTCGTCAACAATCAATACTTTTCTTTGACGGCGTAAAACGCTAAGACGGCGAGCATTTTCGTAGGGTTCTACTTTAGAACTTTTTATTAATTCGCTAGTGCTATCTTTTTCCGAAATCAATTTTAACCCCATATTGATTCTTAAAAGCAGAACCGATAAGTTTAGACTGCTTTTTAGTATTATCTAATTGAATTTACTAATAAAACGAACATATTTTTGTCCTTGTATATGTTTATATAACCAATATTTGAATAAAATCAAGTTATTAAATAGACTTGTTCATATTTACCATTAAATAATATTTTTAATCTGGGGTAACAAATATGTCTGATCAAGGGCAGAAAACTAGCTAATTGCCATCTGAAAAGTAGCGATCCTGATCATAATTGATTGCTGTAACCCCTGAAAAAATCGACGAATCAATGCTATTAATGTATAAAAAACCTGTTTTTCTGCCGCTATTACTGTGGTTTATTATGTCGCTACGGGCAGTTTACCCGGCTGCTATTGAATTTGACCGTAGTAGCCTAATAATCAATGGTGACCAGTATTCAATCGAAATTGCAAAAACATCGAGTCAGCGACAACAGGGTTTGATGTTTCGGGAAAGCCTGTCTATTCGTCAGGGCATGTTATTTGTATACCCGCGGCCCGGTAATCATAGAATCTGGATGAAGAACACCCTGATTCCATTGTCGGTGATCTGGATTGATGACAATGAAACCGTGATTGAAGTAAAAATATTACCGCCATGCAGGCTTGATTTCTGTCCGAGTTATGGTGTTTCGGAACCAGCGAAATATATAATTGAATTAAGCAGTGAAGTGATGGGGATTAAATCGGGTGACAGCATTAAGGGTGTAAAACAGTTTGAGTAAATCTTTAGCCGGTAATAATCAAAGGATAAACCAGAGAATCACAGGGATGGTGACGAGGCTGCTCAGATTACCAATTAATACGATAGATGCAACCAGTTGAGGTTGTTGATCAAACTGCTCGGCAACGATGTAGTTTAAAACCGCTGGCGGCAAAATACTAAATAGCAACAAAATCGGCACCTGTTCTGCTGGTAGCGAGAACAGCGGAAGGATCAGCAAGGCGATCAATATCCCACCGAGGGGACAGACCAGCGTACCTGCCAGCGCAATTTTCCAGTCCTTGATCTCGATTTCAGTTAGTCTCGCACCCAATGAAAACAACATCAGGGGGATAGCGATCTGGCCAAGCATGCTGACCGGAAGCCGGATTATTTCAGGTATGTTTATGCCGAAGGAACTCAGGCCGATTCCAGCCACGGTGGTAACCACCATCGGATTTTTAGCAATCGATAGCATCGATGCCCGGCGATTGAGCATCTTCTGGCCGAGGGTGAAATGGAGGAAATTTTCCAACGCAAGCAAAACGATAGCGGCCGGTAAAGCCGCCTTGCCGAATGCCAGTAAAATAAGTGGTACGCCCATATTCCCGGAATTAGTGAACATCATTGGCGGTACAAAAGTTTTCCACTGAAAGCCAAACACTCGTGCTACGATCCAGGCGATAATTCCCGATCCAAGCATCACCAATAGAGCGGCAGCAGCCAGGCCCGCGTAATTTACCAGGGAGAAATCACTGGCTGACATAATATCGAGGATCAGGGCTGGGGTGAAAACGTCCATATTGATGCGATTTGCCGCGGACATATCCGGTTTATGCCTGCGGCTATAAATATATCCGGCGGCCACAATTGCAAAGATCGGGAAGATGATCGTTACGATTCGATAAATCAGATCTAAATGTTGCATCGGATGTGGCTATGGTAAAGAAAATTTTGGTGGATTTGTTTTAACAGGGATGTGAGCCATGTAAAAAGCCCCTGGCTTACAGCGGTTAAAAATAAAGTGAAAGGTCTTTGTGTACCGCCAGGCAACTGGCGATGTTTTCCGCCTGATCACCTGTGAGCCGCTCCTGTAAGCGCATACCAATCGTATGCCGGATTGCAGAATCGTAAGCTTCCAGTTCCGGCAAGAGTTCATTCGCGGCCCGGCTACGCCAGTCGATTTCAGAATCCAGCTTCTGCATGGCTATCTCCAGTTGGCCAAGGGCTTTTTCCCGGTCTGGATTGTTACCACGGAGTGCTCTCCTGGCCTTCGAAAGTTTGGATTTAATCGGGCTGACATTGGTGAGTTGATCGAACTCTGCCGCCAGCGCCTTAATCGTCGCCATTGCATCATCAGGCGTATCGTTTTGAATAACAGCCCTCAATGGTGCTAGTTTCGGCTGTAACTCCCTGAGCGCATTGTGCTCGCTTAGCATCTTCAGTACGGTTTTTATCGATTCGTAACTCTCATCAGCATTACGGCGATAATTTAGGCGGGCTTTTTTCTCTGCAGATGCCAGTTCATTGAACTGGCTACGAGCCGATTGCCAATTGTCGGGAATTTGTTGTTCGAGTGCGGCCCTTTGCTCTTCTATCGAATTCATTTTCTCGCGAATGCTGTTAATCCTGAATTCGGTAATGTCGCCTTCAAACTCATTACTCTTTTGCACCTCGTCCAGTTCGCTTATTTCCCGGGCCAGGCGTTTCATTTCTCTTTGTAGTGTTCGCACCTGAATATGAAGCGGGCGATATTGCGGGATATATGATTGAAGATTCTGACTGCTTTCCCGTACCTGCTCGACGAGGACAAAAGATTTGCCCGCATTGGCATAACTCTCGCTGAGTTTGGACTGGTAGTCTTCGGGCAAATAGGAAATATCGGCAGTTTTTATGCGCTCGATGCCGCTAAGAATTGAATCCCGGTTATTGTCATAATCTGTAAACAGGTTTAATTCGAGGCATTCCTGTAATTTCGGATTGCTTGGCGGTGGTGCTGTCTCAGAGGTCAGGTGAGTTTTGTTCGGTAGATAATTGACCAGGCTGGGAAATGCCCCGGCGATGGCGAGGCCGAATAATTGCAAGACGATAAATGCGACCGCGCCCTTGTAAATTTGTAGCGTCTTGACAATGGCGGGCGCGACGCCGCGCAAATAAAACAATGCAAATCCAAATGGCGGGGTTAAAAATGAGGTCTGAATGTTGAGGCCGATCATCACGCCCAGCCATACCGCGGTGATGTTCGCACCCGGGTCGGCGAGTAAAATGGGCGCAACAATGGGAACCACGACCACCGCAATTTCGATGAAGTCGAGGAAGAAGCCAAGGAAAAAGATGACCGCCATGACGACCACAAACTGGGTCCAGAATCCGCCTGGCAGGCTGGTCAGGTAATCCTTGACCAGCACCTCACCGCCGAAACCCCGAAAAGCAGAAGTCAACATTGCCGCACCGATCAAAATAATGAACACCATCGATGTGGTCTTGGCGGTTTCCATCATCACGCCACGCAGGGTGTCCTCTATGGTGTAGGCTCGCAAGATGCTCCAGCCAATCGCCGCTAACAGGATTGATACCGCGATACAGGCGAGCAATATGCCAAACGCATCATAACCAGATTGAATATTTTTGATGTTGAGATCAAAGCTGTTCACTAATATGACGATGGCCAATATAGAAGATATAGCCATAAAGGCTGGATAATAAGCGCGCGGCTTGCCTTCCATAAGCCGATAACTGCCCATGATCATGGCGCCGATGGCACCGATCGCACCCGCCTGGTTAACTGTCGCCACGCCCAGGATAATCGAACCGAGGACGATAAAAATCAGCGTCAGCGGGGGAATTAATGCGAGTAAAACGCGGAACATAAATTTTCGATCGTAACTACCCTCAAATGGCACGGGTGGTGCAATTTCAGGCTTGATCATGGCCGAAATTAATATATACGCCATGTAAAGGCCAACCAGGATCAAACCCGGAATAAACGCCCCCATAAACATATCGCCGGCACTGGCGGTGATTACGTCAAAATCTCCAGGCATCGAAAAATTGCCGGTTAACTCCTTGTACTGGGCCTTGCGGGCAGTAGCGGCCTGATCAGAGGCGTTAGAAAGCTGGTCAGCGAGAATAATCAACACGATCGAGGGCGGGATAATTTGCCCCAGGGTTCCCGATGCGCAAATGGTGCCGCAGGCCAGTGATTTCGAGTAATTGTTACGCAGCATCGCCGGCAGGGAGATCAGGCCCATGGCTATCACGGTGGCGCCGACAATGCCGGTGGTTGCCGCGAGCAGGGCACCGACAAAAACGACTGATATGCCGAGACCACCCGGGATCGGTCCAAACAACTGCGCCATTGCCACCAGCAGATCCTCGGCGATCTTCGAGCGCTGCAGCATGATTCCCATAAAAACAAACAACGGGATGGCGATTAGCGTATCGCGCTCGACATTCCAGTACAGACTGCGGAAATTGGTAACGCCGGCACTCAGCCACTGATTCGGACCGCCGAGTACAAAGTAGGCGTCGGTGTTGCCCTCAAATATATATCCACACAGGGCTGCCAGGCTGATAGTAATGATTGCAGACCCAGGTAAGGAAAATGCCACCGGGAACCCGGAGATCAGGGCAGTCACCATGATCAAAACCAGTAGAATCAGGAAATAGATTTCCATGGCTTTAGCTGGCCTTCCCAGCCGTAATCAATTGTCGATAACTCGGTCTCTCCGGATCATCCGACACCCGGACTAATTCAGAAATGTTGAACAGTAGGTAGCTGACAAACTGGATTAGCATCGAAACCGCAAAAACCACCAGAAATCCAGCCATCAGGTACTTCACGTACATACCATAACCACTTTGCGTCACCTCGAAGCTCAGCAACGGACTATTGATGCTATTGCCCTTGCCGCCCATGCCATGCATCAGGATGACCCAGCAAATCGGCAGCCCAAGCAGCATGCAACCCAGAGTATCGATCCATGCCTTCTTTCTGCGGCTAAATCCGGCGTAGAGCACGTCGACGCGAACATGACCTTCTTCTACCAGGGTATAGGCGCTGGCAAATAGAAATAGCCCCGCATACCAGAAACGAACGATGTCGCCCATATAGGCCTGTTCGTAAGAAAATACGAAACGGGTGATGACAATTGAAAATTCAGCCAGTACGACCATGATCGCTAACCAGGAAAAACTGATCGTGCGAAAGCGGGCGGCTAGAAAGCAAGACAGGATAATCAGTGGGTAGTGTACCCAGGTACCCCTGAAAATCGGGCGTCCCAATTGATTCTTGAGATCTTCGCCAACAAAGAACTCGAGAAAGTCCTCGATGCGTAGCAGTGAAATTATCATATCGGCAAAACCAACCAGCAATACCGACCAGAAAGAAATCCTGATGATATAGGCGGACAATGCTGCGAATCGGGTTGAATCCTGCAAAAGCGTACGGCTACTGGTTTTAAGCGCGTATAATAAACTGAGGATCAAGATACCCAGGTAAATTGTGAACTGAAACCATCCCTGGGTAATCTGTTCATCGGATAGTGCGGGGTTAAGTTTTTCCAGGCCGAGAAACCCGTAATGCGACATCAGGTTCCAGGTTCCAGGCCAGTTTTGCCAGTAGACCAGGTAATTATTAATCAGGTACAGAAATACGGCACTGACCATTGTATAGGCCAAACCGCGGCTGATTATTGCGATTTGATGACTTGCAAGCATTCGTGCTTATTTATTCGGCTCAATCAAAGAAAACGGAGTCCGAAGACCCCGTTTTAATTTTGTAACCCCTGGTGGAATTAAAGGCCCAATACGCGGTTACGTTGTTGCACGTAGGCCTGATCGGATATCTTCGCCCAGGCACCGACTTCATCACGTGAACTCAGGAAGCTCGCGTGAATTTTCTTGGCTAAGGCACTGTGTTGTTGTACTTCTTCAAACACTTCTTCGGCGGCTTCACCGAAGCTGTCATAGATGTCATCACTGAAACTTTTCAGCTTAACGCCCTGATCGGATATCAGGCTTGCCAGCGAAGCGCCGTTTTTAGCATTGTACTCGGACATCATAATCGAGTTCTCGGTTTCAGCCGCTGCCATGATAATGATTTGATCTGATTTGCTTAGTCCATCCCAGAATTTTTTATTTATGCCCAGAGACAACTGTGCAGCTGGCTCGTGCATACCCGGGTAATAGTAATACTTGGCTGCTTCGTAGAACTTCATGAAGCTGTCATTCCAGGGGCCTACCCATTCGGTTGCATCTATCGCACCGGATACCAGGTTCTCGTAGATTTGGCCGCCGGGCAGTGAAACCGGAGAGGCTCCCAGCTTGGCGATAACGTCTCCACCGAGACCAGGCATACGCATTTTTAAACCCTTGAAATCGGATGCTGAATTCATTTCCTTGCGGAACCAGCCACCCATTTGCACGCCGGTATTACCGCAGGGCAGGCATTTCAAACCAAAATCAGCTGCGAGTTCGTCCCATAATTCCTGGCCACCGCCAAATCGCATCCAGGCGCCGATTTCGGTGAAGGTCATGCCAAAAGGTACGGCGGTAAAATAAGCCCAGCCCGGGTGCTTGCCTTTCCAGTAGTAGTCGGCAGCATGGTACATCTGCGCGTTGCCGGAAGCGACTTCGTCGAATGAATCGAATGCTTTAACGCGTTCGTTAGCGGCAAAATAATTAACCTTGATGCGGCCATCGGTCATTGCGGTAAGACGCTCGGCAAATCGTTGCGCGCCTGTTCCGAGTCCGGGAAAGTCCCTGGGCCAGGTCGATACCATGGTGATTTCTATTTTATTCTGTGCGATTGCCGGTGCGGATACGACTGCAGCACTACCTGCGAGCGCGGCTACGCCACCTTTGAGTAGATCACGACGTTTCATTATTGTTTATCTCCGGTTTTATGTTTTTTTGATTATGTTAGATGTAGAAGAAAGCAAGGCATGTTTTCGAGATTAATTATTTACCTTTGCTTTCCAGTGGGACGTCAACATTCTGGGGCTTCTGCCTCGAATTTTCAAGTTTTTAAAAAGTGGGTAAGCAGGCATCGGATTCCGACGGTGCTCGAATAGCCTCGTAAGGAGAGGAGAGTTTGTCTATTGGTACAGCGGTAACTGCTCACGACGCTGCGGTAATTTTAGCAGCGCTTCCCAGCCCTTCAATACCTCGGGTCTGGGTTCTGGACAATTGGCATGTAGCAAAGAATCCGGGATATTGTCGAGGCGCATTACCCGTTCAGGGTGTCCCTTTGGGAAGCTCGTGCTGTAATCAAAAATTAGCGCACCCCGAATGGATACCCCTGGAAGGTAGTTTTGAATTGCGGTAACCTGGTATCCCAGTTCGAACAGGGGGTTTTTGAATTTGTAACTTTTCTGATCCAGCAACTGGCTCCATTCCGGTATACTTTCACCACAGTATATGTTGCCTGAGTAAGGTTTGAACGCGATTACCAAAATTGATTCGTGCAGCATGACCAGTCGATCAATTTCAAATTCGCCGTCGAGACCATCCGCACAAATCGCGTTTTTGATTTGTTTTATGCCAATTTTATCCAGGCCGCGATTGGTGTGCCACTCTAGCCAGCGTGCGCGTATCTTACGCCAGTTGATAGCCAGGATAGTAGCTATGGCTAATAGGGTTAAGGCGACAGGTACGGTCACATTGTTCGCCCAGTCCTGGCTTAAATAGGATTCAATATTCATGCGGCGGAATAATATAGATTTGTTCTCAAAATTCCAGATCTCAATGCCTTATTTTGAAGGAGTATAGGTAATGTAGTGAGGCCTGCTTTATTAAACATGCAGGTGATCGGAGAGATAATTTAATTTAGTTCTGCTGATTTACGGTAATTAAAGCCCTTTCGGCGTCTTTTTATATTTTGAGGAACACATGGATGACATTCCGTACCTCGAATATACTAATCGATTTGAAAATTCTGGATGCAATTTCAGCACCGAAAATATTCGAGGTAGTTATGACGATACTCATTACCAGGCCAACATTAATGGTGGAGCAACTATTTGATCGCGAGAGCTGCACCTATAGTTATTTACTGGTCGATGCCGAAACCCAGGAAGGCGCTATTATCGATCCGGTACGGGAACAGTTTGAGAGGGATATGCAAATCATCGAGGAATTGGGTATCGAATTGCTTTATACGATCGAAACCCATCCTCATGCCGATCACGTCACCTCGGCAGGCAAGATTCGCCAGACAACCGGCGCCCGAATTGTTTTTGGTGAGAGCTCGGGTATTCAGGCAATTGATATATCAATCAAGGACGGCGAAGAACTGCCTCTCGGAAATTACAGGCTGAGGGCTATCGCGACACCCGGGCATACCGCTGCCTGTACCAGCTACTTCGTCGACGGCATGGTGTTTAGCGGCGATACCCTGTTGATACGCGGTTGCGGGCGAACAGACTTCCAGGGAGGTGATCCGGCGGTCTTGTACGATAGTATAACCAAAAAGCTGTTCACGCTTGGTGACGATGTCCGGGTCTACCCCGGGCATGATTATAGTGGACGCATATCATCTACCATCGGCGAAGAAAAGCGCTGGAATTCGCGTCTCGGGGGTAATCGCTCGAAGGCTGATTTTGTCGAATTGATGAATAACCTGAACCTGGATTTACCGAAAAAAATAAATGAAGCGGTGCCGGCGAATATGAGCGTTGGGGTTAACTTTGATCCCCGGCGTTACCTGCTTGAAGATTTCTCCATGAATGATTTACACGATGATTGGCAGGGTCTTGAAGACGATGTCTTAATCATGGATAACCGTACGCCTAAAGAATTTGCCAAAGGTCATGTCCCCGGTAGCCGAAATATTCCCCTCGGCAGCGAAAATGAAAATCTTGAAATGCTAAACCAGTATCGTCAGGTATATATTTACTGTCGCTCCGGACGTCGAGCGCAAACAGCATTTACCAATCTCAGCATGCAGGGCCTGGACCATCTGGTTTGTGTCAGTCACAGCGGCATGCCGGACTGGATAGCGGCCGGCTATCCGGTTGAACATTAGAATTTATATCACTGCTGTCTCGTTAACAAAATGAAATATTGCAAACAAGCGGTGATGCTGCGAGATTTGGCGCGCTACGATACGCCCGAGACACGAATCGGAAATACCCGACTGAGACACGCCGTACCGATGCGTCGGACCGACCCATCCATGGGGGCTCGGCACCGGAGCGTCGGACCGCCGGTATCCAGTAGTCGTTGAAACCACTGGATTCCGGCCTTCGCCGGAATGACGAGGGAATGTTATCGATATTCATGTCCCCAATACACCAATCACACTATTTCCCAGGTATTTCGCCAGCTACACCAAAATAAATCTATGTTAACGGGGCATCAGTGTAGTCGTTAATGTATTGGATTCAGGTGTGAAATCCTATAATTACTGCTGCGATACCGATCTTGCCGATGCTAACATCGATAATACAAGCCGCGCCATTTTGCCCGAACCATCACCTTCCCCGAGACTCTCGCGAATGATTAACAGGTCATTCTTGATTCCCTCTCGGTAGGTCTGGTCATTGATGATTCTGAACATTTCCGCGCTCAGGTTTTCTGCGCTAGCCTCGCTCTGTAAAAACTCGCGTACGACGGATTTCCCGGCGACGATATTGACCAGACCTACATGCGGGATCTTGATTAAATGGCGCAGAATATGGTAGGACAAAGGTGACATTTTGTAGACGATACACATGGGTACGCCCAGCAGTGCTATTTCGAGAGTGACGGTTCCCGAACAGGATACGATGCTATCGCAACAGGTAATTACGTTATAGATATCGTCCTGTGTTACCAGGATATTTGTGTTTGACTGTGCACATTGCCGCTTTATCGCCTCGAAGTCCAGTGCCGCTGCGACCGGCAGTACAAATGCCAGCCGTGGATTGGTCCTGGACATCTGGCGCGCTGTTTCCAGCATCAGTGGTAGCAATCGATCAATTTCGCTATTGCGGCTGCCAGGGAATAAACCTATCACCGGAATATCACGTTCAAGCCCCAGGTGTTGTCTGACTTCGTGTTTGGACTGGGTGCTGGCTACCTTGCCAACCAGAGG
>Ga0164313_10001382_pt1 | contig 21416 bp, 10 predicted proteins | sample GuaBasSedimGuay4_FD_113735 | JGI IMG/M metagenome (GOLD analysis project Ga0164313, IMG submission 113735) | Subseafloor sediment microbial communities from Guaymas Basin, Gulf of California, Mexico - Guay4, Core 4569-4, 0-3 cm | ecosystem: Environmental > Aquatic > Marine > Hydrothermal vents... | reverse complement strand
TATCGGACAATTCACAGCAGGGAGCGCCAATGTTGGTACTTCATTAAATACAATTTTTGAGATAGGTATAGGTGAGTATGATGATAGTAACTATAATGGATTAGAAATTTACGGACAATGGGATGCTAATACTAAACAACCTAATTGGGGAGCTGTAGTAGCTCCTGAAATGACTAATGCTATCATTGATGCTTTCCCAACTGATAGAGTTCTTGTTACAAAAGAATACGCTGATGCTACCTATGCTTCTATTAGTCTAGATAGGATTGATCAGAATTTTACGAATACAGGCAGTATATCTGGGGTAGTCACTTTTGATATGGTTAAGGCTAATATTGATGTTGTTTTAGTTGGTAATATTACAAATGTATCATTTATTAATAATCCGCCTATAGATAAACGCACAACCTCTATTATAGTTGTTAAACAAGATACAACTGGTGGGCGTGTAATAGCTTGGACTGGATCCGGAGTTATACCTAATTTAGGATTAACTGCTGCTAATTTACAACCAAATACCGCTGCTAACTCTGTCACACAGTATTGGATGCGTTGGGATGGTAGTGCTTGGGAAATATCAATGATTGAATTAGGGGGTGCGTTATGAGTCCTATTCCTTTTTTTATAGCTAGAAGAAAATTAAAGAATGAACGCAGTGTTCATAAACTTGTGTTTAATGCTGCAAATGAAGATTATATAGATTTAGGAACAGGGTATGCATGGATCCATAGATTTGAAGGTCATGCTACGATTTCTATTGGTGATTGGTCTGAGGGAAGTCCTTTAATAGGGCAGCATGGGGTACTTAATAGTCCTTCTGGATATTGGGGATTATATACAGGTTTTCCGATTAGTGGGGATCCTGTATTATTACATCTTGGGAATAATGGCATTGTAACATCCAATAAGCTCCCATGGAGAGATGCTGTGATTTACTGTCAGGGTATATTAAACGTATGGAAAATATTTGTTGATTTTATCTCTACTAGAACTGATACAGCTTTTAATACAGATCCAATAGATCCGGATATTCGTATGTTAGTAGCTGGCGGTGTGGCCTCAGACGGTGTTACAGTTGTTGAATTTGCTACTGGAACAGTACATTGGTTTAATGTTAATAGACCGTCAGCTATTGATGGGGATATTACATTTTATTTAAATGAAGGTAGTGGTAATATAGTTACCTCTGATACTGGTGTAACAGGTATAATTAAAACATCTCATCCAAATGGTCAGGCTTATATTGATGATGTAATGTGGAGAAAAGATGATGGATCTTTACTTACAATAGAGGTTACAGTATTTCCTGGGGATTTACAGGTAATATTACCATTTGAATTTGCTAATGTAAATTCTGGAACACTTTATGACGGGGAAGGTGGAAGTTCTTTTTATAATAATTCATCAGGTATAGGAGTTACTTTCAATGCTGCTGGTACTTACAGGGTAGAATTTGATGGCACTGTTACTCAGTTTGATGCTTTTAATAATTGGGTAGGATTTTTTTCTCCTTATTTAACTAAAGTAATTTCTTTCGGTACTATAGCAATGACTGTCTTAAATTTTAATAATTGCGAAGAATTAACAGAGATAACAGCGGAGGTTTTACCAAGCACAGTAGTATCATTAGCGCATTTTATTGCTTCATGTGATAAAATTCATAGTATAAAATATGTAGCTAATTGGGATATTTCAAATGTAACTGATTTAACAGATTTTGCACAGTCAAATTATTTAGTCACTTCTAATTACGATGATTTATTAGTAGGTTGGACTGGGTGGATTGATGGGATTCCTACAAAAGGATTTCAATTAGGACTTACTTTCGATGTGGGGACTTCAAAATACACATTAGGGAGCGAGGCGGAAGACGCGAGAGATTATTTAATAAATGTTGCGGGATGGATTATTAATGATGGGGGAGGAATTTAAATATATAAACACAAGAAATTATGGGAACACCAGCAATAGGAGGAGGAAGTGGCGGAGGAGTATCTATAAATTAGTAATACCTATTAAATATGGATAATCTTTATTATATTACCTACATAAATTATGGAGGATGGCATTAAAACGCGGAGGAACAAATTCTTACACACCATTAATACAAGTATTTCCAACTACTAATAGTGGAGGAAATCGCTACGGAGCAAGTAGTGTTACTATGCGTGTGGATGCTCCAAAAGATATGAAGGGTAAGTTACCATCTGTTAAAAAGAAAAAGAAGAAAAAACGAAGGATAGGTTTAATTTATAGAAAATAATGCATAAAAGTATAATCACCGGGAAATTTGTAAAGAAAACCTCACATGAGGCTAGTATGGAGTATTATCCTGAAAATGATAAAAAAATGGACGCACCTATGCCGGCTAATATGCCAAATACTGATAAAGAGATTTCTCCAGAGAAATTCGTAGCTAATTTATTTGCATGTAGAGATACCGTGCATCTATTACATTTAAATACAGGTAGTTATGCAGCTCATAAAGCATTAGATAAAATGTACACTAAAATGTTAGGATTTGCTGATTCTGTTGCAGAAATAATGCAAGGACATATGGGTATAATGAAATTTACTATACCGAGTAGTCATGGGGAACATGATCCAGTAGAGTACGTCACAGCTTTTAGGAAAGGAATTATAGAAGCTAAAAAACATTGTAAATTGGATGAGATAAAAAACTTGATAGATGAGATGGCTGATTTATGCTCTTCTACAATGTATAAATTAAAAGAATTGAAATAGTATGATGGTATCCGATCGTATATTGAAAATGGAGGAGGGAAATGTTGCTTATCCAGATAGCAGAAAAAGATACCCTGGGGATGAGAATCCGTCTGTTGGAGGTAATCTGCAAGGATACATTCCTACCTACGATAAAGATGCAGAGAATATTGGTAATCTTCCTGTTATATCTTCATATGATGAGAGTAAACCTTATTTAAATTTAAAGAGCGGCGCTTTCGGAGAGGAGTCAGATGTATGTGATGGAAATCCAGATAATCTTGCATGCATGTATACTTCTACAAGAGAACTATATAACTTATACGGAACTAATGTATTTGGGGATTTTGATGAGTATTTAAAAGGGATGAGGATTAATGAGGGGAGTGTGAATGACTGGCTTGATAATGACCCTGGATTTTATAGTGTAGATCAATGGAGAGATATTACATCTAAAAATAATGACTACTCTAAATGGGGTGCGAAACAACACATACCGACAGATAAATACGCTACTGGAGCTTGGTTTTTAAAAGATATTGTACTTAAAAATAAAGGAACTGAAATATGGAGTAGAAAAGATTGGGGTGCTGGAAGTGACATTAAAACTGGAGGTTCTTTACATAGTATATATAAAGACTTACGAGTAGGAGATATGGTTACTATGCGTAGAGCTGACGGGACTGATCCATATGCAAAGAATTATAGAACTCCTGGCTATACTCATGAAGAGGGTGTAACTCATTCCGGAATAATTATAGGAACTACTTCCGATGGAATACCGTTAATAATGCATTCTTGGAAGGATAAGAATGGAGGAAAAGCTGATGGTAAAGTAAAAGTAGAGAGGATGGATAGTTTATCCAATAATGTAATATCCTCTATATTAAGGCATAGTGGTGTGTCTGAAAAAGAAATAAAGAAAGAAGAACCAGGAGCTGTTGATGGAGATGATATTGTGGAAGAACCTACTGTTGTAGAAGAGAAGCCTAAATATTCTACTACTAAATTTTCAATGCCGGGTAGTTTTGATAATATGGCATCTTTTATGGAATACTTTAATAGTGATAAACTTGATAAGGAGGATATAAGAGGAAGATTAAATGTTGAAACCGGTAATTTTAAAGGTGGTGATGCGTATAATATTTATGATCTTACTGATATTGATATTAAATCTTGGAAGGATGTAAAACGTACTGTGGAGACTATAGAGAAAGAAAAGAAAAGAGGGTTTAAATTATTTAATAGAAAGAAGAAAAAAGAAACTTCTAAATTAAATTCAGGTGGACGTATTGGTTTATATATAAAGAGGTAAAAATGGGAATATTGTATACATATAAAAAGCAATTAGGAGGACAAGTTTCTCGTGCTACTAACGAATTTAACCCGGTTAATCAACCAGGAGTAGTTCCATTTAATACTAATTTATCTGATATATTTAGTTCTGTACAATCTATGCAAGGTGGGGCAGAAGTTGATGGTGTTGGTAATGGCCCATTCGGTAGTGAATACGGAGACAGCGGAGCTTTTGGAAATTATTTTACTGAGGGTACTGAAGTATTTGAGGAAACATTTGCAAAGAGCGGTAATTTCTTTGTTGCCGGGGCCGCTGCATTAGGAAATACACTTGGAAATTTATTTAACCATAAGAAAAATAAAGCAGCTAGAGAAGAGAGGAACATAGCTAAATTAGCCTCTATTGATGAAGCATATGCCGATTCTCAAGTAATGCAAGCTCGTGGTACAGCTCAAATGCAGGCTAATAAAACTAATGCATTTTTACAACAGGCACGTAACCCAGGACAGCAGACGCAGATAGCAAATAATGGATTGGCAGTTCCAGCTGTTATAAGAAAATTTAGAATCGCTAAAAAAGGATCTAAAGTAACTACTACTAAAAATAATACTATAATCTGTAGTACTAGGGATAATATGTGTAATCTAGTGCATAAGTCAGAGAGTCCTTTTCATCATCCTATTTTTAGACGTGGTGGGCATATTGTAAATAAATACAAAAAAAATGTAATTTTGGAGGGTCCCAGTCATGATGACGAGAATGACACTGGACACAGAGGAGATAAAGGATTACCAATAGTAAAAGATGGTGGTAAAATATTTGAAGTTGAATCTGATGAGTTAATATTGAATGCAGATGTGTCTAAACAACTTGAGAAAATGACATATGAATATTTAGACATTAAAGAGGTAGGTATTTTAATTGATATGGGGACTGTATTTAAAAAAGAGATTTCGAATAATACGTATTCGTATAGCGATAAATACAAAGAGTTAAACCATGATTGAATCGACAATAGATATTAATGGGCATGTTTTTACGGTAGAAATATCTGATACTCCTGCTGAGTGGGCTGCCGGATTGAGTGATTACCCATCATTACCTGTTGGAGATGGAATGTTATTTATATTCGATCAGGAAAGTCAGCATCCTATGGTAATGAGAGATATGGAATTTGATTTAGATATTATCCATATAGACTCCACATGGGCTGTAAATTCAGTTGAATCTATAACAAAAGATGATGATAGAAGTGTGGTTGGAACATCTAGCAGTAAATTTGTGTTAGAAATAAATGCTGGAATGGCCCAAGAACTTGGTATACAGCCTGGAGTACTAGTTAAACCAGCAGCAGAATTGGCGAAATTTGTGGAAGAATTGCATGGTACTCCGATAGCAAAAGCTGGAGCTAAAGTAGAAACAGCTAAGGATGGTACTAAACTGTACAAAGTAAGCGAAGATGACATAGAAGCCAAAGGAGATAAATTACAATTATTAGATACTAATGGCGAGGTAAATGGCAATATAGACGAAGGGGCTCGGATATTCAGCAGAGAGCATACTGAAGAATTAGTTAGTATGGCCAATTCAGCTGAAAATGAAAAAGATTTGGAAGCTTTAGGACTTCGTTTAGTGGGGTATATCCATAAACAAGATACCCAAGAACCAGAGTATACAACATAAAAACTTATTTACCTTTTATATAAGGTATAGCTTTATTATATTAACAGCAATAATTATTTACTAAAAATTAAGAAGATGACTGATTATTTAAACAAGTACGCGACTCCTACTTTTAGGAAATTTCAAGAAGGTGGAGCAGCTCCCCCTCCTCCAGGTGGTGGCGATGAAGCCGCTCAAATAGGACAAGCATTACAACAAATTGGTGCTGGAATCGCTTCAGGCGAAATTCCACCTGATTTAGGTAAAGTAGGGCTTATGGCAATGCAGCAAGCTGCTGAAGGCGGCGGTGGTGGTGGTGCTCCAGCAGGTCCCCCTCCAACAGCAAAGCAAGGGGCTAGAGTATTTAGACAAGGTGGTGCCGTAACAGTAGGTACAACTCGTGCTAAATTGATCCCTCGTAAAAAGTAAGCTACCCTTTAACAGAGTCAGTTTATCTTTAATTTACGAAAGAAAATTTTCACATTATTTCGAAGGTAAGTCTAGGCTCAACAGAGCTCTGGACTTACTCTCGTATTAATACTTTAAATTATTGCAATGCCTGAAAAAAAGACAAGACTTATCGTAGATCCTGAGTCTAAGACTAAGGAAGAATTAGCTGAGTATTTAGCAGCTAATGATTATTCTTATGTTGATGAGGAAATTGGCAATAAGCTTAAAGAAATAGATATGGAAATGGGGGTTATCTCTGGTAACTCTAAAGAAACAGAAGTAATAGCTGCTGCTGGTAGGGGAAAGGATTACTATAAATTAGTAGATACTGATGCTCTTCACAGTAAATTAAAATATAATTCTGCTTATTGGGATTCTAATAGAAGTAATTATACCGGTAAAGGACAGAAGGTTTCCACAGCTTTAGGCACTATTAGAGAAGCTCAAAGTAAAGGATATCGATTTATTCCATTAGATGATGGTACTTTTACTATTTATAAAGATGGTCATAAAGTAGATCTTTCAGAGTCTAATATTCGTGGGTTAGGTACTAATGATGTTCATTTGTTGGAGATGTTTACTAAAAAACATAGTCAGCAAAAAGGAATAAGTATGGCCATGGGACTGGCTACTGGTAATAATGCTTTTGTTAGTGATCCGGAATACTTAAAAGCAAAAGAAGCAAACGATATTTTAGTAAAAAATAACGATTCTTTAGCTGCCCTTATAAAAAGGAAAACAGATATCAGAGATTCTTATCTAAGAGGATATAACCCAGCTACTATAGAGGAAATAATAGAAGAAGATCCTGCCTCTTTCGGTAAAACTGCTGCTGAAAAACAAGCAGAGGCTGATGCCATTGCTAAAGCACTTGCAGAAGCTGATGTCATACTTAAAGATAAAGAGACTAAAGAGGATGAAGTAGCTAAAGCAGCGAAAATTAAGGCTGCAAAAGATGAACTCAATTGGGCAGAACAGAATTTTAATATGGAATGGAAGGATTTCTCTCCATTAGTATCTTTTGGCTTTACATATGGGGCATCTAAATCTATAGATCACGGAGATCTCAGAAAAACCCTTGCGTTAGGTTCTGGTGCTATTATAACTGACTTCCTAAGTTACATTTATGACGATCAAGTTGGTGGAAAAGAATTTATATACAATACCACTGCTACTGTAGGTTCTCTTTTACAGAGTGGGTTCGAACGTAGTTCTACTACTAAGCGTAGATCATTTAGGGAATTTTTAGATAAGGTACATAGTACTCCGGTAGGTAGAAAAAAATTACAGGAACTCGGTAAAACAGTTCTTAACATGCTAAAGAATAATAAGGTATTTGCAGCTTCTATAGGATCTTCTGGATATTTAATTTATAAAATGGTAGAGGATTTTAAAGACCCTAATAAAAAAATAGAGGGTAATGAAGTTATGGCTCTTATTTCTACTATACTTAAATATAAATTAGCGTACAAAAATAAACCAACAATAGTAGGGGCATCAAGTACCGCCACTATACAGTCTCCTATAGTAACACCGATTAACCCTGGAACAGGTATGTTAAAAATTGGTGGTCGTATCAGTCTTCAAAAATTTAATAATGGTGGTAAATTAATTCCAAAAGGACAGTCTGACGATATTCTTAAAAAAAAAAGTTATCAGGACTCCGTTGGCCTTCAATTTTCTAATACACCGGCATACTTAGATAGTCTAAAATTTGCAACTGATTTTCCACAAAATAATACTTTTGTAGGACCTCAATATGATACATATGAGGATATGGTTGGACTACAAGAGAGCAATACACCAGCTTACCTAGATAGTTTAAAATTTCCAACTCCTTTTTTACAGAGGATGAATAGGTCATTTAATCCAATGCCTACAACTGATAGGTATACCCCACAATCTAGGGAAGCTAAAGCATTTAAACCACCACCAGTAACTGCAGTAAATGAATTAGCTCCAAGAGGGTTTATGCCTTGGGATGCAGAGTATAATTTTCCTAAATTAGACTTCACTCCTCGTATAGCGCCAGTAATGCTGCCAACTGCTGTAGTGAAAGGGAAAAGAAACGAACCATCTTTTGATGGTAAATCTATACCTGGAACAAATACTCCCGCGTATGAACAAGGAATGGTTGATATTTTTGGTATACCTGGAATAAAAAATACATCACCATTGTTAGTTCCTAGAGAAAGCACAGATTACGGGTCTAGTGGAGATCCTACTTTAGACAAAATGGTTGCCGATGGTTCTGTTGAACGAGATTTATCTGAAACACCTAAATTAGTAGATGGAGTTACTTTCTTTAAAGTAATGGTTCCATCTATAGAAGGAGATCCAAATTCTCCTAAAGTAGTCATGTACTATAATTCAGCTACTAAAGAGCTAGTGAATGAGGCTAGATTTAAGCAGTTAAATGAGGGGAATCCTAACATGAAGTATGGAACAGACTATACTAACAATGCTTTATTCGGACCTCAAGGACCTCTTGGAGGATTAGCTGGATGGGGTGATGCTTTAGATTTAGGATTAGGTATTTATAATTTTAATAAAGGGATAACAGAACAAACCGTAGCGCAGACTATAGCACCCCCTAATAGACCTTTATGGATGCCACGGGCACTTGGAGCTACTTGGGGCGAAAAGCAAGCTGTGTACAATAATATTAATAATCAATCTAGGACAATTACCCAGGGATCCGATGCGATGGCTAATATAATTGCATCTGTAATGGGTGCCGGTAATAAATCACAGCAATTATCCGCTGCTAGTGGTAAATTTGAAGGTATAAGTAGAGCTGCAAGAACTCAAAATGATCAATATGAAGCTCAAAATTATCAAACAGCGTTTGAGAACCTCAAAAATCAACGTGCTTATCAGAATGATATCATAACTCAAACTAATAAAATAGATTATGCTAATGCAGTAACTAGGGCAGAAGCTCGCACAGAGTTATTTAAAAATATCAGTACTTTTGGTAGAGTAGTATCACAAAATGCTCAATTGAAAGACCAAGCTATTAAAGACTCTGTAGTTGCCGCTCATAATAGAGAACTTAATAGTAAGCAGCAAGAACTTAATTTCTTGATATCATTAGGGGAGGATAGAAGTAGTACAGATGTGGCTAGAATAAAAGAATTACGTAAGGAGATTACTGATTTAATAAGTGATTCAGATCCTATAAAAAAAGCTCAATATTTATCTCAGAGTGGTAACTGGTGGGATATGTTTAAAAAGAGAAAATACAATATAGAGGGTACTGGAAAGAAAGAGGGGAAGGAAAGATTTGATTAAAATTTCATTAGTATTAATGGATTTGATTTCCAACCAGTTATACCCCATATAGTACTAATACAGACCTCTATTTACTATAAGTTATTAATGTATTCCCTATTATAATTCATATATAATTCGTATCATTGAGAAAATACGGATTATGGCTACTCTAAAGCAAAGAATTATACAAAAACTACAATCTGGCGGAAGTCTTCCAAATATCTTAGTAAGATCCAGTTTTATGTCTTCTCCTGGTACTATTTTATATCAGCAAAAACCATTAACACCGGCACCAAATTTATATCCTATAATCCCACAACCAAAAAGAGGAACTACAACTACTGGTAAAGGAAGTAAATCTGGCAAAGGGGACGATCCAATGATGCCTTCTTATATGCAGGCAGAGGATAGACTACGAGCTGCTGTAAGTTCGCAAGTAGAGAAAATTGCGGCATCTGATCTCACTGATGACGAAAAAAGAAGTAAGATAGCAACTCTACTTATGGCCGAATCCAGGCAAACTTCCTATTTAAATTCCGAAAATGCGATATTAGATAAGCAATTAGATAAATTAGGAAATAGTAACGACTTTAATAAAATAGCCGGGGAACTATTAAGCGATGACGGTCAGTTTATTGTATATGAAGATATAAGTAAGGGGTATTACAAATTACCATATAATCAATTAAATGTAGATCAGACTGGTGGTACCATGGATCATTATGTTATTCGTGAGGGAAAAAGAATTCCAGTAACTCCAATAACTGCAGATAAAGCAGTTAACCTAGCTTATCATGATATAAATTTTATTGATTTTATGAATAAGCTGGATATTCCAATAGTACCAGCAATACGATCTACTACATCATACGACTCTATTGTTTCATTTTTAGATGGACTAGGAGCGCAAGGAGGAATAAAATTTAATGAGGAGGACAAATCTTATGCTATAATTGATGGTAGAAAAGTATCAGCTAAATCAGAGGGAAGTGGGTTTAGTCCTTTAAGTAGTAAAGTCTTTTCGATGCTTAATAATGATCAAAAAGCTAAAATAGATTACTACGCTAAATTACAAGGACAAAATGTAACTAAGGAAGAGTTTATGAATACTCTTGTATCATTCACTTTTAAATTAAGTACATCCGGCACAACTACTGGAGAGGACTTGGGTACACAATCAACATACTCTATTGCTGTTGGTGGTGGTGGAAACCCTGCTTACCAGGTAGTAGAATTTGCCCCATTAAAAACTGGCAACGAGAGTGAGGATGAATTACGATCAAAAAAGAAATTAAATATAGATATGTCTTCCAGGCCACTGCATAATGTAGCCGGTAAAATGGATAAAACAGGAAAACGTACATCTGTTGTGCCAATAGCGCAGGCTCAATACTTGCAGAATATGGCTAGAGATTCTAATGTACGTGATCATATTGTAACTTTTGATGGGGTTGATGTGAGTAAAGTTCTTCCGAATTCTACTATTGGTGTCTATATTAAAAAACCTGTTGGAAATATAGTATTCTCTTATGGAGTGGCCGATGAACATGGTGAAGTAAATTACAATGTAAAAATTCAGCAGGCCGTTGGGTTATCTTCTAAAATCTTTAATAGTAGATTGAAAGATTGGAGATCTGAATTTGACGAGCAAACAAATAATAGAGTAAAAAATATCGTGGCTACAAGTGATGTATCTGAGGAGGAAGCCAAAGTACTTGTTGAGAAAGGAATCAAAAAAGAGTACAATAAGTTTTTAACTAAAAAAATAAAGGATGTTATTCTTGATGGTGATGTTATTCTTAGTGAAGTTAAAAAATATAATTTCGATGAAGAGTCTGCTAAAGCGGAGGTTAAACAGATAAAATCCATTCTAAAGAATAAAGGAATAGTAGTACGCCCATACTTACATACTAGGTATGCTATTGCTATACCAGATGCTGACGAAGATGCTGCAGATAAATTAAAAGGAAATTTCTACACAGGTATTGATATACAGGATTATAATTCCGATGAACATGGGTTTATAGCAGCAGAGCTAGGGGTAGTAGATCCAGAGTATATAGCATTCGTAGATGCGTTAGTTCCTGGTGTCACTGATGCATCAATTTATGCTGAAAAAAATGGCATTGATGTTACTCCTAAAATGATAAAAGATTTACAGATTATATCTAATAATATGAATACGTATATCGATTTTACTTCACCAGAAGCTTACTTTAAACAATAATAACCATGGCTGATACTACACAAGATATAGAAAAGGATAAGGGACCAGGTACAGATTCTGCTGTTATATTGAAAGATACTAAAAGTAGTGAATGGATGGCTTCTCAGATAGGAGAGTATTTACGTAGTGGTAAAGTGGCCTGGAATGTTGGGGAGGGAATGTATTTAGGGCCCAAAGAAGCTTACATGGAAGATTCGGCTGTTAAAAAAGCCATAGCCACAGAGTATGGGGATTTTAATGAAATGATATTTGATAAAATATACGATAGTATTAATCAATCATTCACACAAGAAGTAAGAGCAGCTCAGACAGAGTATAGAAATAAATATACGGCACCAAAGGATCCATTTATGAATGAGGGTAATATGGGAGCGTTTGCATCCTTAGCTTCATTGGACCAACGTATGTACGATGATTATTCTATTAACATAGGAGATTCAAGATATTTATCTGAATATTCTCATAGAGAAGGGAAAACAGATAATGTAATGGGTCCTGATGGAATTATATATGATGTAGATTATCTTGGAGGAGTTGATGGGATTAAAAATAATGATAAGTTTTTGAAAAATGGGAAACGGCCTATTTTCTTCAGTTATGTTGGAGAGCAAATGCATGCCGATAATAAAGGTGGGTATATAGTACCGGTATATGAGGGAGAAGACTTTGTGAAAAGTTTAATAGCATCTAATAAAGATATTGATGATTCCACTGTGGCTTGGAGAGAGTCTCATGGAATTCATGGTATAATTAAAACTCCACTTAATTTCGCTATATCCAGTATTGATAATATAGCATTAGAAACAAGTAAGAATGTTATGCGCCTTGCTTATGGGGAAGATGTTAAAAACTATAGTGTTTTTAATACTTTAAATGATTGGAGTGGGGCATTAAATGCAAGTGCTTATTCTTACTCTGATGAGGCAGACTCATTAACTTCTATGGAAGGTATTTTAAAAATGGCTACTGAAGTTACTTTACAGGTAGGTATGATGATGGCCACAGGAGGTCTTGGAGGCAAGGGATTAGCTGCTTTAGGAGTTGCTGAGGGTAATGCTGCTCAATATGCTAATTGGGTGGCCAGAGCATCGATGACAGCTTATGCTGCTGGTGATATTTCTCAGCAAGGAGCTGAGTTAGGTCTCTCTCAAAGGTCTCTAGCATTGACTTGGGTAGCTGGATTAGCTAGTTTATGGTATGTAAATAGCGCTTTTAATTGGATGGAAGAGGCAGTAACATTTAATGCCGTAAAAAATCAAGCAATTAAACAAGCTACTTCTGATGTACTAGGATCTTTGCCTAAAGGAAAATTAGGGGTTGCACAAGCATTTAAAGCTGGAGAAACATGGGCTAAAAAGGTAGCTAATTCGATAAATTATTTAAAAACTTCTGGATCAACAGGTAGTGCTGTTCATCAACTTGGGTTTTCGTCTTTAAATGAGACATTTCAGGAAGCCTCTGAATTCACTGTACAAGAGTTAGTTCAAAATGTATCTAATATAGTTAGGTATGCTTCTTCAGATGAGGAGGAGAGGGATAGTTTCGTAGGATATAGATCTATGTCTGAGGCTGGTTATTGGACTGATTATTTTATACCGGCATTAGGAGTAAATATGCTTGGTGGTGCTATAGGCGGCCCAATAGGTCGGCTTATGGGAGTAGCTACTGGTAATAGATTCGTAGCTTCTGATGCAAATGTAATAGTAAGTGCTTTGATAAATGGAGAGGGAAGTGCACTAGAAGCTGCTGCAAAGGATATTAGAGAGAAAGGATTAGCTGCAGATACTCAATTAAGTACAATAAAAGGAGCGAATGGAGAATTTGTATCCATGGCAGAAGCTGCTACATTAGACCCTAATCCAATGAGTCTAAATGATTTCGCAGTACTTAGATTTGAGGATGAGATAAATTACCATACCAAAGTAATGAACGAGCTTAAAATACTCGGAATTGGAGAGGGTAAATATGCTAAGGTAAAGGCTGAAATGCCTGGATTGGAAGATCATATATCTTCTTATGACATAGGATCAGAAATATCTAAAGCATATGCCACACTAAAAATTTACATCGATAGAGGTATATATTCTGAGGATATAGTTCATATAAAAGACAGTATAGCTACTATTAATCAGAATTACTTTGATAAACTGCAAGAAATAAATGAAGACCAAGAGATAGATGAAATAGAGAGAGATCGAAGGTTAGCCCAAATATTAAGAGATACAACTACAGCTCAAGATAAAGTAGATGCAGAAGCTGCGTATAATTCTAACGGTAAATTTACAAAAGAAGATATTAGAAATATTCGAGAATCTATACAATATATAGAGGATGTTAAAAGTGGCCGGGCCTCTGAAAAATTATTTGTAAAGTTCCTATACCAGTCTGATAAAGGAAAAAAATCTGAGGATCGTAGATTCGAAATGTTGGATGGAAATCCTCAAATAGAAAGTATTAAACGGATACATGAGATGGCTAATGTGCTATCTGAAGTTAGAGCTACTCTAGATATAAAGTATACTAATACAAAGGAAGCTGAGGAACTTAATAATAAATACATAATGGATGCTAAAGATTATGTAGATGCTATTGGAAATCTCACTTCTTATGATGGTATTATGTATGTATCAGATGAAGCTAAACAAAAGTTAACTGATTTATATAATAAGGATTCTGTATCAATAGATGAATTAAAAACTAAAATGAAGGATTCTATAGATGCTCTTACCAATGAAGATTTGCAAGAATTTTCTATGCTCTATAAGTATGCTGATAAGATGGCTGTTTTGGATGGTGGTTCTGATGCATTTAAATTGACTCCGGAGGGAGAAATAGATGATGTAGCGGCTGAAAAACAAATGAAGGAGATATGGAAAGAGGATATTGATTCCATAGATAGTGATTCTCCAAATGCGTTTAATATGCTTAAAAATATCCGATTTAGAGAGCATGATGGTGGGGATATTATGGGTAGAATGGAGTCCGGAAGACTTAGAAATGCAACTAAAACTGAGATATACAGAAATGTATTTAAAGAAGCTTTAATGGTAACTAAAGCTGTGTCTGACGAGAAACTTGGTGGGAAACCATTAGATGAAGTTATAGATGGTATGACTGAATTGGAAGCAAAAGATATGCTAGATCAACGTCATTTATTAGCCGGGTTGGTAGAAAAAGATGGAAAAATAGATTGGGATAAAGGATTTTTTAAAGATTCTGTTAAAGTACTTGAAGACGAATTAAGGCAAAGTACAAACCCAGTTACAAACATAAATACATTTCCTTTAAGTAAATTTGACAGGGCAGAACAGCTTTTAAAAGAGGTAGAAACCAGACTTACTTTTTTAGATTTTATGCAATCATTAGAGGAGAATTTTATAACTTTTAGAGATTATGCTCCTAATTTATTTTTATTACAAAGTAGATTAGATAAGGATAAAGATTTAACGAAGCTTAATAGAGCGTTCGAAAGAATAATGTATAATCCATCTGTTGTAGCAGACTTAGTTTTAAAGGATAAACTTGGAATATTAAATGACGATGAGAAAGTAGAATTTAGAACAGTTAAAAGCATGCTTATGCGTTTTAAAGATTCTGTTGATTTTGAAGAATTACAGAGATTAGAGAAATTAGCATACGAAGCTGAGACAGAATTAAGAAATGAGGCAGCAAAAGATAATCCGGATTCTACAATGCTGCAGGTTTTAAATATATCCTTTGCTGATGCTTATGCTGCTTTTGAGGCTTTAAGTTCTACTACAACAATTGGAAGTTTAAAATCTCTAACTGTTAGATTACAGTCTATTATAGCTAAGAAGGATAATAGGTTAGATGCAGATAACGGTAGAATAGTATCTTATAAAGGTGCCGTAGAGGAAAAACAGTTTGAATTTAAAACTTTCATACTACCTACTTTAGCTAATATACTTGCTGAATATAAAGATGAGGAAGAGTTTACAAAAAATGAAGCTTACCTTAATTTTATGAAGTTAGACGATTTGACTGAATCTTCTAGTGGGCATGCAAAAGTCATGGAGACAATGATATTATTGGAAGATCTAATCTATAATACATTTCATGATAATGCTATAGAAACTGTAAGTAAACTAACAACTGCGTATACTAAATATTATAGCTCACACCCTAATGCTGGTAATACTATTGGGGCTTCTAATCCATTTTGGAAAAGTGCGTCATTAGTATTTACTACTATGGTTACTTCGAAATCCTCTGATTTCTTTTCTAAGTATAAAGGATACATAGGAAAAGTAAGCGAGAGTACTAATGTTGGGCCCCTACTTCCATACGCAGCTAATATGGAACAAATACAAAATTCTAGGGTAGCTTATGCTTTTTTTCAAAACGATGATTTTAATGACATAGTGTACAAGGCTTCTGTGAAATCTGGAGTTTCACCAGACAGGGTTGATACTGTTTCTAATTATATTATGGGTATAGTAGGAATGCTCGGAAGTGGGAAAACAGTTGTTGTTGGTATGATGCCTTTAAAAATGGCTCAAGATGATCGTAAGAGAGATCAAAAATATAGTAAGTCGTCTAAAGCTTTAGCTATAGGTCCTAATGTTGATATTAGAGAGGGCTTAAATGATAGATTGATTGATAACAATATTGATGTATCTGGATTACAGAATATGAATACCACAGAGTTCATAGTAGATATGATTAATAATCCAGATAAATATTCTAATAAGGATACAGATTTAGGATATATTGTAATAGATGAAGCTTCATTCATAAATAACGAGAGTGATATACATAACGTTATTGTTACAGATATTCCATCATATAAAAATCTAGTGGATGCTATTAATATCATAAATAATAGGCGTACTGGTCATAATCTCCCTCCTTTAAAAATATTATTATTAGGCGATCCTAGACAGAACGGATATGTTGGTAAAGATAAATCAGGAACAAAAGTAAAAGCTGGCGTGTTTGATTCAGATTCTCTATTAGTTGCTCCATATATGTTTACATCTGAGAGGAGTCTTGTTAGTGTATTGAAAAATAGCTATGGGGCTTGGTTAAATCTCGTTGGTGTCACATTACTCTCTACCACATCATTAGAGATGGAGTATGGGTATGACAGTCTGACTAATGACTTACTTGGAGTATCTCTTATTAGAGATTTTTCTAATCTAGATGATAAGATGAGTAATTTTGATAATCAATCTATTATATCAATTATTACTGATAAAATGCGTCAGGATGAATCTTATAAAATAGCTATTGTTTCCGATGTTATAAGCGACAAGATAGCTGCCATACCTGAGAATTTAAAGAAATTATACGATGAGTTTGGTGAAGATAGAGTTCTTGTAAGATCCCATGAAAACATACAAGGGAGGGAAGTATCATTTGTGTTTGCTCATATTGATAGTGATAATTTTGGGGACAGTATAAATGACTCTATATTAAATCAATTACAACATACAGCCGTAGGCACTACACTTGGCCGGGCTACTTTAGGGGGTGTTCTTATAAACTCAACTGGAAGAGATATTACAAGTACTTTTGTATCTAATGTCACTAGTCCAAAAATTGATAATATTAAAATAATTGGGTCAGATCTCATTAAATTGCAAAAACGAAGTTTAGAAGATTTAAATGAGGTTGTTCCGGATGGCGGCGCTATTCGTCCATATAAATACGGGTCACAAGAAATAGATGATTATGTTAAAGCTAACCCTATATTAGTTGATCTTTTAAAAAGAATGAATCCAACTTTAACAATAGAAGGTATTCCTAAATACACTAAAGATCAGTTATCTAAATTAATACCAATAAAAAATACTAAAGCAGAACTTGAGGCTATGTTATTTATGGCCGAATATATTATGAGGGAGGATTTAAAATCCCCTATGGTGATACCTGAATTCACTACTGTAGAGGATGCTAAAACTAAATTAGAAGCTGTATTAAATGATATGTTTCTTATAAATTCTTTCACTAATTATGATGGAATGATTATAAATAAGGTACTATATCCATTTAATAAAAAAACATTAATACCTAGTTTTAATTCTAAAGTGGAAGTATTACCTGGAACTTTTATCTCTGTATTAGATTTGTTAAAAAAATATAAAGGAGTAGAAATAAATACTAGCTCATTCGCATACACAGCGGATCCTAAAGGAACAGAGGAAACAGAGTCTCCTTTCGAAGAAATGCCTGATAATATAATGGTAGTACCCTATACAGGGACTACTATAAATCCTATAACTGGGAAAGCAATTGTTACTAAGTCAGATTCTGAAATAATTAAAGATAATAAGAAAGCATTAACTTATTATAAAAGTAAAGAAACTAAACATAAAAATGGTAATGGACCTCCATTGACAGCAGATGAACGAAGACATAAAACTATATTAGAAAATGATTCAGAGATAATATCTTTTAGTCAAAATACAACTGATTATCTTATAACTTCAGATGATGAGATGACTGACATAGACTATATGAAAATGTTAGATGACAGAGGTATTTTAGGAATGTATACAGGGAATTTTGATTCAGGAATAAAAGGTATTCCTATTGGAAATAGAAGTCTAATTTCAGCCGCTGTTGATGCTCTTACCTCTTCTGAATTTAAAGGGAAAATAATGCATGCAGAGATTTACAATAACTCCAATAAATTTAATGACACTGTCGACTCTGAGTATACTGAATTAAGGTATGATATTTTAAATGATAATGTTACGCCGGCTAAATATTTTATGTTTTCTTATAAATCTACTGTAGATGGGGAAGTTGCATACAATTCTATTATAGCAGCGGAATTAAATAATGGTAATATAGTTATACTCGGTAACTTTAATAATATAAAAGATGCTGGAGACACTTTAAATAATTTAAGAAATGCTACAAAAAGAGCTATAAAATCCGGTGTTACTATATTATCTGAGTGGTCTCCTAATCAATTTAGTAAGCTATTTCCTAGAGACTCAACTACTGGAATGCAAATGCGTAGTAAATTATCCCCAGGGAAACTTGTACCTAGCCCTGATAAAGCTTTTAGAGGAGTTGCAGATGTCCGTACTATGTTGAAGGATAAAGGTTATAAGACAAGTAAAATCTACATAGTAAAAGATAGAAATCATAAATTAAGCGGTAAAGCAGTAATGTTCTACTCTTTAAATAAATCTGAGGATTTTAATGATGTTAAAGAGCTACCAATAGATAGTGTTTTTGGGAAAGGATTAAAAAATGGAGTTGGCATGATAGTGTTGGAACCTACCTCTAAAACTATAGCACAGCTATTTAAAGCTTTTACACGTAATGAGTATGATTTTATAAATCCAACAACTTCTAGTATAACTCCCTTTTATGATAGTTTAATGATGGATAGAGTACACAATTTATTAGTGCCTTTATTTGCACATATAATGCATACTTATTATACTACTTATCCAGATGTAGGAAGGATACATGGTACGGATATGGCTATTTTAGAAAAAGTGGCTAATAGTGCTAGAACTAAAGGAAAAAAGAGAGAAACAGAGGATGGTATTGTATACGAAAGTTACCCAATAAAGGATTTAATAACTCCAGAATTAACTAAGAATTTAAAAGCTTTTTTTAAATCCCAGGAACCGATAGTAACAGATTTATTCCCAGTTGGGTACAAAGAATATAAAACCCCTTTCACTGCGCTTATGAACTCTCTTCGATTAATAGTTGGATCTACAAGTGATTGGGCTAAATATAAGAGAGATGCTAATGGTAATATCGTAACTATTGAAAAAGGAAAAACAAAGACTAGCCGTAATAGGAGTAATAAAAGGAGTCCCGATATTGAGCAAAGTGACGTAAGTATTATTTCCTTTTTCGATGCAGAGTCCGAGGAATCCGGTGGGTTCACTACTCAACAAAGTAGATTTGACCTAATTAGATTATTCAGACATTTTACATCAAATCAATCATACATTTACCGAGAACTCAATATAGATGGGAAAAAAGAGAAAGACTCTAACACTATTTTGATGGCTATATTTGGTCAGTTAGATAGTATGTTAGCTGTATCTCCAAAATTTACTAATGGTATAAAAGTGTACCCGGCTGCAGATAGGCATGTGGGTTTAACTAATGTAAATACTTCTAACGATGTTAATTTTTATTATGGAGAAATATATGGAGTTGGAGAAGAGTATTTGGAATCTAATGTTGTTGATGTAGCGGCCCCTATTTTATATCTTAGCGATGATCCTACTAATGAAATATCTCTATTTGGTAATAAAATTGAAGGCGGAACCCAAATAATAGAGACTTACAATTTTAATAATATAGAATATACTCAAGAAGATATACATGTAAAATCTACTTCTCTATTTAATAAATTAGGGTTGTTAGATAGGTTTAATAAAGCTAAAAAGTCTAAAAATGGTGTTGATGTAAAATCTCTAATATCCGATATATCTGAGTTACAAGCTACCCATATAAGATTAAAAGCAGGTATATTTCAATCTGCATTGGATGAATTAAAAAAGATTAATGTAAAGACTAAAGCAGAAGATACTGGTAATGAGATTATGTCGGCATTGACAAGTATGGTATTAGCTGAAAGTACTAACCCAACATTACCAATAGCTTCTGAGATTACAGATGAAGTAATTATTGGAATAGATATGCTAGAACGCATACCAATGTTGGTATCTGATTCTATATTCATTGATAGATTTAAATCTCTTATATCTGATAATTTTAGTTCAAGTATATTATCTGAAGCTAATAAATTTCTAATTGCAAGGGCTAAAATATTCAATGTTGCTGATTCTGTTGAATCTATTGGGGCAGTTACAGTGAATGAATCTCCATTGAATATTGGGGATTATAAAGTCAAAAAGTCCAACACTTTATTATTTGAAGCATTACAAGCAATAGCAGATAAAAAAGATGGCAAGAATATAGGTAAGACTGTGCAAGTGGCTCAAACTCTATCTTCATATGCTAAATTAATAGTAAAAAATTCATTTATAGAAGGAAACACAGCGATAACATCTGCTTTTGGATTAGACCCAGAGAAATCTAAAATAAAAGAAGGTAATATAGATCCTGCAATACAAGAATTGGTTTCCGGTTTAGACAAGATAAATTATAAGAAAGATAAGAACACTGCTTTTAAAGAGGCGAAAAAATTATTTAAGGAATACAATGGAGATAATGTAGAAGATATAGCCTCAACTTCTTCGGATTTAATAACACTTACCGTTGTTGCAAGTGTTATGGATTCTCAGGCAAAACTTGTTGAATATTTAACCTCTCAAGATTTAGAGAATTCTGATTTAGTTACTGCCGGCAGAGAGATAGCCGATATGCTTAGATTTGAAGCTTTAAAAACTAAATTTAAACCAACCGACGCTCAATTTGGAGCTATAATGGAAGGGGTGGATTATACTGATGCAGCTAAAGATAAAGTAATGAAATCTGTTTCATTAAAAATGACTGCATTAGATATGTACGGTATAATATTAAATTCAGATGACGGGTTTATTGATGATATTGTATTTGATGAGGACAGTATCATAGCAGTAGAAGACAACATCAGAAAAATAAAATCAAGAACATTTAAATGTATATAGCATGAGTAATATATGTGGATTAAATAAAGATAGAGTAAGTAGTATCGTAAACGAAGGGGCCCGTAGATATCAAGATATTCAGTCCGTAGCGGCTATGACAGCGGATACTATGTTTTCTGGTATAATAGATGATACTACTAAAGCAGAATTTATAAATCTAGTACGGGATAGAAACAAATCT